>Ga0209605_1001534_pt1 | contig 25115 bp, 17 predicted proteins | sample AD_UKC035_MetaG_FD_184408 | JGI IMG/M metagenome (GOLD analysis project Ga0209605, IMG submission 184408) | Active sludge microbial communities of municipal wastewater-treating anaerobic digesters from USA - AD_UKC035_MetaG (SPAdes) (version 2) | ecosystem: Engineered > Bioreactor > Anaerobic >...
TCATCCAGTCGAACATGCTCCGGTTGGGATAGGGCGACAGGGCATGGTTGACGCCGTCCTCTTCCCATTGGAACAATGCCGCGCTGAAGCCCGGCGCGACGCCGAAGCGCGTCCGCCCGTTATCCACGGTGAACGCGCCATCGCGCTCGGTCACGGCGACCGCGGCGCGGTTCCCCAGGCGGAGGATGGGGACGGGGTTGTGCGCGTCGAAAAGGCGCGTTTCAAGGAAGGCATCGCCCTCGTAGGCGGCGGCGTCCGGCGGCAGGCTCAACGTGACCGGAGTGCGGAAGGACTGCGTGAGGGCCACGGCTTCCAACGGGAAGGCGCTGCGGTCGGCGCTGAGTCCGGCGGGCAGCGTAAGCGTCGCCTGGCCCGTCAGCGCCTTGCCGCGCAGGTTGTCCACGACAAAGTCGGCCGTCACGACGTCATCCAGGGCGAGGAGCGGGGCCGGCTCCAGTCGCGCGTCGTAGACTTTGCGCGTTGCAGGAGGTATCGGTTCGGGGAGGGCGTCCTGGCCGGTCAGGCGGTGGGCGTGAGCGCGCACGGTGCGCCAGTCGCCAGGGCCGATGTACAGATGCAGCCGCCCGGCGGGCGTCCACTGCTGCGGGGCGCAGGTCAACGGGCGGCTGGTCAGCATGACGCTCCACGCCACCTCGTTTTCGGCGCACGACTCGTCCCAAAGGATGCCCAGCAGCCCGTATTCTGACGCAATCGCCGCCCACCGTTCGGCAAACGCCTCCGGCTTGTTGGGGATGTCCTCAACGCCTTCGGGCATTTCACTGTAACGACTTTCGACCATGCCGCCTTGCAACGGCAGGGTCAGCGTACTCCGGTCTCCTTGCCAGATGAAGGTGCGGGTCGCCAGTTGCACGGTGTGGGGCGTCGCGCCGGTGTTGCCCAGCGCGTGGGCGATTTCGACGAGCGGGCCACCGCCCAGGGTGACAGTGCGTTCCACGACAAGGCTGGAGTGATCGTCCAGCGTGGCGGTGAGGACGGCGACGGCGCGCCCATCCTCCCGGCGCAGCGCGATAGCGAAGTCCTTCTCATCCAGTTCCGAGGGCCAGAACGGCGGGCCGACGACCTCACGGAAACCACCCAATCCGACGCCGGTTTGCACCGCGATGAGGCTCATCATCCCGGCTTTGGGAACGAGAATCAGGCGCATCCATTCGTTTTCCAGCCGCGTTGCTTTGACGCCCTGGTCGGCCAGCACACCGCCGGACGGCAGGCTGAAGATGGGCAGCCGCTCTGTTCGGGTAGCGCTCCCCTCGAAGGCCGCCGTCGCCAGCAGCGGGCAGACGCCGCCTGCATCCGCCCGTAGCGTCACGGGAAGGCCGGCGTAGCCCTGCGCAGAAAGCGCGACGGCACGTTCGGTCCAATCGGCGGACAGGCCGGGCGCAGGGGTCAGGGTCACAGTGGCGGCCACGTCGCGCTTGAGGCGGCTGTGCAGTTGAAGCTGCACCGTTTTGGCGACGCCGGGCAGCAGCGTGACGTGCTCCGGCGCCAGGCTGATCTCGATAGGCTTGTGTGGCCGCATCCCCGTGCCCAGCTCCAGGACTTCGCCCTCAATGATGAAGAGCGTGCGCACACTCGGCACGGGCTGGTTCGGCTTGAGGTCCGGCGCATCGGCGGGAATCTCCACCTCTGCGGTGATTTCCTGTGTCGCGCCGGGTTCCAGCGTCAACGTGGCGCGCTTTTCGATTTTGAGGTGCTCGTTGCCGGTCGCAATGAGGCTGACGGAGATCGGGCGCGCCTGTTTGTTGGTCACGCGCCAGCGTAACGTGGTCGTCATCCCCTGCGCCGGTTCGATGTCGTCGGCGATGGCGGCGGCGAAGAAGGCGTCCGTCTCGACGGCGGTGAGGCGCTGCGCCTCCCGGTCGGCCCACACCGTCAACGCTTCGCCGTCCTCTTCCCAGTGGTAGGTGAAGACCTTCATCCCCTCCCAGCGCTCGTCGTCCTCGGCCTGCGTGATTTCGCGCTTGAACGCGGCGTACCAGTCGTGGCGGGCAAAGTACGCCTGCGCACAAGCCAGTTGGCGGATCGGCGGGATGAAGTTGAGCAGGTAGACGCTCGTATCCGGCACCCAGAAATAGCCGCACTTTTTGTAGGTGGGCACCGATTTGAGGTTGGCGGACCAGGTATTGATGGCGAGCAGGTGAAAACCCAACTCGGTGCAGCGATCCACGCAGCGCTGCACCAGACGGCGGCCGATGCCCAATCCCTGATGGTCCGGCTGGACGTTAAGGGTAGCCAGGTAGCCGGTATTCTTTTCCGCCGGACGCTCGCAAAGAGAGCAGTAGCCGACGATCCGGCTGTGGTCGGTGGTCTCGGCCACGTAGATGGCGAGCATTTTCTGCTCGGTGTGCATGTCCATCACCCATTGCGGCGTGATGGGGATGCCTCGGCTCATCGTGCCGGGCCACTGATCGTCGCTGGCCTGCCACATCACCGCCAGCCGCTCGGCGTCGGCAGGCATGTCAATTTCGCGGATGATGAAGTCGTTCATAGTTTGTGTTGTCCCCCTCTGAAAATAGTGATTGGGGATTGGGGATTAGGGATTGGGACAGCCCAATCCTTAATCCCCAATCCCTAATCCCCAATTCCTTTCTGTCGGTATGATACGTCCGATTGCATCAATCACAAGGGGGGAAATCTGTCTCCCACTCGCTATTCCACTTGCTGCTGCGCCGCGTTGAGCGCGTCCGCCGCGCTGCGCTCGCCGCTGAGCACGGCCTGCACCGCGCCCATGAACGACCTGGAGGCTTCGATCATCTCCGGCGTCGCCTCGCAATACGCGCCGCAGAGGCCGAAGTCTGTAGCGCCCGTCAGCGCCGCCAGCACCGCATCCACCGTATCCTGCCCCTGCGCTTCAATGTACGCCTGCGCCGTCAGCACGGAGCGGCGCACCGGCATCAGGAACGTGTCCGACAGAGGGGGCTGCTGCGCCAGGAACGTGACCCATTGCCAGGCGGCTTCGGGGTGCGTCGTGGTCGCAGAGACGCCCTGCCCGTACAGCGTGACGCGGGTGATGCGCTCGCCGTTGCTCGGCAGCAGCGCCAGCGCCGTCCGCTCCGGCCACAAGGGGCGTTGGGAACGCCGGACACCCGCGCCCATCACCATCTCCGGCCACAACGCGATCTGGCCGTTGTGAGCGCCCCATTCGATGACGGCGTGGAGGTCGCTGCTGCGCATGAGATGCTCTTGTACCTCGGCGTCGGTGGGCATGACGTGATGCACGTCGCGGAGGGCGGTGTACCATTCCAATGCCTCGATCAGACGCGGATCGTTGAGCGTGGGCCGGGGCGGGGACGCGGTGTAATCGAAGGAAGCGCCGCCGTTGGCCTGCACCCACAGATACCAGTTGCCCGGCGCGACCCCGAAGACGCCGTTCTCGCGGTCGGTGAGCGCCTGGGCGGCGGCGAGGAACTCGGCCCACGTCCACTCCGGCGTAGGGTAAGGGACGCGGGCGTGGTCGAACAAGTCCAGGTTGTAGTAGAGCGCCGTGAAATGCAGTCCCACTGGGATGCCGATTTGCCGCCCCTCGACGGTGAACGCCTCCAACACGCCGGGCAGGAAATCCTGCGGGTCGTGCTGAACAGCTTTGGCATCGAAGTCGTTGAGGTCGAGCAAGAGGCCGCGCTGCCACAGGTCATAGCCCTGGAAGGCGTAAAAAGAGAAGACGTCCACGTTTTGGTAGGACACGCAGTTTTCAGGATTGTAGGCGCAATCCTTTTCGGGATATTCGGGCGCGGGCGAGGTGATTTCCACGGTGATGTGGGGATAGCGCTCGTTGAAGCGGCTGACGAGCGGCGCGAAGTAGGCGGCGGCGCGTCCCACACCATAGGGCGCGGCCACGCGCAGTGTGACCGGTTCGGGCGGCGGGGGCGGCGTCTCCACGCGACAGCCGGGCGTGATGATGGACAAACAGCAAAGAAGCATCAGACAGATTGTGGAGAAATTTCGTTTCATGGGCCTCCCTATTTTTGTGTGGGTAGATTGTTCACATCTGGAATGGACGCCGCAAACCGACGGATGTCTTCCCACGTCAAGCCGGGTTCACGCCAACTTATACCATATTGCAGGCCATTCTGCAACCATTCCAGGGAATAAATGCGCCCGTCGGGATCGCGCTGGCGATCCTCAATAAAGACCTGTTCCCACAGAGCCGCCGGGACGCCGTCCACGAAGACTTCCTGCACGGCATCTGGCTGCGTCACCACGGGAAGAGCGAAGGGGTGGCCGATGCGCAAGGTAATCCAGGGCGTGGGGGCGTCGCTCATTGGATCGGCATCCGCTGGAAGCCAGGTAAGCACGATGTACTGATCAGGGTTTATGGGAACGCGATCATGGTTGACAAAGCCTTCCGGTATCCAGGTCGGCAAGAAATCGGCCAATTCCGGGTGACGGGTCAACGCTTCGGACAAGCTGACGACCAAGGCTGGCCCCGGTTCCGGCGGCGCGGCGCCATCTTCGGTGAAGGCGGCGATTATCGTATCCCAATCCGCTGGCGGGTCAGCGGTTTCCACGAACGCGATCCCGCCGATTTCGCGGAGCCATCCCTGCACCTGCGCGCGGACGGGCGGCAAGCCCAGCGTCGCCCCGAGCAGCGCCATGACAATAATGACCGCGATGGCGGCCTGTCGGCGGCGTCGCCGTTGCGCGTCCCCCGCGTGTAATTTATTGCGCAGCGCCTTCTCAAACGCCGGACACACATCTGGCTGATAGTGGGTCAAAAACTCATCGTTCATCTTCTTCCTCCAGTTTCACGCGCAATTGTTGCACGGCGCGGTGCAGAATCACCCCCACGTGGGATGCGGTTAGTCCGGTCATCCCGGCAATTTCGCCATGGTTCAACCCCGCGCCATATTTGAGCGACAAAATCTCCTGCTCGCGCTCCGGCAATTGGCCGATGCAGCGCGCCAGCAGCGCGAATCTCTCGCGCTGCTCCACGACGGCTTCCGGCGACGCACCCTTTTCGGGCCACCGTTCTACCTCCACCAACGGGAGAGCGGCGCGCGCGGTGCGGAAATGGTCGGTTGCTGTGTTGCGGGCGATGGTGAAAACCCAGGTGGCAAAACTGCTCAAGTCTCGGCGATAGCGCGTCCGTTTCGCCCAGGCCTTCTCGAAGGTTGCCGCCGTCAAATCCTCGGCCAGCGGCCCTTCGCCCACGCGATAGCAGAAGTAGCAGTAGACTTTGGGGAGCAACTCCGCGAAAACCGTATCCCAATCCACCGGCTGGGTGATGGTTGTTAGATCTTGGATGATGTTTGAACGTGTGATCATGTCACTTTATTATACGAGGATGCGCAGCAAATATTACAGCGTCTAGCTTTTTCGCGTGCGTTGTACAAAAAAGGCAATCGGTTTACACCTGTCAGATGCGGCTAACGCCGTGCTGTTGAGAGGCGGCGTTTTTGGGCAGCGCGCCGGCCACTCTTTGGATGGGGTTTTACCCTTCTGAATTGCTGCCGAAACTCTTGATGACTGCCGCGCGTGGAGGCGGGTGAATGTAAACGGCCTGGGAAGCTTGCTTTCCCAGGCCGTTTTGAGGCAAGAAGATGCTGATTCGGTTAGCTCTTGTTCTTGTTGTAAACATCAAAGAAGACGGCCATCAACAGGACAAAGCCTTTAATGGCTTGTTGCCAATCAATACCAATCCCAAGGATTGACATGCCATTGTTCATCACGCCAATGAGAAAGGCGCCGACCACCGCGCCGATGATCGTGCCGATGCCGCCGCTGGCCGACGCGCCGCCAATGTAACAGGCAGCGATGACGTCTAACTCAAAGCCAACGCCGGCCTTGGGTGTGGCGGTGTTCAAGCGGGCCGCGACAATCATCCCGGCCAGCGCAGCAAGCACTCCGATGTTGATAAAGCTCAAGAAGAGCAGGCGTGGTGTGTTGACGCCCGAGAGCCTGGCCGCCTTTTCATTGCCGCCCATCGCGTAAATTCGGCGTCCTACGACGCTCTGGCTGGTAACGAACGAAAAGATCGCAATCAAGACAGCCATGACCACCAGCACGTTCGGCAGGCCCTTGTAAGAGGCCATCAAAGTGCATAGACTCAACACTGCGCCCGAAATCAGGACGTTTTTGGCAATAAACAAATACACCGGGGCGACTTCAAAGCCATAGTGCTGTTGGTTTTTCCTGGAGCGATAATCCATCACAATCAATGTCACGGCCAGCAGGATGCCGATCAGCACGGTGGTGATGTGAAACCCTTCGTTATTGAAAAAGTCGGGGATAAAGCCGGTACTCAGTCTCTGGAACGGAACCGGAAAAGGCCCTACCGCTTCGCCCTGTAAAATGAGCAAGGTCAGGCCGCGAAAGATTAACATGCCTGACAGGGTGACAATGAAGGCTGGGATTTTTACATACGCAATCCAATAGCCATGCCATGCTCCGATTAACGCGCCGACCAGCAGGCTAATCAGCATCGTAAGGCTCCAATGAATGTGCAATTTGACCATCAGCACTGCGGCAGTTGCGCCGATAAAAGCGGCCACTGAGCCAACCGAAAGGTCAATGCCGCCGGCGACAATAATCAGCAGCATCCCGAGAGCCATGACGATAATGTAGCTGTTCTGTAGAACCAGGTTAGTGATGTTGATGGGCTTCATCAGGATGCCATCCGTAGTCACCTGAAAGAAAATCATAACCATGACGAGCGCAAGTAGCATGCCATATTGGCGGATGTTGCTTTTGAAAATGGTGCCCAGGGTTTTCATTCTTCAATCACCTCTTCTTGTGTCATAATACATTTCATAATCGCTTCTTGCGAGGCTTCCTTTGCAGGCATTTCGCCGACAATTTTACCTTCACGCATCACATAAATACGGTCGCAAATCCCTAGAATTTCGGGCAATTCCGACGAAATCAGAATAATGCCTTTCCCTTCCTCGGCCAGACGGTTGATGATGGTGTAAATTTCATATTTGGCGCCGACGTCAATGCCCCGCGTAGGCTCGTCCAAAATTAGAATCTCGGGGCCGGCAAAAAGCCACTTGCTCAACACCACTTTTTGCTGGTTGCCACCCGAAAGGTTAACCGCCGGCTGAATGATGCTGGAGCATTTGATATTCAGTTTTTCACGATACCCAGTGGTCGCATTGACTTCCCTGGGTTCATTGATCACGCCGCCTTGCGAAACGGCCTCCAGGTTAGCCAGGGTGATGTTATCCTTAATTGGGTCAATTAAAATCAACCCATACGCCTTGCGGTCTTCCGTTGCATACGCGACGCCATTCCGAATCGCCTTGTCAATCGTGCTCACGTCAATCTCTTGACCGTCCTTGTAAGCCTTGCCGCTGATGCGTGTTCCGTAAGCATGACCAAAAATACTCATAGCCAATTCTGTGCGGCCGGCCCCCATCAGGCCGGAGAGTCCGACCACCTCACCGCGGCGCACATACAAATTGACATCGCTGATTATCTTGCGATCTTCGTGAATGGGGTGGTACGCATTCCAATCGCGCACTTCAAAAATCACATCGCCAATGTGCGCTTCGCGGGGTGGGAAACGATGGGTCAAGTCGCGGCCCACCATCCCGCGAATAATGCGATCTTCGGTGATTGGGTCCTTGTGACAATCAAGCGTCTCAATCGTCGCGCCATCCCGCAAGATAGTAATGGAATCGGCCACTTTGGAGACTTCGCTTAATTTGTGCGAAATCAAAATAGAAGAAATTCCGTGTCCTTTAAGCTGAAGCAATAGTTGGAGAAGTTTTTCACTGTCGCTTTCGTTGAGCGAGGCGGTAGGTTCGTCCAAAATCAGCAATTTCACTTCTTTTGCCAGCGCCTTGGCGATTTCAACCAATTGCTGTTTGCCGACCCCCATATCGGTGATGAGGGTTTGGGGCGATTCGTGCAGCCCCACCCGGGCGAGCAGTTCCTTGGTTTTGGAAATAGTCTCGTTCCAGTTGATAATCCCACGTCGGGCGCGTTCATTGCCCAGGAATAAGTTCTCGGCAATAGAAAGATAAGGACTAAGCGCCAGCTCCTGGTGGATAATAACCAGGCCGACTTTTTCTGATTCGGCAATATCTCGAAAGCGGCATTCCTGGCCCATGAAATAAATATCCCCGCTATAAGTCCCGTGTGGATAAACACCGCTTAACACATTCATCAGCGTTGATTTCCCGGCGCCATTTTCACCGACCAGGGCGTGAATTTCACCTTGCGTGACACTAAAATTGACATTATCAAGCGCCTTAACACTTGGGAATGTTTTTGTAATATTACGCATTTCTAAAACAATATTTGACATATTTCTTACTTCCTTCACTTGTGTCAGGGTATTGTCGTGCGTAGTTTGTTGAGCTGTAATTCTATGAAAACAACGGGTTCAAACAAAACGTGGCGTGATAAAACAAAAAACGGCGGCTCCACTTGCGTCGAACCACCGAGGGTAAGAACTTGGCTACCCCATATCTTGGAGAATCATTCAAACAACACTATTAAGGAAAGAGGTGCAGGCGGGAGACGCCTGCACCTCTGGCAAAACAAATCACTTGAGCTGATCAGCGGTGTAGTATCCGCTATCAATCAAGTATTTCTCGTAATTGGTAACGTCAACGCTGTAGGGGATCAACAGATAAGAAGGAACGATCTTGACGCCATTATCATAAGTTTTGGTGTCATTGACCGGTACTTCCTTGCCTTTCAGCGCGGCATCCACCATAGCGGCGGTTTGCTTGGCAAGTTCGCGAGTGTCTTTGAAGACAGTGTAGGTCTGTTCGCCGGCGATCATAGATTTGACAGAAGCAATTTCAGCATCCTGACCGGTGACGACGGGCATCGGCATATCGGCAGTCCCATAGCCAACGCTCTTGAGCGCCGAGAGGATACCAATGCTCAGGCCATCATAGGGGGCGAGAACAGCATCCACGCGCTTGTCGGTGTAGAAAGCGCTCAGCAGGTTTTCCATACGGGCCTGGGCCACGATACCATCCCAGCGCAAGGTCGAAACTTTGTCCATGCCCATCTGACCACTCTGGACGACCAGTTTGCCGCTGTCAATGTAAGGTTGCAGGATGGACATAGCGCCATCATAGAAGTAGAAAGCATTGGTATCGTCGGGGGAGCCGCCAAACAGTTCGATGTTGAAGGGGCCGGCGGCGTTTTTCAGGTCAAGCCCGGTTTCGATCTGGGTGCCCATAATGACGCCTACGCCAAAGTTATCGAAGGTAGCGTAGTAATCAACGTTGGGGGTTTTCGAGATCAGGCGGTCGTAAGCAATCACGAGAATCCCGGCATCCTTGGCCTTCTGGAGTGTGTCAGACAGGGTCGTGCCATCAATGGCGGCGATAACGAGAACGTTAACGCCCTTGGTGATCATGTTTTCAATCTGGGCCAGTTGGTTAGGGATGTCATCATCCGCAAATTGCAGGTCGGTCTTGTAACCCATTTCTTCAAAAACTTTGACCATGCTTTCGCCATCGGAAATCCAGCGAGTCGAAGTCTTGGTCGGCATAGAGATACCGACAGTTTTGACCTCGGCCACGGGTGTCTTTTCCGCAGCGGGTTGTGTGGGGGTTGACCCGCAAGCGCTCAGGAAGGTCGTGAGAACCAACAGCATCACCATTAGAAAACTCAAACTTCTTTTCATCATCTTTTCCTCTCTTCTGATTTTGGACTAAGGGGTATATTCCCAACGCCAATCGCCGGGAATTTGGGACAAAACAATGCAACCACGCTTTGTTATTAATCGCGAACAGCGGCACTATACCTGAAATAAAGGATATGTCAAGAAACCCTGCTACCAATCCAAAACCCTCCTTACTATTGACGTTAAGTTAAGATATGGTATACTATTTCGTAGACGAAATATTCTATATCGAAACATTCACACCCGAAATTTTCATACCCGAAACGTGTCAACGGATTCAACGGATGGAACGGATTGAATCCTCTCATTCCGCCAATCCTGTTATTTCCCAGGGAGGTATTTTATGAACGAACCCGAACGCGCTCCGGCCTTAGCCGCCACGCAAAAATTTCTCAGTCTGTATCGCTACTTGCGGCGCTACAGTCAACAGATGCACGATCAGGGCGTGCGTGGACGCGAGTTTGCCACGCTGCGTTACCTGCACGAGGCCGGCCCGCGCACCATCGGGCAGGTGCAGGAGTACATCTACATCAGCGCGAGTGCTACATCGGAGATGCTCTCGCGGCTGGAAGCAGACGGCTACGTGACGCGCACCCGCTGCAAGAAGGATCAGCGCGTCGTCCACGTCGAACTGACGCCTGAAGGCCGTCGCCTGGCCGAAGAGACGCCCCTCGGCGGCATCCCCCTGCTCCGCGAGCGCCTCAAAGCCCTCACGCCGGAGCAGTTGGAGACGGTGAGTGCTGCGTTGGACATGCTGTTACAGGTGATGGAGATAGAAGAATGAAGCAAGAAGCAAGAAGCAAGAAGCAAGTCCTCAGTCCTCAGTCCTCAATCCTCAGTCCTCAGTCCTCGAAATCAGGCGATTGGAAGATTCTGGTGCGCTGTTTCGGCTACCTTCGCCCTTCCTGGAAGTTGATGGCGGGCGCGTATGGGGCGATGTTGGTCATCAGCGCGCTGGGGGTGGCGAATCCGCAATTGCTGCGCTGGGGCATTGACCGAGGCATCAAGGCCGGCGACATGGGCTTTTTGGGATGGGCGGTGCTGGGCCTGTTGGCGTTGACGCTGCTCAACGGCGTGTTTGCGTTCTTCCAGGGCCGGTGGACGGAGCTGGCGTCGCAGCAGGTGGCCTACGATATGCGCAACGATATCCACCGCAAACTCGCCACGCTCTCGTTTGCGTATCACGACCAGGCGGAAACCGGCCAACTGCTCTCCCGCGCCATCCAGGACGTGGATCGCATCCGCTTTATGACCGGGCGGGCCTCGCTGCATCTGATCAACGGCGTCATCACGTTCATCGCCACGACGGTCATCATGCTGACGATGAATCCACTCCTGACGCTGCTGGCGATGCTCACCGCCCCCCTGCTCTTCTACCAGACCTTCACCTTCGCGCGCAAAATCCGCCCGATGTGGCTGGCGTTGCAGCAGCAGATGGCGATCCTGACGACCCGCCTGGAGCAAAACCTGCGCGGGATGCGCATCGTCAAAGGCTTCGCGCAGGAACCGGAAGAGACGGCGCGCTTTGAGGCGGAAAATGCGACGTGGTTCCAGATCGCGGCGGATTCGGCGCGGCTGCAATCCATCAACGGCCCGCTGATGGGGCTGATCACCAACATCGGCTCGATCTTCATCCTGTGGTACGGCGGGCGGCTGGTAATCGAGGGCGGGTTGACACTCGGCGAGCTGGTGGCGTTCACCGCCTACATGGGCCAGTTGACCGGCCCGGTGCGGATGATGGGCCGCGTCATCCCCGCCATCGTTCAGGCGATTGCCTGCGGCGAGCGCATCTTCGACATCCTCGACGCCGAATCGGAAGTGAAAGAGTCGCCCAATGCCATCACCCTACCGGAAGTGCAGGGGCACGTGCGCTTTGAGGACGTGTCCTTCGCCTACTTTGGCCGCCACAAGGTGTTGGAAGCCGTCACGCTGGACGTGCCGCCGGGCCAGATCATCGCCCTGCTCGGCGCCACCGGCTCCGGCAAGACCACCATCATCAACCTCATCCCCCGCTTCTACGATGTGACGGCGGGCCGCGTGACGGTGGATGGCTACGACCTCCGCGACGTGACCCTCAACTCGCTACGCTCCCAGATCGGCATCGTGCTGCAAGAGACGACGCTGTTTGCCGACACCCTCCGCGCCAACATCGCCTTTGGCCGCCCGGACGCGACAGAAGAGGAGATCATCGCGGCGGCGCAGGCCGCGCAGGCGCACGACTTCATCCTGGACATGCCCGACGGCTATGACACGAAGGTCGGCGAACGCGGCGTGACGCTCTCCGGCGGGCAGAAGCAGCGGGTGGCGATTGCGCGCGCGCTGCTCAAAGACCCGCGCATCCTCATCCTCGACGACGCGATGTCCAGCGTGGACACGGAGACGGAGCGGCTGATCCAGCTCGCGTTGGAGCGGCTGATGCGCGGGCGCACCTCCTTCGTCATCGCGCAACGGCTAAGTACGGTGCGCCTGGCCGACCAAATCCTGGTGTTGGAGCAGGGCCGCATCGTCGCCCAGGGCACGCACGAAGAGCTGCTGCGCACGTCGGGCCTCTACGTCGAAATCTACCAGCGGCAACTCAGACCGCAGGAGGTGGCGGAAGTGAAGAAGAGGCAAGAAGCAGGAAGCAAGATGCAAGAAGCGGCGGAGCACGAATTACGAATGACGAATGACGAATTACGGAATACGCAATACGCTGAGGTGGTACGATGAGCATTACACTGGGGGGCAGCGCCGGGTTTGGGGGGCCGCGCGGGATGTTGGACAGCTTTGGGCGGCATGGCGAGGAAGAGGGGCGCGCGTTTGACCGGCGGATCGTGCTGCGGCTGCTGGGCTTCCTCAAGCCGCACTGGCGCAAGATGCTGCTGGCGTTTGTGACGATGTTGGCGACGACCGGCTTGAGCCTGGCGACGCCGTATCTGGTGAAGATCGCCATTGACCAGCACATCACGCAGGGCAACCTTGCCGGGCTGGATCAGGTGGCGTTGCTCACGGCGCTGGCGTTTGTCGGGCTATTTGCGGCGTCGGCGGCGCAGCAGTACACCCTCTCGCGCACCGGCCAGCAGGTGTTGGCGACGATGCGCAACCAGCTTTTCTCGCATTTGCAAGCCCTGCACCTGGGCTACCACGACACGCACATCATCGGCGTGACCATCTCGCGCGTCTTCAGCGACGTGGGCGTCATCAACGAACTGCTCTCACAAGGCCTCATCACCCTGGCCGGCGACATCTTGCTGCTGATCGGCATCGTCGTCGTCATGGTCTCGATGAGTCCGAGCCTGGCGTTGCTCACTTTCGCGGTGATGCCGCTGATGGTGATCGCCACGCTGATCTACGCGCGGCACGCCAAGGCGGCCTTCCGCGAAACGCGGGCAACCAACGCTGGCGTCGTGGGCGACTTGGCGGAGGACATCGCCGGGATGCGCGTCATCCAGGCGTTTGCGCGAGAGGATACCTCGCAGGCGCGCTTCAACGACTCCAACCGCGCCAACCGCGACGCCAACGTGCGGGCGATGTCGCTCTCGTTTGTCTTCATGCCGGTGGTGGACCTGTTGGGCACGCTGGCGACGGCCATTGTGCTGTGGTTCGGCGGGCGGACGGTGGCCCAAGGCGAGTTGACGTTGGGCGTGATCGTGGCCTTCCTCACCTACGTTACCCGCTTCTTCCAACCCATCCGCGAGTTGAGCCAGCTTTACACGACGCTCCAGGCCGCGATGGCCGGCGGCGAGCGGGTGCTGGAACTGTTGGACACCGCGCCGGCCGTCGCCGACAAGCCGGACGCCATCGAGATGCCGCAAATTCAAGGCAACGTGGAGTTGCGCGACGTGAGCTTCGCTTACCGGGTGGACGGCCCGGTGCTGCACGACATCGCTCTGACGATTGAGGCCGGACAGACGGTCGCCCTCGTCGGCCCGACGGGGGCGGGGAAAACGTCCATCTCCAATCTGATCGCGCGTTTCTACGAGGTGACGGAGGGCGCGGTGCTGATTGACGGCGTGGACGTGCGCGACGTGGCGCAGCGGTCGCTCCGCGTGCAAATGGGGATTGTGCCCCAAGACCCGTTCCTGTTCTCCGGCACGCTGGCCGACAACATCCGCTTTGGCCGGCCCGACGCGCCCGATGAAGCGGTGGAAGACGCGGCGCGGCTGGCAAACGCGCACGACTTCATCACGCGGATGCCCGACGGCTACGCCACGGTCATCCAGGAAGGCGGCGTCAACCTCTCGTTAGGGCAGCGGCAGCTCATCTGCATCGCGCGCGCCGTCCTGGCCGACCCGCGCATCCTCATTATGGACGAGGCCACGTCCAGCGTGGACACCGTCACCGAGGGGTTAATCCAGGACGCGCTGGATCGCCTGCTGGCCGGACGCACCGCCATCGTCATCGCCCACCGCCTCAGCACCATCCGCAACGCCGACCAGATCTGCGTGCTGGATGCCGGCCGCATCGTCGAGCGCGGCACGCACGAGGAGCTGCTCGCCGCCGGCGGCCTGTACCGCGATTTGTACGAGCGGCAGTTTATGGATATGGTGGAAGAATAGGCTACGTTTGCCGCAAAACCCTCTCAAAAAGACGGCTTCAACCGTCATCAGTTTTAAAAAGGAGAAGAAGATCGTGAATGTTGTGTTGATCAAGTCGTATACCGACAAACCCTGGCGCAGTCCAGAAACTTACCGGTTGATAGAAGACAGCTTGAAAGAAAAATGGGAGGTGGCGTCTATTACGCCTCAGACGGAAGAAGCCCTATACGACTTCTTGGGGGAACAACAGCGCCGGCACGGCGAGCCGCCCTTTGTGTTCAACATCGCCGAATACCTTGACGAAGAACACAAAACCGGCTTCCTGCCGGCCTTGCTGGACGAATGGCAGCTTCCCCATTTGGGGTCTAGCGCGGAAAGCGTCGCTACCGGGTTGGATAAGGTCAGGACGAAAACCCTGCTGGACGCCAATCAAATCCCCACGCCCGATTATTTTGTCGTGCGTGACGGGAACGCTGCTCTGGCAGAGCGCGTGGAAGCCCTGGGATACCCGTTGATCGTCAAACCCCTTCTCGAAGGCGGGCACATCGGCATCAGCGAGGATTCCGTCGTCAGCACCCAGACCGAACTGCGTCAAGCAGTCCACCGGGTGTTGGAGGACTATGAGCAACCCGCGCTCGTCGAGGACTACATTACCGGGGCGGGGATGCGTGAATTCAGCGTGGGCATTGTGGACGGCGACGAGCGACTGTTCACCCCCATCGAAATTGATTACGCGGCGATGGCCGTCGAACGGAAGATCCTGAGTTACGAGGCGGCCCAGCAAGACCTGGAGAGGATCAAACTGGTCGAAGATCCGGCCGTGCGTGACGAAATCATTGATCTGACGGCCAGAACCTTTGAGGCCGTGGGGGCCAGCGACTACAGCCGCGTAGATTTGCGGATGAATCACACCGGCTGTTACGTGTTGGAGATCAACATCATGCCGGGATTGGGGCCGCACAGTTTCCTGCCGGATGCAGCCAGGAGTATTCACAACCTGGAATACGCGCAGCTCGTGCAAAATTTAGCCGAAAACTCGATGCGGCGGCAGTTTTTGAGTGCTGAGTGCTGAGTGCTGAGGACTGAGGGCGGAGGACTGAGTGCTGAGTGCTGGGTGCTGGGTGCTGAGAACTGACTCGCTCGCTCATTCGCCGATCCGCTCTTTCGCTTTTTCGCTGATCCGCTTTCTCGCTCATTCGCTATTCTTATTGTGAGGTGCTATGAAAACTTTAAAATTCTTATTTGGGTACGCTAAAAACTATACCTGGGCGTTAATTGTCACCATCATCAGTATGCTGGCGCTGGTGGGAGTGCAGTTATTGGCGCCGTGGATCGTCAAGCAGATGATCGCGGCGGTCAAAGATCAGTCGGACATGATCGGCTCGCTGGATACGGTGGGGCGGCTGGCGATCCTGGCGCTGATCATCTACGTAGCGCGGTCGGGATTTCAATTCCTGCGTAGCTACATGGCGCACGTCGCCGGATGGGGTGTGGTGGCGGATGCGCGCCGACAAATCTACCGCCACTTGCAGCGCCTCTCGCTGCGCTTCTACGAGGACCGGCAGACCGGCGATCTGATGTCGCGCATGGTCAACGACTCGGACATGTTCGAGACGCTCATCGCGCACGCCATCCCCGATACGCTGGTCAATGTGCTGATGTTGATCGGCGTGAGCGCGGTGCTGCTGAGTATGAACGTCCAGTTGATGCTGCTGACATTGATTCCCGTGCCCTTCATCGTCCTGGCGGCGCAGGGCTTCACCAAGTACGTGCGCCCGGCGTTCCGCAAGCGGCAGGAGGAACTGGGCGACCTCAACGCAACGCTCAACGACAACCTCTCCGGCATCCGCGAAATCAAGGCGTTCACGCGGGAGGACATTGAAGCCGAGCGCATCGGCAAACACATCAGCCACTACCGCGACTCGCTGCTGCGCGCCTTGCGGCTGATGGCAACATTCCATCCGTTTGTTGAGTTCTCGTCCTCGCTCGGCACCATTGTGCTGATCTACTTCGGCGGCAAACTAGCGCTGAATCAAGTTTTGCCCATTGAAGACCTGGTAGCGTTCTTCCTCTACCTGGAAATGTTCTATCAACCGGTGCGAGCGTTAAGCGGAGCATGGGAGGGCGTGCAACACGCGCTGGCCGGCGCGGATCGCGTCTCGGAACTGCTCCGGGAGCAGCCGGAAGTGGACGACTGCCCCGGCGCAATGGCGCTGCCCGGCAAGGCGCGTGGCGAGATCTGCTTCAACGATGTGAGCTTCCATTACGTCGAAGGCACTCCCGTGCTGGAGCACATTGACCTGGACATCCCCGCCGGGGCCGTCGTCGCGCTGGTCGGGCCGACGGGCGTGGGCAAGACCACGTTGGCAAGCCTCATCCCGCGCTTCTACGACGTGGTGGGCGGCGGCATCACCCTGGACGGCCACGACATCCGCGATCTGACGCTGAACAGCCTGCGGCGGCAGATCAGCATCGTGCTGCAAGACGTGTTCCTCTTCCACGGCACGGCGCGGGAGAACATCCTCTTTGGGCGGCCCGACGCGACCGAGGAGGAGATGATGGAGGCGGCCAAGATCGCCAACGCGCACGAGTTCATCGTGAATCTGCCAGACGGTTACGACACGCTCATCGGCGAGCGCGGCGTCAAACTGTCCGGCGGGCAGAAGCAGCGGCTGGCGATCGCGCGGGCGGTGCTCAAGGACGCGCCGATCCTCATCCTGGACGAGGCCACCTCCAGCGTGGACACGCACACCGAGCTGCTCATCCAACAGGCGTTGGAGCGGCTGATGGTGGGGCGCACAACGATCATCATCGCGCACCGCCTCTCGACGATTCGCGGCGCGGACAAGATCGTAGTGCTGGAAGGCGCCCGCATCGCCGAGATGGGCACGCACGAGGCGCTGATGGCTATGGAGGGCGGACTGTACCGACAACTCAATGAAGTGCAGCATCAATTAGAGCCGCGTTGGGAGTTAGTACGTGAACAACGGCGTGAGGCGATTTATGCGCAAGGTTTGTTGATTTGACAAACCCTGTTACGTGGTTAGAATTGGCCTTTGGCGCGTGTCGCATCACCCCATTTTCAAGGAGAATGAAGTATGACGGTTAAGAAGTCTTTGTGGTTAAGGCTTGGTTTGATCTGGCTGCTGGGGACGTTGCTGTTATCGCCTATAGCTTGTACCGTTGGCGGCGGTGACACTCCCCAGAAAGAAGTGGCGACGCCTACTCCCATTCCTACTTCGGTTGTCCCTTCCAATCCTACCTATACAGTAGACCGTGGCGACGTAATTCGCAAATTCCAGTTCTCGGCGCGAATTGCCCCGGTATTGGAAGAGGAGTTGTTCTTCAAGATGAACGGCTACGTGGAAACGGTCTACGTGCGTCGGGGGGATGTAGTCAAAGCGGGGGACTTGCTGGCTGAACTGGAAATGACCGACCTGAAAAACCAGATCACGCAGAAGCAGGCGGAAATGACGGCCGTGCAACTGAATTATGACCGTCGCCTGGCCGAATCTCGCGCCAGTGTGCGCGCCAAGGAGTTAAATCTGGCAAAAATTCAGGCTAGTCAGTCCGATTCCCAGCTGGTCCGAGCGCGCATCAGCCTGGAGCAGGCGCGTATCCGGCTGTCGAATGCCCAAGATGAATACCGCAAATCGTTGGATCGCGCGTGGGAGCAGGAAGACGTGCGCAAACGTTATGCAGAGGGAGTGCAGGATGCGCAATGGAACCTGGAAATTGCTGAGGCAGAGTACAATGATGTGCTGCGCGACCGCAAGCGCACCGGCTATGATATCGAACTGGCGCAGCAAGATTTGGATTTGGCGTTGATGGCGCAGCAGGAGATTGAGATTGGGTTAGACATCACGCAGACGTTGCTCTCTTTGCAACGTTTGAACGATCAGTTGAAAGACGCGCGGATTGAGGCGCCCTTTGACGGTGTGATTTTGCAACTTTCCGTCGTGGACGGCAAGCAAGTTCAGGGGTATGACGCCGTGATGACGCTGGCGGATACGACGCAGTTGGAAGTGAGCGCCGATTTGATGGACTCCGAGATGAGTGAATTGACGGAAGGGATGGAAATCACGGCTGAATTTGTGAACCGCCCTGGTCAGGAAATCAAAGGGGTGATTCGCCGCCTTCCTTATCCTTACGGCAGCACAAAACCGGCGGATGGGGTAACGGATGAAGATAAGTCGGCGCGGATCACGTTGACCAACCCGGAAGAGAGCGGCTACAAATTCTCGGTCGGCGATCGGTTGCGGATTACAACAGAGTTGGAGCGTTCCGAAAATACGCTGCGTTTGCCGCCCGCGGCAGTGCGCTCATTTGAAGGCCGCACGTTTGTGGTTATCCAACAGGAAGGCGGACAGCGGCGCATGGACGTCCGCTTGGGCGTCAAGTCCGATGACTGGGTTGAAATTTTGGATGGCGTGGAGGAAGGCCAGGTTGTTATTGCCCCGTAGGGTGTGAGGGACGTATGCGAATATTGAACCAGTTGCGGGCGATCTTCGTTGTTGTAACCAAACGCCTGGGCGCACAGTTGTGGTTGGTCGGGGCGACGACACTGGGGTTGGTCATTGCCATTGCCTTGCTGTTGAGCATCCCCTTGTACGCAGACGCCATTTACCAACGCATCTTCATGAAGAACATTACGCCGGAGGGGTGGGCCGATCCTAATACCCCTCCGCCGTTTACTTTTCTTTTTCGCTATGATGGCAGCATTTACGGGGCGGTTGAGTGGGAAAAAGCCCTATCTGTGGATGAATACCTGTCCAAGCAGGCCGGAATTGCATTAGGGCTGCCCGAAAAATTTCTTGTGCGATATTTTTCTACGGACCCATTTGGCATCTACCCGGTGCCGGAGGGCGCTTTTAATGATACGGGTACGCCCTTACTCTGGGCCAGTTTTGCCTGGATGAGCGATTTCCAGGATCATGTCAATGTTCTGGAAGGCACTTTTCCGTCGGTGAGCGCCGGCGGAAGTGGGTCAACCGTTGATGTAATGATTTATGAGAACAAGGCCAGCGAATTGGGGGTCCAGGTAGGGGAAACTTTCATCGCTTTTGCCCGTCAACGTTCAGAAGATGGCTTTACCCGTAACGTCCAAATCCCCATCCGGATTGTGGGTGTGTGGAAAGAGCAGGATGTGACCGATCCCTACTGGTTTTTCAGTCCAACCACCCTGGCTGAGCGGCTGATTGTGCCAGAGGAAACCTACACGGGCCGTCTCGGCGACGAGTTGAACGGCGAGGTGTATACCGCCGCCTGGTACCTGGTGATGGACGGACAGGACTTCAGCCACGACGACACGCTCACGTTGCTTCGGCGGGCGACCATCACGCAACAAAAGGCCGGCGGCCTGTTGACGAACGTTAAACTGGCGAAGTCGCCGGTGGATGCGATGGTAGAATATCGCCGCTCGGCCAACACCCTCACCATCCTGCTATACGCTTTTAGCGTGCCCATCTTGGCGCTGCTGTTAGCGTTTATCACGCTGACTTCAGGGCTGGCCGTGGACCGGCGGCGCAATGAGATTGCGGTATTGCGCAGCCGTGGCGCGATGGCCCTCCAGATGGTAGGGATCGCGTTGTTGGAAGGGTTGTTGCTGGGCCTTGTGGCTTTGGCCGTGGGCATTCCGACCGGCATGTCAACGGCGCAGTTCATCGGGCAGGCGCGCAGTTTCCTGGACTTCAGCGCGGGGTTGGGGCAATTGCGTCTCAATGTGTCTGCGTCTACGCTGCGTTTCGGGCTGGTAGGCGTGGCCCTAGTGGTGGCCGCGCAAGTGATTCCCACCTTGGGCGCCGCAGGCCATACCGTCGTTTCCTACAAGCGTGAGGTGGCGCGCCTCTTGCGTCCCCCATGGTGGCAACGTGCCTGGTTGGATGTGTTGCTTTTTATCCCTTCCGCGTATGGCGCTTATCTCCTGCGCGAGCAGGGGAGTCTGGTGCTCTTGCAGGATGCCTTCGGCACGAATCCTCTGCAAAATCCCCTGCTGTTCCTGGTACCGGCCCTGGGAATTTTCTCGCTGACCCTGTTGTTCCTGCGCTTTATGCCCCTGTTGATGGCGCTCATCACCTGGGTGGCGACGCATACACGCGCTGTCGGTCTCTTGATGGCGGCGCGACATCTATCGCGCACGCCGGGGCTGTACTCGACCCCGTTGATTCTGCTGGTTCTCACCCTGAGCCTTTCCGCTTTCACCGCTTCCCTGGCCTACACGTTGGATCAACACCTTTACGATCAGCGTTATTACCAAATTGGAGCCGATATGAACTTCCTGGAGCAGGGGGAGGGGCAGGATGACAGTATGGCGGCTATGTATCAGCCTTCCTCTGAGAGTACCTCTTCGGCAGAAGAAGAGGATGAAGGCCCGCGTTGGTATTTCTTGCCGGTCACGGATTATCTAAACGTTCCTGGCGTCCAGGCTGTGACACGGGTAGGGCGGTATCCGGCCACCACCCGTTTTAGCAATGCGACGCAGATAGGCGTGTTTATGGGGATAGACCGGGGCGATTTTGGTCAGATCGCTTTTTGGCGTAAGGACTTTAGCCACGAAAGCTTGGGCGCGTTGATGAATGCATTGGCCGTGACGCGCAACGGGGTCCTGATTTACAAGCCATTGATGGATCAGCATGCTTTGTATATTGGCGACACCATCCATGTCATTGTGACGATGTACGGGCAGAATACCGAGGTGGAGCTCCAAATTGTGGGAACGTTCGACTTGTTCCCAACATGGTATCCTTCGGAGGGGCCGCTGTTTGTTGGAAACCTGGATTACCTCTTTGAGGAGGCCGGGGGGCAATTCCCCTATACCGTCTGGCTCAAGACGGCGCCCGGCGCCGACCTGGCCTCTCTGGGAGCCAAGGGGTTGAGCGCCACTCGCATGTTGAGCTGGCGTGCGTCGGCGCTGGAGATTGCCGCAGAGCAGGAATTGCCGCAGCGACAAGGTTTGTTTGGGTTGCTTTCCGTGGGATTTGCGGCGGCGGCAGTGCTTACTGTTCTGGGATTTTTGCTCTATGCGCTGTTCTCATTCCGGCGGCGTTTCATTGAATTTGGCGTCTTGCGGGCAGTAGGGCTTTCCGCAGGGCAGATGGCGGCCTACCTGGGCTGGGAACTGGCTTTTCTGATTTTGATGGGTGGGGGATTGGGTACCTTGTTAGGGGGTGGGGTCAGTGCCTTTTTTATCCCTTTCTTGCAGATTGGGGTGGATGAAGCTGCGCGTATTCCCCCTTACGTTGTGGACATTGCCTGGCCTGCGATTTTCCGTATCTACGTTTTGTTTGGAACGCTCTTCTTTGTTGCGTTGGCCGCGTTGGTGGTGATGCTACGGCGGATGAAGATTTTTGAGGCGGTGAAGTTAGGGGAAACCGCTTAGAACCTATCCGAAAATTATAGCGGCGTTGCGCCGCTGCGCCGGGTCTTGCGGCTAAAGCCGCTTTCAGGAAGGTATTTTTTCGTGGGCGGGCGTAGCCCGCCCACGAAAAAATACCCTTCAAACCGCGCCTTTAGGCGCAAATCGTGGGCCAAAACGAATTTTCGGATAGATTCTTAGTGTCAGGTTGGTAAAGGGGAAGAATAAGGATATGGCGGAACAAGTAAGTACAACCGAACCGGCCAAAACGGAAACTACATCGTTTATTGTTTGCGATAATTTGGTGAAGATCTACAAAGTTGCCGGGCTGGAAGTCGTGGCTTTGCAGGGATTGGATCTGGTGGTGCAGCCAGGCGAACTGATGGGCATTGTCGGCGCCAGCGGCAGCGGTAAATCCACCTTGATGAACGTTCTCGGCGGATTGGATCGGCCTTCGGCGGGCCGCGCCTGGGTGAACGGCAAGGACCTGCTCAAGCTGTCCAACGCGGAATTAAACCAGTATCGCCGCGCCGAAGTCGGTTTCGTCTGGCAGCATGGGGCGCGCAATCTGATTCCGTATCTCAATGCGCTGGAAAACGTCAAGCTCCCGATGACGCTGGCGGGCAAGGCCGGGCGGGCTGTGCGTCAGCATGCCGAAGTGTTGCTGGAGATGGTTGGGCTGAAAGAACGCATGAAGCACCGCCTGTCGGAATTATCCGGCGGCGAGCAGCAGCGCGTCGCCATTGCTGTGGCTCTGGCGAACGACCCCAAGCTCCTGCTGGCCGACGAGCCGACCGGCGAGTTGGACTCGACGACGGCGCTGACCATTTACGAAATGTTCAAGAAGCTGAACGCCGACTTGAAAGTCACGACCCTGATCGTCAGCCACGACCCCTCGATTGCGCGGCATGTGAATCGTGTGGTGGCGATCCGCGACGGCAAAATGGCGACCGAGACGGTGCGCGCCAAGACCTCCGGCGAAGTCGCGGCGGAACATGAGGAAATCTTTGAAGAGCTGACCGTCCTCGACTCTGCCGGACGGCTTCAAATTCCCAAAGAATACCTGGAAATGTTTGGGATCAAAGGGCGGGCACGCCTGGAATTGACCGATGAAGGCATCCTGGTGCTGCCGACCGAGAACATCGAACACGTCCGCGACGCTGAGGCGCTGGCGACCCAATTCGTGGAAGCGCGCAAGGCAAAGGGACTGAGTGGTCTGCTCAATCGTGTGCTGCATGGCGACTTCAGAAAAAGGAAGGAATAGGAATGACCTCACATTTCACACCTATGGCGAAGAAAACGAAGACCGCTGATCCTAGCGCCGATTATATGTACGCAATTGAAACCAATGCACTGTGGCGGGTTTATAAGGTGGGCGCCCATCTGGAAGTGCCGGCGCTGCGCGGGATTAACCTGCAAATTGAGCCGGGACATTTCATCGCCTTAAAGGGCCGTTCCGGGAGTGGGAAGACCACTTTGTTGAACTGTCTGAGCGGTCTGGATCAGCCCACGTCGGGGATGGCGCGGGTGTTGGGGCGCGATCTTATGCAAATGAACGACCGGCAGTTGACTAACTGGCGACGCGAGCATCTGGGGTTCGTGTTCCAATCGTTTGGCCTGTTGCCCGCGCTCTCGGCCTATGAGAACGTGGAATTGATGCTGCGCATCAAAGGCGTGCGCGCCCGCGAGCGTCACGACCGCACATTGTACTGCCTGGACCTGGTAGGCCTGCGCAAGTGGATGGACCACCGCCCTTATGAGTTGTCCGGCGGTCAGCAGCAGCGTGTGGCGATTGCGCGCGCCCTTGCCAACAAGCCGCAACTCATCCTGGCGGATGAGCCGACCGGGGAGTTGGACAGCAGCACCGCGCGAGAAATTCTGGGATTGTTTCAAAGCATCGTGCGGGAAGAGCACATCACTATGTTGATGGCCTCCCACGACGGCCTGGTGGATGAGTATGTAGATATGATCCTGCAATTGAAAGACGGGCAGGTCGCGGAGTAAAGAAGCAAGATACAAGAAGCAGGAAGCAAGGATCCAATTTCTTGCTTCCTGCTTCTTGCTTCATAAGGCTTTCGGTTCGCGGCTGCGTACCAGCAGCGTCCATTTGCCTCTTTGCACGGCCTTGCGCTCCTGATTGAAAATCGTCACATTCAGTGTGACCAATCCTCCCGCGTAACCTTCCAACGGACGTTTTTCCTTGAAGCGGATGTTGACCCAGATCGTATCATCCACTTTGACCGGCGCGCGATACCGCCAATCCAGCCCCACAAAGGCTTCAATCGTCCCGCTCATATAGCCCAAACTGTTCGCTAACCCCGTGCCAATGGAGAGCACCAGCGCGCCCTGGACGATCAACGCCCCGAAGGGCGTGCTGCGGGCGAACGCCTCGTCCGTATGCAGCGGATTGTAGTCCCCGGACAATTTGGTGAATGTTTCCAGGTCTTGCCGGGTGATCGTGCGCGAGTCCGTGTCAATATTGACGCTGGCGTCAAAATCCTCAAAATAAAGTTTGACGGCATCGGACATGGCTATACTTTTCCACGCATCGCTTCAAACAATTTCTCGTACTCGTCCACTGTGCGCTGGGTGGAGAAACGCGCCGCGATTTCTTCGCGGGGACGCCGATAGGCTTCCCGGTGATCGAGCACTTTGAGCAACGCCTCGGCCAATCCATCCGCATCGCCAACGGGAGCAATCTCCCCCATACCGGTTTGCAAAATAGGTTGGCGCACCCCCGGTAAATCGCTGGCAACACAGGGAACGCCGCTCAACATCGCTTCTGCCTGCACCAGCCCAAACGATTCGGTGGAGTTAAGACTCGGCACGACCAGGACGTCCAGATTGGGATAAAAGGCGGCCATTTGCACCGGATCCAACACATCCAGAAATTTCCACTGTTCCTGTTCTTCGTACTGGCGGATGCGGAAATCGAGCCGTTGCGCATAAGCTTCCTCGGCCAGCACATTTTGATACTGCCCGGCAAACAGGATGCGCGCGCCCGGGTACTGCTCCAGGATGCGTGGAAATGCTTCCAGCAAAACTTCCACTCCCTTCTCCGCTGCCAATCGGGCCGCCATCCCGATCACGGGGCGCCGCTTGTAGGGATTGTGCATTCTGGCAAACGCGGCGATGCCGGAAGCCCCTATCTCTGGCATCTCGATAGGGGGAGGGATAATGGTCAGCTTATGGCTGAACTTTTGCAAGTAAGGAGAGTACCGGGCGAAGTCCTCGGTATAGGCCACGACGCGATGGGTGAAACGGCCGGCCAAGTCGTTCATCAGGTTGATGACCTGATTCACAAGCCGGTTGAAAATTCCCGGCGGCATCTTCAAGTCACAGTGGTAGGTGAGAACGGTGGGCTTGCGCAGCAAGCGTCCCCGTAAGGCAACCCCGGCAGCATCAAACTGTGGCAAATGTAAGCTGAGCACATCGGCTTCGCATACATATTTCCATGCCAGAAAGCCGAAGGTGGGCATGATGACCCCTTTACTGATGCGGAACAGCACCGGCGCGCGCACTACGCGGACCCCTGCCAATTCTTCGGTGAACGGCAGTTGGTGGGAATAATGCGAGGTCAAAATCGTGACCTGGTGACCGCGCCGCGCTAGTTCTCGCGCGAGGCGCGGTCACC
>Ga0209605_1001540_pt1 | contig 25060 bp, 16 predicted proteins | sample AD_UKC035_MetaG_FD_184408 | JGI IMG/M metagenome (GOLD analysis project Ga0209605, IMG submission 184408) | Active sludge microbial communities of municipal wastewater-treating anaerobic digesters from USA - AD_UKC035_MetaG (SPAdes) (version 2) | ecosystem: Engineered > Bioreactor > Anaerobic >...
CCGAGCCTATTTGCTATGGCGAGTTGAGTAAGCGATTCAAGAAGAGAACCTCTCGCGAGGTAGAGGAATTGAATGAATTCCTTTCTATGCTGCCTTCCAGAACCTTCGGCGATATTGGAAGGAATGGATACAGCAGATCTCTGGAGCTGAGAACCGAGACCGTATTTCTCATAGTCGGGAAAGTCTCTGGTTAATTTGTAGATCTCCGTCACGTAATCCATACTGAGCTGCCATACATGCAAATCTTTGTAACTTGTAGACACATCACTCACCTCCGAGAGAATTCTAAAATGGTCGGCGTTTCTGATCAACTCCGCTCTAACCAAGAACATGGACGCGCAGCGTCGGAACGAGGAACTTAGGCGCAAGCACCGAGTATGATTATGCTCTTAACCAAGAACGTGGACACGAAGTGTCGGAACGAAGAACGTAAGCGAAGCTCAGAGTATGATCTATGCTCAAACCAAGAACGTGGACACGAAGTGTCGGAACGAAGAACTTGGGCGCGAAGCGCCGGAACCAATAATGTACAAGGAGGTAATCCATTTGAACTGGATAAAAGAGTTACTATCTCTAATCACAGTCTTCGCAAGCTACGTAGAATCTCCCGGCAACGGACCGGAGAAGAAAGAGAAAGTGAAGCAGATGATAAAGGACGCGCTTCCAGATGAACAATGGAAGATCGATCCCGAGTTCTTCGACTTCATTCTGGATGTCCTGATAGACCTCGTCGTCATGTTCCTGAACAAAGGACTTTGGAAGACAGCGATGAAGGTGCTGGTGAAATGATAGCAATTTACAGATAGCGACTGAGAAACACAATGTTTCTAGGCGACTCGAAAACAAACCCAGTGTATCTCACCTTCTTTTTTGGCCCGGCTTCAGAGCCGGGTCTTTTTTAAACAATCGAAAGCGCTTAATTTTGTTTTGAATGTAAACTCCTTTATAATTTTGTTTGGATTCGATTGTTTTTTGGGGGATGCTTGGAACGAGAGAAGGAGGATCGAAATGAGAAGAACTAACTTCTTTCTCTTATTAGTGTTGTCTACACTAGTGCTTGGACTAGAACCTATCACTCTTCGAATTGGTGATACTTCAGCCACTTATTACAGGGAAGGATCTCTTTCTATATTTAGTGTGGCAGTATGATTTCAATTATTGCATTCTGACTGAAGAAGCACTTGGGTTTTGGAAGCTCTCGTTTCTCTTGAACCAAAGATGCCGCTGGACTTTCAGAACAAAATTCGATAAATTCTTAGATTTTGATTTTTATGTTACAAGAGATATAATGTACACAGATTAATCCTCATTAAAGCCTTTTACGAACCGAGATTACGAGTAGCCAAAGCAATGCATTACATTCTCATCGTCCGAACAATAATAAATAAATATTGCATATGCAAAATGAATTGAGGTGATGGTTTTGCGATTGCTCGCAGCATTTGAAACCCCGGGCTTCGTTTTTCTAGACTGCCCAAGTGAATTCATGTCACTTATTCAAAAAACCAATATAAGAGGCTGCTTTATGGAGGTTTCACTTTGAGAATAAAAGTCTCACTTAAAAGCGAAAAACCTATCTCTCTTCCAATTAGCTACTCACACCCACTTCAGTCGGCAATATACAAGATACTCTCAGACGTAATCCCGGAAAGCCACGACTTTGGCCTAACCGTGAATAAAAGAACCCTAAGACCATTCACTTTCTCTCGACTCTTTGGTCACAAACAAAGCATTAATGAAGGCTCAATCTCGCTAACTTCTCCGATTTGCTTGCATTTCTCATCGCCACTAGAAGACTATGTCCAAGCCTTTGCAAACGGTCTTATGAAGAACGGAGGGATTAAACTTCTCGGTGCAACCCTTGATCTTAGATCGATAGAAGTAGAACCAACACTTCCGGAAACGAAATACATAGCGGCCAAAACAATATCACCAATAACTGTCTATTCGACTCTCATGACAGCAGACGGGAGAAAGAAAACCTATTTCTACAATCCGGCAGAGAAAGATTTCACAATTCAGATTCAGGAAAACCTCAACAGAAAGGCAAGTGCATTGGGTAATTCCGTCAGAGCAAGAGAATCCTTCTCCTTCAAACTTGCCTCAAGACCAGTTCAACGAATTGTCAAGTACAAGGATTTCACTCAAATCGCCTGGGACTTCCGCTTTGAGCTTAACGCAGATCCGGAGCTTATATCGATAGCCTACTCCTGGGGACTAGGTTCAAAGAACGCACAGGGATTTGGAATGATAGAAATCAGCGAAAGGAGGTGAAACAGTGCTGAAATCAACCTATGAAATTGGAAGAATTGTCTCGAGGGGTAAGGATGAAACACAGATGTACACAACAGACATAGGGGAAACATATATTCATGAACTAACAATTGTGCTAGAGAATAACGGAGAGACCATTCGATATTCTGGTTGCGACAAAAGGGAGAAGACTCGCCGCAACTACCTCTTCCGGGAGAAGAAAGGGAACATTAAAGTTCCGATGTCTCTTACTCTTAGAGATGCTGGCAAGGGATCAAAAGCCATTATTGAGAAATTCATCAATTTCGGTACGCAAAACAAAACTCCCTTTGCAGAAAAAGTCGCAGCCGCTCTTGTAGAGTCAGAAGAGATCATCTCTGCAACTCTAGATGAGATGGCAGAAAATCTACCGAAGAAAGAAGGCCGTTTCTATACAGTAGTAATCAAGCAAGGGGACAGGGAACTATACCCCGGAGACTTAGATGAATTCAGACAAATCTTCCTGAGAAACGTTGTAAGTGCGGCAAGTAATACCTTTGGAACTTGCTTTGTTTGCCAAGAAGAGAAGCCTATTGGAATGAAGGCGAGTGATATTTTCAAATTCTCCTCTTTTGACAAGCCAGGCTTTGCTCATGAGATGAATGACAAGAACTACTACGTGAACATGCCTCTCTGTCAAGACTGTTTCTCAAAAATCGCTCTCGGAAAGAAAGTGTTGGATGAAGAGCTTTCAATGAACTTCTACGCTTCAAGAGTGTATATCATTCCAAGATTTCACTCTTCGGAAAGCGCGCTAATTGAAGGAGCGGTTGATCAAATAAGAGACATAAAGAGAATCTCTAACCTAAAAGACACAGTTCACAAAGCAAATCGCTTCAAGGGTTTCGAAACACACATGCTCTATGAAATTTCTGAAGGGCTTTATTCAAGCCTAAACTTCATCTTCTACACAGTGAACAATCAGGAAATGAAGATCAACCTTAGCGTCTTAGACGTTCCTCCAAGCCGCTTGCGCAATATGTCTCAAAAGATTTCTGACATCGAAGAAGAACTCAGAACGGTATTCGGTAATGAGGAGTATCTTCCCTCTGTTCTCTTCGGTTCGATGTACGACGTTTTCAAAGACAACCGACTTAGGACTTTCTTCGATTACATCGAAGCGTTATTCAAAGATCAACCGGTTTCTCTGACCCCCTTGAAAAGAGGAACACTTGAGTTCATAGGATCTAGGAAGCTTAGAGGTGAACCATATGCCACAAGGGCAAAACAGTTGATTACTGTTGCCTTTTTCATAGACAGGCTTCAGAAAAATGCGGAAGGAGGTGTCCCTTTGATGGGAAAAGACAGAGAGGACAGAATCGAGGAATTCTTCAACAAATATCCGGCGTTTTTCAGGACTGACGAGGAGAAATTTCTTTTCATTGTTGGTCAGGTTCACTCGAGGATTTCCAGGTTCCAAAGGGAGAAGAATATAGCAAGTACCGTCGATCTAAGATTGAAGGCCTATAACATGAGACCGCTGGACTTCATGAATCATTTTAAAGATCTGAAGTGGAAGACAACACAATACTCAAAGGAAATGGACCCTGTGAGAGTGCGCGGACCCATCATGAATCTATTACAAATAGCTGACAAGTATTTGATTCCGAGTGGCTATGAATGGAAAGCTTCAATCGAAGACTTGAATTACGCCTTCCTGGCCGGAGAACTGGCAACCGGAGTTTTTAGAAGAGAAAGCGATCCATTCGAGGCAGAAATTGTTCAAGAAGCTGAACAATAGATACTAAGGAGGTATTGAGCATGTCAATTAAGAATCGCCATGAAATTGTATTCATCTATGATGTAAAAGACGGGAATCCTAATGGAGACCCAATGGATAGCAACAAGCCAAGAATGGATGTTGCAACGGGAGTAAATATAGTATCAGATGTCCGTCTGAAGAGAACAATCAGAGATCACCTTGCCGAAATGGGTGAAGAACTCTTCGTGTCTGGAGATCCTATAACTTCGGAAAAGAGAGCATCTCTCTTGATAACTGACCTCACAGATGAAACTTACAACAAAAAGGCAGTGGAGGAAGCACTAAAATTGCACAAGCGTGAAGGGGCATCTAAGCTTCTGTTGGAGAAGTGTATAGACTTGAGGCTTTTTGGTGGAACAGTACCTCTGACAGGTTTGAATATGTCAATCACAGGACCTGTCCAGTTCCGTTTCGGGAGATCATTGCACGTTGTGGATCCAGTTTTCACACAGGGTACAGCAGCATTTGTTTCGCAAGAAGGAAAGGAGCAAAGAAGCTTCAGAGAAGAGTGGACATTGAACTATTCTTGCATTGCGTTTTATGGGGTAGTCAATCAGAACACAGCAAAACACACTCTCATGAGTGATGAAGACCTTTCAAAGATGCTCAATGCCATTTGGGATGGTACCAAAGATCTTATAACTCGTTCCAAGATGGAACAACTACCTCGGTTACTCATAGACGTTGTATATCTCGAAGAAGCGAACTTTCATATTGGAGAGCTTGACAAAGGGATTAAGCTCCAGTCAAACATGATGGAAGAGAAGATTAGAGGCATATCTGATTTCAGATTAGAGATATCAGATCTCAAGAAGTTGCTCACTCAATACAAGAATAAAATACAAGAAATCAGGTACAGAATCGACCCTAGACTTAACATTGTGGAAAACGGCACCCTCTTCGATCTAGATACTTTGCTCGAAGGAAAAATGAAACGGTTACCAGAGTGAGGTGAGGTCCTATGAAGGTCCTCGCTTTTGATATTTCAAGCGACTACGCTCATTTTCGGCAGCCATACTCGACTACATCCTCCTTGACTTACGCGATTCCTCCCAGAACAGCGGCTCTAGGCATAATAGGTGCCATAGTTGGTATAGAAAGTGGTGGCTTTGGTCGTAGCGAGCATGTCGCAATACTGGAGAAAGCAAACACAAAAGTTGGCATTCGGTTAATGAACAAGATAGAAAAGACTCGCTTCAATATGAACTACTCGTATACCAAGGCCGATGTAACAACGAAAAACGTGCTGCATATTCAAGTGCCGGTTGAAATGGTTAGAAATCCCGTTTATCGGCTGTTTGTTACAGCTGACAGCGAGCTATTTGAAAAGCTTGAAGGAATGGTAATCAATTCCGAATGCTACTACACCCCATATCTTGGAATAAGCGAATTTGTGGCCAAGGTGAAGTATGTGAAGACATATGAAGCTCTGATTGTCGAAACGGCTGATGAAATCTGGACCGCAATTGAGATGCTGAAAAAAACTAGTCTCTCATTCTCCAGCGGGCAGAAAATATTCACGGAGACTCACGCTGCTTCAATGAACAGTCAGCGGCACGTTACTAGATATGTCGAAGTAGCATATGAAGCAGAAGGAAGTTCATTGAAGCTGCAGTCCGTTGACCCCGATTCTCTGCTAGCTAAGATTCCTACAGACGCGGGAGACGAGGTAGTGATGCTCTGGTGAGCCACGTAAGATCTCATCCAGACAGGCTCCTGGAAAAGCACACAGTTGGTGTCTGGTCATTAATGACAGAGGAAATAGAAAATATTGGCAAGTTCATTGACTGTGAAAATCTCTTTGGTATTAGCCAGTCCGAGCTTAGTGTGCTTGTCAAGGGAATCGCTATCTTCCATGATCTAGGGAAAGCAAGCGAATACTTTCAGAGTCATCTCTCCGGAGCGAGAGTCGACAGTGAGTTGTCCCAACACGCAGCAGTGGGATCACTATCTGTGGGACATTATCTTGACGGCAAGATCCCGGATAAGTCCGGCGCGGCTATCTTAATAGCAATGGCCGTAATCAAATACCATCATGGTTCGGCAAGAGATCCAAAACTAATCCTCGATTCCTTTGACGAAAACCAGAAATTCTTAGAAAAGATTGTGCGCAAACTCGATGAGAATTACCTTTCTTGGATGGAAGATTTGTTGGATGAAACTGTGGATCTAGATCTGCCTTCTTTAATTCCCAGAATACTATCATGGGAGAGAAACTATAGGAAACACCGTGAAGAATCTGGGATTAAATATTACGTATTGTTCCAATATCTTTTTTCTCTACTGACCTGGGCCGATAGAGTAGATGCAGCATTCAGAGGCGATTACAAATCTGAAAGGCAAACTTTTTCACCAGACATTGTGGACATCTTCAGAACCACGGCAGGATTTGATGAACCAAAGACAGACATGAATTTGTTAAGGAATAACTTCTATAGAGAGGCTATCTCTAATCTTGATTTCACTGTCGGGTCGATGAAGGGAAGAACGGGAATCGGCAAGACGCTCGCCACACTTTCACTCGCTTCCAAAAAGAGAGAAATTATCGCCGAAGAACAGAATTATCTTCCCCGTATTGTCTACTGTTTGCCTTTTTTGAGTATTATTGACCAAACTTTTGCAACAATTCGAGACGTCCTTGAGACCTCAAAAATCAAGGTAACGTCGGACATTCTTATTCAGCAACACCATCTAACAGAACTCTCGTACATAAAGAGGAAAGATGGTGACGAAAATGAGAACTATGATGCTTATCTCGCTGATATTCTCCTTAATTCATGGGACAGTGAAATTGTTATAACGACTTTTGTCAGTCTTTTCCACTCCATTCTTACTGACAGAAGAAACACGCGCTTCTTCAGGCTACCAGGGTCGGTAATCATCTTGGACGAAGTTCAGGCGATCCCTCCAAAGTACTGGAAGGTAATAAGCGAGGTTCTTGAACACCTTTCTAAATGGGGAGGAACAAAGATAATCTTCTCCAGCGCGACGATTCCACAGCCGTTCTTTGTTTCATCTTTTCCCCTGATAAAAGGGGAGTACAACCTTGACAGGTATGATGTAAGATACTTGGGAAAAATGGGCATAGAGGAATTCAAGTACGGGCTTCTTGAAGAATCAGTAAATACTGCAATGGAAGAAGATAAGTCATTGATGATCGTATTGAACACAATAAACTGTTGCAAAGAGCTATTCGAACACCTGCAAGATTCAGGGAGTTTCACCGATGAGAATCTTCACTGCCTTTCGTCGAGTCTTCCGCCCGCAGTTAGACGGGAAATCATCAAAAACATAAAGAAGAAGAAAGGCTTTCAAGTTCTCTTGACTACTCAGTTGATCGAAGCGGGAGTAGATATTAGTTTTGACTACTGTATAAGAGATTTGGGCCCTCTTGACTCCGTTCTTCAAGTTGCAGGACGGGTAAATAGGTCATGTGAAGGCAATCGCGGTGAAATGACAGTTGTTGACCTCTTGAAGGAGGATTCCGGAAGGCCTTTCTCCTGGATCTATAACGATACCATAATATGGACAACCAGAGAAATACTCAGTAGTCTGAAGGGTTCTATTAGTGAACCAGCCTTATATGAGCTGGGAGACCAATACTTTTCCAGATTAATGAACAAAGGTCTTGAAAATGAATCCTTAGAGCTCCTGGAGGCACTCGTTAAACTTGACTTTGAACGAATAGCTGAGTTTAGCCTTATTGAGCAGCTAAAAGGTGCCGTCAGCTTTCCAGTTTTTCTCGAAATCGACGATGAGGCGAAGCGCTTCTGGGAGAATTACTGCGAAGTCCTCAGCACAAAACCACCAATAGAGGCAAAATTTGAATATATTGCCAAAAGGAAACAGGCTGTTAGAAATCTAGCTCCGTATGTGGTCAACGTTAGACTATTCTTATATCCAGGCGCCAAGAAATACACTCTACCAGACATTCAGCACGGTTTTTGCTATGTATCCTCCGACGAGCTTGAGTATTACTATGACACAAAAACTGGTTTGAAATCAGATGAGGAGAGTCTATTTCTATGATCGATATAAATGGAAGCCTAGTGCTTTCATACACAAATTGCAGACGTGAAGCTTGGTTAATGGCCCATCGAATCATTCCCGAACAGGACAATACTTCAATGTCTCTTGGCCGACTTATTCACGAAGCATCCTATGAGAATAGGGGAGAAAAAGATGTCTCTATAGACAACATAAAACTCGACATGGTCGAAGAGAAAAAGGGAAAAACTATCGTCAGCGAGATAAAGAAGTCCAAGTATTCACTTGAAGGGGCGAGAGATCAGCTGCTCTTCTATCTTCTGAGGCTAAAGGAAATGGGAGTTCAGGCCGAGGGACAGCTGCTGGTGCCGAAAGAGAAGAAGAAAATAACAATTACTTTGACTGAAGAAGAAGAAGAAAGAATAAAGAAATTATGCGAAGAAATACAGAAACTCGTTGAAGGCCCGATTCCAGAGATTGAAAGGGCACAGAACAAATGTAAGAACTGCGCTTACTACACTTATTGTTGGGTGTGATGACATGAAACGGATGTTATATCTTTTCACTTCTGGGAAGCTTTTGAGAATGAACAATACCCTGGTCTTTGAAAAGGAGGACGGAAAGAAGGTTCATCTTCCCGTCGAGCAGACTGATTCCATCTGTGCTTTTGGAGAAATTGATCTCAACAAGAGAGTTCTAGAATTTCTTACTCAGAAGCAGATTCCTCTTCATTTTTTCAATCGCTATGACTACTATTCAGGAACCTACTACCCGAGAGAACATTTGAATTCAGGCTTCCTTATACTGCAGCAGGCCAATTTCTACAACGATGGAAAGAAACGTACGGATCTTGCAAAGAGGTTTGTGAGAGGGTCAATGCAAAACATGCTGAGTGTATTGTCATACTACAACAGACGCGGAAAGGATCTCGAAAGAGAAATAGAAGGTTTAAACGCACTGAAGGAACGCCTTGAAGACACTGGGACCATAGATGAGGCAATGGCAATAGAGGGAAACTTCAGAGATCTTTATTACAAATGTTTCGATACCATAATAGATGACTCAAGCTTTGAGTTCGTTTCAAGAACCAGACAACCTCCCTTGAACAGACTGAATGCTCTTATAAGCTTCGGGAACACAATGCTCTACACTACCGTTCTGGGAGAGATTTATCGTACTCACCTCGATCCGAGAATCGGATACCTTCACACAACCAATTTTCGAAGCTTTTCTCTGAATCTAGATGTCGCCGAGGTGTTCAAACCTATCCTTGTAGATCGCCTGATATTCGCCATGATAAACAAGAAACAGATCCAGGCGAAACATTTCGCGAAACATCTGGAAGGGATATACATGAACGACTCAGGAAAAGAGATCTTTGTGAGAGCATACGATGAGAAACTGAAAACAACGATAAAACATCCGGGACTGAAAAGAAGTGTATCGTATCGGTATCTGATTCGCTTGGAGCTTTACAAAATAGAAAAGCAGATAACAGGCGAGCGTGGATACATTCCCTGGAAGGAATAAAGTGTGTTCATTCTTCTCGTCTATGACATTGGTGAAAAGAGAGTGAACAAAGCTCTAAAAATCTGTAGACAATATCTGGACTGGGTTCAGAATTCCGTATTTGAGGGAGAGCTAACAAAGGCAGGCCTCGAAACACTCAAGAAACGCCTAGGAAAAATAATGAACAAAGAAGAGGATTCTGTAAGAATCTACAAGCTCAGGTCAGAAGATTACTTAACCATGGAAATACTCGGAATAGATAAGAAACAAGTAGCTGACGACGGAATTCTTTAGCTCCGTCGACCCCTGATAAATTGAAAACACCTGGGGATCGACAGAAGCATATCAATTCAGCTCTTCAGTTTTGTGTGCAATTCATGAGAAAATAGTCTTTGAAAAACAGGCAAAAACTCATATTGCCTCAAAATGCTGAAAATCCTTTATAATCTATATAGTAATGGGCTTCCAGACTACCTATGAGGAATTGAAACACAGGCTAGGCACGTAGCCCAACAGGTGAGAGCGTCCGGCTTCCAGACTACCTATGAGGAATTGAAACTGGTCCGGTCGAGACTATGAAACTAAAGGTAGTCGGGCTTCCAGACTACCTATGAGGAATTGAAACCGACACTCGTCAGGGAATCTTGAACAAGTTCGTTGACTAGCTTCCAGACTACCTATGAGGAATTGAAACCTGAGATAGGAATTGTGGAAAGCAAGAGATCTGTTTGCGCTTCCAGACTACCTATGAGGAATTGAAACGATCCTTCGCTTCGTCAAGCTCCCATAGATTGTTCTTGCTTCCAGACTACCTATGAGGAATTGAAACCGCCGGTTTTCGGATCAACGACTCTGACAGTATCACGCTTCCAGACTACCTATGAGGAATTGAAACTGCCGTTGGCTTCGTCATTTAGGCCACACCAGACTATGCTTCCAGACTACCTATGAGGAATTGAAACTCTTCGGCCTCCTCCGCTACCTCTTCGAGCTTCTTGCTTCCAGACTACCTATGAGGAATTGAAACCAAGCAGTTTTCTCATACCTGCTCCTCCTTTCAATCTTGCTTCCAGACTACCTATGAGGAATTGAAACCTCACTCCGAACAGGAATGGACGGAGGGGTAAGGACAGCTTCCAGACTACCTATGAGGAATTGAAACCATAGACATCGCTTTCAGTCGTCCAGCCGGGATCGACGCTTCCAGACTACCTATGAGGAATTGAAACCTGGCTAGTGCTTTCTGTCTCTCTCGATGACGCTGTACCGCTTCCAGACTACCTATGAGGAATTGAAACTTGGTGTGAGACAAACCCGCCAATTCAAGAAGCTGAGGCTTCCAGACTACCTATGAGGAATTGAAACACTGTTCAGGGGCATAGCATGCACCCCAAGTTCATGCTTCCAGACTACCTATGAGGAATTGAAACTCCGAATACCAGATCTTCGAGTGCATGAAAATGAGGCTTCCAGACTACCTATGAGGAATTGAAACTGCTGTCGAAAAGAGTCGCGGACTCTTTCTCCAGCTTCTCGCTTCCAGACTACCTATGAGGAATTGAAACTACGAAATGGTACATCTGGGAATCCAGTAGCACTTGCTTCCAGACTACCTATGAGGAATTGAAACTGACTCACAGGCGAGCCATGATTTGAGCCGTTGGCCGCTTCCAGACTACCTATGAGGAATTGAAACAGCATATAGATTTGAAGTCCTGAATTTCCTATCACGCTTCCAGACTACCTATGAGGAATTGAAACCAGGAAGAAAAGACTGAGAGGAGGTGCGATGTGAGGCTTCCAGACTACCTATGAGGAATTGAAACTGCGCTGCGTAATGCCGAAGAGTTCGTCTATCTTCGCTTCCAGACTACCTATGAGGAATTGAAACTAGGTGATCATGTTTCGAGACTTGAGATCACTTATCGCGCTTCCAGACTACCTATGAGGAATTGAAACTATTGACGGTGCCGTCAGAGTCGATCAATCCTGCCAAGCTTCCAGACTACCTATGAGGAATTGAAACTGGGGAGGGCCTGAAAATGGCCCAACTCCTTTTCAGAATCGCTTCCAGACTACCTATGAGGAATTGAAACCTTTCCTTGTATGTAACGGAGTACGATTGGCCAGGCTTCCAGACTACCTATGAGGAATTGAAACTGGGTATCGTTTTCAAAAGACTTACCATTGGAACTTGCTTCCAGACTACCTATGAGGAATTGAAACATATGCCAGAAGGAATAGAAATGCCAAAGAGTCTCTGCTTCCAGACTACCTATGAGGAATTGAAACTGTTCTCTTCGACTCTATCCAGCCTTTCATCAATCGCTTCCAGACTACCTATGAGGAATTGAAACTCTTCAGCGGTTCCATGCTATTCCCTCGCTATCGCTCGCTTCCAGACTACCTATGAGGAATTGAAACCAGGAACAGACTGGAAGAGACCGCTAACGCGGCCGGGTCGCTTCCAGACTACCTATGAGGAATTGAAACTCCGTAGGATTGCCAGGGAACTGGAACTGGCAGGTGAGCTTCCAGACTACCTATGAGGAATTGAAACGAATCATACAAGGTATCCACCCCGCTTGGGTCATTGCTTCCAGACTACCTATGAGGAATTGAAACTTTTGCCTCCCGCAATCTCTTCTTCCTGTAATCCTCGCTTCCAGACTACCTATGAGGAATTGAAACTCGCAAAGCTCGGTACTCTTCAAACTACTCTCTCGCTTCCAGACTACCTATGAGGAATTGAAACACGATCGTTTCCGCTTCCTTCTCACTCGTGGCCTTGGCTTCCAGACTACCTATGAGGAATTGAAACTGGCTTTTGAGATTGCTTCTTCGGTTCGCTCTTGATGCTTCCAGACTACCTATGAGGAATTGAAACTCCCCGGAATCGAATCATGACAGGCAGTTACAACGAGCTTCCAGACTACCTATGAGGAATTGAAACCAATTCTTCGAGATAAAGACCCTTCTCAACTAGAACTGCTTCCAGACTACCTATGAGGAATTGAAACTACGATAGAGGCCTATGGAAGATGCAGCGATCTGGAGCTTCCAGACTACCTATGAGGAATTGAAACTTTCGATTTCATATTTCAATGGGAGCAAGCTACGCGCTTCCAGACTACCTATGAGGAATTGAAACGCTTGTGGCAAGAGCCGGTCTATTTCGCTCATCTCGCTTCCAGACTACCTATGAGGAATTGAAACGTATCCAACCTCCGAACATAAGGGTATCTCTTGCCGGCTTCCAGACTACCTATGAGGAATTGAAACTCAGGAACGATACAGGCAAGGAAAGAGAGATTTCAGCTTCCAGACTACCTATGAGGAATTGAAACATCCGTGAAGAAGAAAGGAAAGCAGAAGAAGTTAGTGGCTTCCAGACTACCTATGAGGAATTGAAACGCACTCAAAACCATGCAAGACTTCGAAATGATCGAGGCTTCCAGACTACCTATGAGGAATTGAAACTTCTCTGTATTGAACTCCTCAATATGCAGTTCTGCAAGCTTCCAGACTACCTATGAGGAATTGAAACTTCCAGACACTACTTTCGCTTGAACAGTTCTTGCTCGCTTCCAGACTACCTATGAGGAATTGAAACTCGTGCAGCATTTCAAAGGGCGCTTCCATAACTGCGAGCTTCCAGACTACCTATGAGGAATTGAAACAGCCTCCTTTACCAATGTTTTCTTTCTCGGCATCATCTTAAGCTTCCAGACTACCTATGAGGAATTGAAACTTATATACGAACCAACCTTGGGGTTTTGGAGAGGGCGCTTCCAGACTACCTATGAGGAATTGAAACCTTACAGTAGAAGCGGCCCTGGAGGAGGCCCGTCTCTGCTTCCAGACTACCTATGAGGAATTGAAACTTGCTAGAGAATGGTAACCCCCACAAGCTACAGCTACCCAAGCTTCCAGACTACCTATGAGGAATTGAAACGTGTGATAGTATGGGTTAGTCTATCCTGGTATAGTAGCTTCCAGACTACCTATGAGGAATTGAAACCTATTTGTTTTGCTGTGTTTTTTTGAAGCAACACAGCTTCCAGACTACCTATGAGGAATTGAAACTTCTGTTGCCGCTATTCGTATGTCAATGACCTTTTATGCTTCCAGACTACCTATGAGGAATTGAAACCCAAGGACCAGAGATAACTCAGGTAATCCTTGAAGATATTGCTTCCAGACTACCTATGAGGAATTGAAACGTCTATCTCTCCTTTCAACAAGTCATATATCTCTCGCTTCCAGACTACCTATGAGGAATTGAAACTGATGAGGTTGACTGGTTTAACTCCGGATTGACTTCGCTTCCAGACTACCTATGAGGAATTGAAACGCCTCGTGCGATGCGAGGCACTTTTTGAAGTTAGGCTTCCAGACTACCTATGAGGAATTGAAACTGTGTAACATTGGTGATATGGGTAGTAGTAACATCAGGCTTCCAGACTACCTATGAGGAATTGAAACACTGGGGTGTGGAGTTCGGAGAGATAACCGAAGAGCTTCCAGACTACCTATGAGGAATTGAAACTGTGAAAGGTAAACACCAGGTGCTCAAAGGGAGATGCTTCCAGACTACCTATGAGGAATTGAAACTCATACTACCACCTCTATTCCGTGCTCTTTAGCGTAGCTTCCAGACTACCTATGAGGAATTGAAACTAGGCTGATGCCAGCCTGCCATGTTTCCTCCACCCTCGCTTCCAGACTACCTATGAGGAATTGAAACTTCTGAGCCCAGGTGGGGTTTCAGTGCCGAAAGAATCTCGCTTCCAGACTACCTATGAGGAATTGAAACTGAAACTGAACAACTCCCTGGAGAGGGAGGCCCCCACGCTTCCAGACTACCTATGAGGAATTGAAACTCTTGCAGGAGACAGGGGAAAGGTTCTCTTCTACTGCTTCCAGACTACCTATGAGGAATTGAAACTCTTGTTTCCATAGATTCTTCCCACGATTCTCAACGCTTCCAGACTACCTATGAGGAATTGAAACCTGTATTTGCTGGTGCTGTTAGAACTGCCGAAACTCTTGCTTCCAGACTACCTATGAGGAATTGAAACTCGTAATCATGCCTTGTCCATTCTGTGTCGTATTCGAGCTTCCAGACTACCTATGAGGAATTGAAACATGAGATAGAGAAGATTAACCATTCCGGCCTGTTTCAGCTTCCAGACTACCTATGAGGAATTGAAACATCTGAAAGAAATGATGAAGGATGAATCGAAGAAGGGCTTCCAGACTACCTATGAGGAATTGAAACTCGTCAAAACCAAGATTGAATGTGTCACACATTGCGTGCTTCCAGACTACCTATGAGGAATTGAAACCTATTGAAACAAAGTCTGGCACAACAGTCTATGTCAAAGGCTTCCAGACTACCTATGAGGAATTGAAACAGTTCAATCTCTCCACAACCTTTTGGCTCTGGACAGCTTCCAGACTACCTATGAGGAATTGAAACTTGTACAACTTTCAGTAAGTGAAAGTCAAGAAAGTGCTTCCAGACTACCTATGAGGAATTGAAACGAGGGGGCTGACGGTGCATCGAAGGTAATGGCGGAGGCTTCCAGACTACCTATGAGGAATTGAAACTCTAAACGAACTCGATCAATTTGCGAAGCGAGATCTGCTTCCAGACTACCTATGAGGAATTGAAACTGAAGAAATATCGTTGGCAGTTCTCACATTTAGCCAGCTTCCAGACTACCTATGAGGAATTGAAACGTCTCATCCAGTCGAGCAATGTGTCTCGTATGTCTTCGGGCTTCCAGACTACCTATGAGGAATTGAAACACGCTTGATACTACTGGTCCGTCGTCTCCTTCTATCGCTTCCAGACTACCTATGAGGAATTGAAACCAATTTCCTCTGGTCCTGATGTTACTAAGATTTCGCTTCCAGACTACCTATGAGGAATTGAAACTTCTCCTTTGGAACCAATTCCAGATCTCCAAAATTCCTGCTTCCAGACTACCTATGAGGAATTGAAACGCAGGAATCTTAGAGATTTCAAGCTGCTTCCAGCTTCCAGACTACCTATGAGGAATTGAAACTTTAGTAGCTGTTGACGGCCTTCGTAATACGCCGCGCTTCCAGACTACCTATGAGGAATTGAAACTTAATGTTCCCCAGATTATTCCCCGGATTACTTCCCGCTTCCAGACTACCTATGAGGAATTGAAACTGGGAACGTGACAAGATCTCTTACTCCACCGACTACTTGCTTCCAGACTACCTATGAGGAATTGAAACATCGCTTCTGGACAATAGATTCTGAATTTAGTTTCTCCCAGCTTCCAGACTACCTATGAGGAATTGAAACTCGGCACTACCGTTGATAATGTTTCGGATGGTACTACAGCTTCCAGACTACCTATGAGGAATTGAAACTACATACTATAATTGTAATTTTCAACGTTGATAGCGCTTCCAGACTACCTATGAGGAATTGAAACTCGAAAAATTTAGCCTCCTCTTTGTTATAGAGGTTAGACGCTTCCAGACTACCTATGAGGAATTGAAACCTCTCTTGAAGTTCTCGCATTCACTGATCTGCTTCTTGCTTCCAGACTACCTATGAGGAATTGAAACCAGTGATTCCGCTTGAGGAAGCGTCTTTGTTGTTTACGCTTCCAGACTACCTATGAGGAATTGAAACTCAACTTCCAGCCGGAATCGTCGGTAGCGTCGGCAGAACCTAGCTTCCAGACTACCTATGAGGAATTGAAACTTAGAAAAATTTTTCTAATGATAGCAGTAAAAATGTTTGCTTCCAGACTACCTATGAGGAATTGAAACTCAATTACCATTTTTCGTCTATGATTGGCTATACATGAGAGCTTCCAGACTACCTATGAGGAATTGAAACTATCTATCGGGCTTTGGCTTACGGTAGATTGCATGCTTCCAGACTACCTATGAGGAATTGAAACTGGACAACAGAAGGATCGAAGCCGGAAATCTTACCTATGCTTCCAGACTACCTATGAGGAATTGAAACTCAAGTCCATCATATTTATCAAATAGATACATTTTTGCTTCCAGACTACCTATGAGGAATTGAAACTGGACAACAGAAGGATCGAAGCCGGAAATCTTACCTATGCTTCCAGACTACCTATGAGGAATTGAAACTCCAGAACATGGCTGGATGGCTGCAAGCCTTGATAGGGCTTCACAGGTTCCTAGAAAGCCGAATCCATTCATCAATAAACTGGTTTGATCGTTTCAAAAAAACAATATATGCTTGGATTTTGATTTATTTGTTACAAGAGATATAATGAATATAAATTATGCCTTGTGAAGTCTTTGCCGGAACAATTATGGATAGCTTGAATGGGGTATTAAGTTGTCACTTTCACATTAATTGTCAAATGGTGTTATACAAAGATGAAATGAGGTAATGGTTTTGCAGTTGCTTGCGATAAGTAAGGCTCCGTACTGCGTTCCTCGAAAAATCATCTTGATGCATTTGTCGCCGAACAGAATGACGAATAAGCGAGAACAATATCGCTTACTAAGGGTTATTCGACTCTCATGACAGCAGACGGGAGAAAGAAAACCTATTTCTGCAATCCGGCAGAGAAAGATTTCGCAATTCAGATTCAGGAAAACCTCAACAGAAAGGCAAGTGCATTGGGTAATTCCGGCAGAGCAAGAGAATCTTTCTCCTTCAAACTTGTCTCAAGACCTGCTCAACGAATTGTCAAGTACAAGGATTTCACTCAAATTGCCTGGGACTTCCGCTTTGAGCTTAACGCAGGTCCGGAGCTTATATCAATAGCCTACTACTGGGGACTAGGTTCAAAGAATGCACAGGGATTTGGAATGATAGAAATCAGTGAAAGGAGCCAGTTGAAACTAACGGGAGAGCGTTCATTTATAAGGATGAGTTTGATAAGAATCCAGCGCGTACCTAAAACTTAAGTCAGAAGATTACTTAGCCATCGAAACACTTGGAATACGCAAGAATCAGCGGCTGACTTTGGGGCTGCATAGAAAAGAGGTGTGGGAAAAATGGAGAGTGGACCGATCACATTCAGAGTTAAGACCCTTACCCCGCTATGGACCGGTGGGTCAGATGGAAAGATGGACCGGGTACATGAAACGGGAATTATAGGAAGCATCAGATGGTGGTATGAAGTTATTGCTAGAGGTCTCGGCTATTACGTATGCGATCCAACTTCAGATAATCGCTGTAAACTATCTGGCAAAGAAAACGACGGTGAAGAAAGGATTTCGAAGCTTTGTCCTGCCTGTTATCTTTTTGGAACTACAGGCTGGAAGAGAATGTTCAGTTTGTCTGTAACGGTCGATGGCAAGCAGCCGGTTAGAGGGAATGAACCCTTTTCACAGGCTACAACTAACAACATCAACAAGAACTGGTTAAGCAAGATCTTTGAGAAGAACCTTTATGATAGGGACTTCTTCGGTTCGCTTGAGCTTAGAGTTTTTCCAAGGTGCGATAGAAATCAAATTGAAAAGCAGCTCAAGGCTGTCCTTTCAATTATGAGCAACTTTGGTTCTCTTGGGGCTAAGCCTCAATTCGGTTACGGCCTCTTTGAACTCACTGACGATGCGGAGGAAACAAAAGAATCACTTCGGATAATCAACAGATTCCTTAAGGAAAATTGCTTTGTCAAGAAAAGTGATGATAAGAAAGGCTTTTCGCTGAATAACTACTGGAAAATCGAAACAGAAGTTGGAAAATCTCTTCCGCCAGCGAACCTGGAATATTTGCGTAATAAAGGCAAGGATGTTTATATTCCAATGTCTTTTGATTTGAGATATATGTTGCGAAAAGAATACTTTGGAAAATGTGGATCCAAAAAAGCTACAGCAGAGATCTTTGGGAGAACGAAAGGTGATAAATCGGCAAGCAAAGTGTTTGTTAGCAGTTTCTACAAAGAGGACCAGAAGAATGAAAAATATAAGTTGCGCATTTGGGGATTCACAGCAAGAGCTGTTTCGGAAATTATTCGCGAAGCAATTGAAAGAGATTATCAAACTAATAGCGATGGGGAGATTTTTTCTTTTGGTGAAATGCTAAGTGAGGTGACACAAAATGATTCTCGACTGTAATTCCAGCACCTTCTTCGAAATCAGGGAAAAAAACATTATGAGCGAACTCACAGATGAACTCCAGAAAAACAAACCAAATGAGAATGTACTTTCGAAAATTCTTAGAAAACTAGGCGACTCAGAACTCTTGATTACTTTCAAGTACCTCGAAGCTATAGGGTATTCTGATGGAGAAAACTGCGTAAAACAAGTTTATGTGAGAAGAAGGAAAAATGCGGACTACGGATGCAGTTTTGCTAAAGAAACATTCAATAAGATCGATGCGACGGCCCTGGATATTCTCCCTCTCTATTCATTCATAATCGAATTTGATTTTACTCTTAAAAAGCCCTACATCTCCAAAGATGATGAGAATTTTACGATTATTGAAAACTCCATAAAGCGAGAAAGAATTCTCGGTTGCTCATACATTCCCGGGTCTACATGGAAAGGCTGCCTTCGTTCAGCGCTTTGGCATGAAGGTATGAAGGAAGATGACGAGCAAATCACTCGAATCTTCGGAAATGAAAGACAGAATAAAGAAAGCTTTCGACAAGGTCGTCTTCACTTCTTTCCGTCGTTCTTCGATAAAGTAGACTACGAAATCGTAAATCCTCACGATAGAAAAACCCGTACTGGAACCGTTCCGATACTTATTGAGAGCATTCCTTCAGGCTCGAATAGCAAATTTTCACTGCTCTATGTTCCGTTCGACCTTGCTGGAAAAGAAAAGGAGGAATCCGCCAAACAAATGCTTGAAGATCTGAAAGTAATCGCCAAAGGAATTGAAGCTATGTTCACTGTTTATGGTTTCGGAGCAAAGACCTCAAGCGGATATGGAATAGCAAAAATAAACGATGGTTTCATAAGTATAAACGCCAAGGATAACAAAGTGAAAATCGAGCCAGAACTCCCAAAGTCTTTCAGTCTTAATGAAGCCAAGACTAATCTTCGATCAACACTAAAGAACCATTTGAACTCATCACCTGAAAGGGGCTTTATTGAGAAGCGTTTTGACACTCTTATGTCTTTCAAAGAAAGCGTCGGCAAAGCAATTGAGGTGTTAATATGACCAAGAGTCTAAAAATACTCAAAGACAATCGGGACAATTTACTAAAGATCGAACTTGCCGGCTGGCTACATGATATGTACAAGTGCAGTGATGAACATGTTGATAAGCAATCTGTCGAACCAGTGCTATCGATGAATGTGGGCAAAGCCTTCTACTTTGGTCTTATGAATGACTTTGATATTAGCTTCAAAGGTAGTTTAAAAGAAAGTGTAAGGGTCACCGAGTTAATTGAAAAAGGCAGACCTGGAAAGACTACTATGGAAGACAAAAATCTCTCTTTACTTGTTAAGTATCTAGGGAGGTGCCATGGGGCTGCTCATATAGAAAAAGAGGAATCCAAAACTTCCCTTGAATCCGCAGAGCTAAAGGAGTTAATGAAGAATAAAAACGATAGTAAGAGAAAACTAAAAAACGTACAGCGTAGCCTATCTGATAAAGAAAAAAACGCAGATTCGGTTCTTAGAAAGCATGGATTTGTTAATCCAGAATTAGTGGCCAAAATTGAAGAAGATAAAGCAAAGATCAAGTTGATTAGCAACGAATTGCAGGATATTGAGAATATGATTAATTTGGTTTCCAAAAAACAAAAAGTGGATTCTGTAAAACAAAATAGACATGACACTTTCATTAGTTCCATCTTTGGTTATGAATCAAGAATAGTTAGTAATCTTACTGCACGTTTCAAAGAAATTCTTGATAACAGTAAACCACCTGAATATGGAGATGTTGGAGCAATAAGTAGGGTATTCTCCGAAGCTCTCGGAGATACACGCCGACCTGCCAATGAGATCACCCTAGAAGACTGGTCTTTCATAGTCGCCACACTTTTCAAATCAGCAGTAGCTGGAGCATTGCTTGAGACCGAGAATGGTAGAGAACCAGTGTCAGCGGATAAACTGCGATGGAGATTCTTATCGGTCAGAATAAGTGGAGAACAAGCCCTTGGTAATTCAACTTCTATATCTGATTTGTTAGCGCGCAAGAACTGGATCAATGAGGGCCTAAGCAGAGTGAAAAAACTTCTCGAAGAAGAATATCCATTAGGTAATGAAGTTTATAGAGATGAGAACGGTAGCATATTTGTTGTCCCGGATATCGAAGACATTCTGGAATATGTGTTGGATGATACAACTGAGACACTCGAAAAAAGAATTAGAGTAAAGCTGGACTTTCGGGGTGAAATAACTCCTGAGATTGCCATTAGCGAACCCTGGTGGGGTCAAAAACCAATACTCCCTAGTGGCATATCATCAGAAGCTTGGCAGGAAGGGGACAAAATCCCACCAATGGGGACAATAATATCCAAACAGCCTTTTTCTCCGGCAGATCCTGAAGAGATTTCTACATACTGGAGCCAAAATCAGAGAAACCAGATATGTAGAATATCCTGGCTTAGACCGGAAGAAGATAAAACCAGACACGTTTCAGAATTCTGGGCAAGTGAAATAAAGGGCAGAGCTGAAACATGGCTGAAAGAGAAGAACACAACCATATGGATTGATGAAATTGCAGACAGTAATTCGAAAATAGCATTAGTCTCTGCGAAACTTGCTATTTCTAATTGGATTGGTGAAGAACCTGGTAAACTCAGTCTAATAAGGACTCTGAATTATGAAACCCCGCCAGTTTCTAAACACTTTGAGAAGTGTGCAAAAACCCCCTCATTTGCAAGGGTTCGTAGAGTGTGGGAGACGACAAGTAAATTCTGGGATGAGGCTCTCGCAGAAATCAAAGAAGTTATAGATCCAATAACTGAAAGGCTTGTTTTGAAAGTTCGGACAAATAATCTAAGCCTCCCAACAAATAATGCCTATGAAGCCAAAGTGAATGAAACCAAATTCACTGTATTCTACGAGAACAAGAATCCTAAAGGCGCTGATGGACTCGAAAACTTCGTGATAATTGAGAATCTTGAATTGCTTGCCAAGAAGCTCCCTGTTGAAATAAAGACAGACAGTCGGAAAGATTTAGTTGATGCCTTGCTTGAAGGGCTGAAAGGCAAGAACATAGACTTTTTCAACTCCAATGATCCTTCAGTAGTCCTTGCCAGTTCAAGAATCGATGGCATAGAAATCGAATCGTGTAATTACACCCCGGTAATCGAAATAACGAAAGACCCAGAAAGATTTATGGTTCTTGTGCCGGCAGATAAGGCTCTTGAAGCTGCCAAAAAGATAAAAGAGAAATACGAAAGGGAAATGGGAAAAGTCAGAAACCGCCTGCCCATGAATCTTGGAATTGTGTATGCGGGATATCATACGGCTCTTCCTGCCATCATGGATGCCGGGCGCAGAATGATGCAAATCGACAATGAAGAAAAAACATGGACATTGATGAAACAACCCGAAGAGCTCTCAGATTACTTCGAATTGACTTTCCAAGAAAATCAGTTTTGGAAAATCCCCTCAAAGATGGGAGACTGTTCAGAAGATGTATGGTATCCGTATTTTTATGTTTTGAACGCCGAAGCCAAACCTGAAAAAAGGCTCCTCTCTTTCAAGGGGCCTTCCGGTAACTGGCTAGTTCATGTTTCAGAACTCAAAGAGGGCGACATAGTTCAAGTCACACCTTCTTATTTTGACTTTGAGTATCTTTCGTCTGCATCCCAGAGATTCGAGATCAGCTACACCAACGATTGTAGAAGGCGGTCAAATGATAGAAAACAGCGCCCATATTATCTTGACGATCTGGATGAGATTGAAAGAGTGTGGGCAATTATCTCAACAAAACTTTCGAACAGCCAGATAAAGAAGCTAAACACTCTCGTTGAAGAAAAACGAAGAGACTGGGCCCTTTCTACAGAAAATGAGGACGATACTTTCAACAGTTATGTTGAGAACGTCGTTGAAAATCTCAAATGGAAACAACCTCTCTCAAAGCATGAGAAAGAGAAACTCGTTGATTTTTGTGTGAATGGGAAATTTGTGGATGTTCTGGAAATTCACATGAGCATAATGAAGGATAAATCGGAGGTGGCGGAATGAGCAACGAACTCTATAGCGAGGAGAAATTCATTTTCATGACTCTTGACCCAATTCACATAGGTACGGGCGGAACTAATCTGGGGATAGTAGACAATACGATAATAAGAGAAGCCGGCTCAAACATACCGATAATTCCAGGGACAAGCCTCTCAGGCGCGGCGAAGATGTACGCTGCAATGCTTATGGGAGATCTGGATGCAGCTGGCAGCAAAAAGCCCAAGAGTACTGAGAATCCAGTATCATACACTTTTGGGTATATAAATAGCTCTGGTTCTAAGCAAACCAGCAAGGCCGGCGTTGTTAGTTTTTCGGATGCAAGGATAGTTCTTTTCCCGGTCTGTTCATCCGAAGGAACGATCTGGGTTACTACAAGAGCTATGCTGAACGAAATTGGCTTCGATATGAAAGACCTCGGCCCAGATGAAGAAAAAGCTTATCACCTGGGCGGAACAGATGAAAACAGCAAGATCAAAATCGGCTGGCTATTCATTGATGTAGAAAATATAACAATTGAAAAGCCCAAACTTGGTGGCTTGGCAGAAAAAGACGAGTGGAAGGTTGTCGAACAGAAGATCTATATAGTATCAGATAAGCTGTTCACACAAATAGTCAATGACAACCTTGAAACAAGGACCTCCGTAGCGATCAATCCTGAAACCGGTGCTGCCGAAGATCAAGCTCTTTTCACATATGAAGCAATTCCAAGAGCCACATGGCTAATTTCAGCCGTAATTCAAGACGATTATAAGATCGAAGGGTTCAGTGACTCAATGAAAGAAGATAAATATAAAGAAAACGGAAAGATAAATTGCTGGAAATCCCCAATGGATGTCGTAAGAGCTGGCTTCAAAATCATCGAATTCATGGGCATCGGCGGAATGACCACGAGGGGCTTCGGTAGAATGAAGATTATCTCTGGTGGTGACAACCAATGAAAAATCTCGATTATTTTGCAGCAAAGTCAGGGCAAAAAATCTTGGCTGCTCTAGAGAGCATGGACAAAAAAGAACTAGAGAAACTCATTAATGATATTCTCCTGGTACTCCACGGTAACGGTGTTTACGCCTGCATACTCTATCTCTATGCGAGAGAAAAGAAGAAGACCGAAACAGCAGAAAAATTAGCAAAAGAAATGCTTGGTTCTGTTAGGGAATCGCTGGGAATAGACTTTGAAGATTTGAATGAGAAGATGAATAATCCAGAAGACGTGCTCCGCGTGGTCAACGAGAAGATCTGCAACAACACAGGTTCTCTCTTCCTTGTGAAGGACCTATGGGAAAGGACTCTCGTTTACGCTAGATATGGTGCCAAAGCGAAGGTGAAGAATTAATGAGCTGGGAATTACATAGGGTTTCTCTCAAACTGCTTTCTCCGATGCACATAGGCTGGAGAAAAATTGGAAACCTTCAGCAAACAAGATACTATGTTCCTGGTAGAACCCTTTGGGGAGCCTTGACTGCTAGGCTTGCCAGAGACTACGGAGACTTTGATTACAGCAAAACCGGAATAGACGTCGATAAATCTCTCAGATTCAGCTATTTCTACCCCTCTGATAATGAAGAGAAAATCGATCTACTCCCATGGGAAAGAAAAGATGAGTTCGAATGGAAATACATAGGAAGTACGGTGAACACTGCGCTAGATCTGGGTGCAAGAATAGCTGACGAGGGCAGTCTGCATGAAACAGAGTATATAGCTCCAAAAACAAGAGACGGGAAACAAGTCTATCTCATTGGAAATATCTTTGAACACAAAGATTGTGCCTTGAATTGGGAAGATGCACTTTCGAAGCTACAAATAGGTGGTGAAAGAACATATGGATGGGGTCGAGTGGAAACTGATGAATCGAAAGGCTGCGTTCAGGTTGCTCAGATTGATCTAGATGGATATGATATTGAACTAAACGAGGAATTTCCAGTAATAAAACTCTCAAGATCTCATTCGGCAATCTCCCACGTGCTCGCCGACAATCAAATAGATAGCTCTGCCTTAAGTGGCAACATAGAACCTCTTATTGGACTTGAAACAACTAGAGAAGAGAGATTCGGAGCAGAAATCTCAGCAGCTCAAATATGCTGGACACCTGGTACTAAATTCAGTAAAGATCATACTTTTTTGATAGGCGAAAAAGGAATCTGGAAATCCAAATCCTGATTTACTTCTCCGTCGACCCCTGATAAATTGAAAACACCTGGGGATCGACAGAAGCATGTCAATTCAGCTCTTCAGTTTTGTGTGCAATTCATGAGAAAATGGTCTTTGAAAAACAGGCAAGAACTCATATTGCCTCAAAATGCTGAAAATCCTTTATAATCTATATAGTAATGGGCTTCCAGACTACCTATGAGGAATTGAAACCTGGTACATCAATGG
>Ga0209605_1001547_pt1 | contig 24952 bp, 18 predicted proteins | sample AD_UKC035_MetaG_FD_184408 | JGI IMG/M metagenome (GOLD analysis project Ga0209605, IMG submission 184408) | Active sludge microbial communities of municipal wastewater-treating anaerobic digesters from USA - AD_UKC035_MetaG (SPAdes) (version 2) | ecosystem: Engineered > Bioreactor > Anaerobic >...
TAGCCAGTCCCGCCGAGGCTTCTTCCAGCAGGCAGAACTTTTTGACCAATTCCTCCACATTAGGATTGGTGTACCTCGAATAGACATTGGCTTCCGTAATGCCGGCAAAAGCATCGGCCATCTCATCGCCGGAATCAAAGGCGTAGCTGGACGTCAGGAAAAGAGGGGTGCTGTGCTCCCCATGCCGGGTGCGTTCCGTCTGGGTCCGGATGGCAATGGTTTCGTCTTTAAATTTTCTGGAACTCATAAAGTATGGATGGTGAACGCATAGGTAACGGGCACTGATTTTTTCAGGATCTGGGATACCGAGCAATACTTATCGATGGAAAGAGATATGGCTTTCTCCACCTGGCGGGCATCCAGTTTTCCATACAAATGGTAATGGGCGTGAATTTTCACAAAAAGGGAGGGAATATGATCGGGATCCCGGTCCGCTTCGATCTCCACCCGGATATCCGCCAGTTCCTGCCGGAATTTTTTCAAAAACAAAACGATATCGATGCAACTGCATCCTCCCAGGGCACTGATCAGGGTCTCCATGGGCCCCATGCCTTTTCCGGTGCCTCCGGAAGCAGCCTTGGCATCCATTTCAATGGTATTGCCCTGGGCATTGGCGGCTTCAAAATGAAGGGGATCGCCGATTCTCCTCAGTGTAATCTTCATCCGCTTTTATAAAATTGGGTGCAAAGCTAATTGATTTATATTTTTGCCTTTTACCGTGGCTGAAAATAAAGTCTATCCAACCGGCCTGCCTTTCTACATGGAAGGGGGCGCCACCTTAGCCGGACTTGATATTACTTATACCGATACCGGTGGGCAGAACAAGCCCGTGGTCTGGATCTGCCATGCCCTCACTGCCAATGCCGATCCCTCCGAATGGTGGCCGGGACTGGTCGGTACCGGGCGCTTGTTTGATCCGGAGAAATACCGGATTGTATGTGCCAATATCCTCGGATCCTGTTACGGGACCACGGGCCCTGCCTCCATCGATCCTCTGACCGGAAAAGCCTATGGCACCTCCTTTCCCCTGGTGACCATTCGCGATATGGTCCATGCCCATCGTTTATTGCAAAAACATCTGGGGATTGATCATATCTTCCTCTCCATAGGGGGGTCCATGGGGGGACAGCAGGTCCTCGAATGGGCCATTACGGATCCTTACCTGTTTGAACGCATCTGCCTTCTGGCCTGCAACGCGAGGCATTCTCCCTGGGGGATCGCTTTCAACGAAGCGCAGCGTATGGCCATCGAAGCCGGCATAGACGCGGAAGGCAATGTCAACCCGCTCGGGCTCGAAGCAGCCCGCAGCCTGGCCATCCTTTCCTACCGCCATTACATCACTTTTGATCTCAAACAATACGAGACCGAAGATAAAATCGATGATTTCAGGGCATCGTCCTACCAGCGGTACCAGGGACTGAAGCTGAGCCGTCGCTTCAATGCCTATTCTTACATCACCCTGAGCAAGGCCATGGACAGTCATCACGTCGGCCGCAAGCGCGGAGGCATTCCTCATGCCCTTTCCCTGGTCAAAGCCAAAACGGCGGTCATCGGTATCAACACCGATGTGCTTTTCCCCCTCGCGGAACAAAAATTACTCGCCGATCAGATCCCCGGAGCCACCCTGGACAAGATCCATTCCGATTATGGGCACGATGGATTTCTGCTGGAATATGAGGATATCCAGAAAGTGCTGGAGAAGAGATTTCAGCTTTGAGAGTTCAGCTTTCAGCTTTCAGCAATCAGCTTTCAGCTTTCAGCAATCAGCAATCAGAAGTTAGAAGCTGGAAGATAGAAGCTAGGGGAGGCCTTGTGTCCGGCATTCCTGCGCATTCAAACTCAGTAGGTCCCTATGTTCCATTGGCGTAGCTGTGGGTGATTTGCGCGAGCGCCCCAGCTCCCAGCTTCCATCTCCCGGAAGTTAGAAGTTAGGGGGCCTTGTGTCCGGCATTTCTGTGAATTCAAAGTCAGTCGGTCCCTTTATTCTTTTGGCGTAGCTGCTGTATGGTTTACGCGAGCGCCCCAGCTTCCAGCTTCCAGCTCCCAGCTTCCAGCTTCCAGCTCCCAGCTCCCAGCTTCCAGCTTCCTATCTCACTTTGACAATCAGCTTCACCTGTTGCTCAGGCCCTGATTGAAACCGCACATAATAATTTCCTACCGGCAGGTCTTCCGAATTCCAGTAATACTGATGTTCCCCTTTTGATAAAAGGCCATGATGTATGTTGTGGATCACCTGGCCGGCCGGATTGAAAATGGAAATACTGGAATGTTCGCCGTTGGATTGAACTTTAAAATTTATGATGGAGGTGAAGGGATTAGGAAAAGCATGGATGATGCTGATTCCTTTTAACTGATTTTCTTCCCGGGTCGGGGTGGAAAGACAACTGTAAGCGGGCTTTATAACCGGCAGGGTCTGGTAATTTTTTAAAAGGACTTGTTGTACCTCCGTTTTATTGATACAAAACCAGTTTTCCAGCAAACTGCCATAGACAGACCGGAAATCGTATTGCATGGGGATATTGTCGTCCCATTTAGCTTCTGCGGGCAGGGTGGGGTTTTCCCCGAGCAGGCCGCCCTGGATGGCATTGCCGAAAAGGAACATGGGCGCGGCGGCTCCATGATCCGTACCGCGGCTGGCATTGGATATAATGCGTCGGCCGAATTCGGAAACCGTCATGCCCACTACTCGGTCCTGAAGGCCGAGGGCGGTCAGGTCGTCAAGGAAGGCTTTCACGGCACCGGATATCCGCCGGAGAAGATTGGCATGTTCACCGGTTGCGTGATCCCCGTTTTGCACCTGGTTGTCGTGGGTGTCAAAGCCGCTGATGCTTACTTTATAGATACGGGTCTTCAGTCCGCCGGCAATCAGGCGGGCCACTATCTTCAACTGATCGGCCAGGTCGTTGTCCTCCGGATAACTGGCTTTGTTTTTCGTTTTCCCGAAGGCGTCCTTCATTCGTTCGCCGTAGGTATTGGATTGTTTTTTTATTAAACGGACATAACCCAGTTTGTCTCCAAAAGGTGTTTGAGGCAAAGGTGTCTCGATGCCCTGGATCAGTTTATTGAAGTCCTCCGGGTTTGCTATGGTGACGCTCATACTGGTGGCGGGCCCCTGGAAGGCCAGGCTCTGGCCATAACCGATCTCCACGGACAGCGGATCCGGCATGTCCTCGGTGGGAAAACCATTGGGATAATTCGGGTATTCATGGTTCAGGTACCTGCCGGCCCAGCCGGAACTCAGCACTTCTTCCGCATCCGAGGCCGACATCCAGATATCGGTGGACCGGAAATGGGAATAATTGGGCGAAGGATAACCCACGGACTGGATGATCTTTATCCTGCCTTCCGTATAAAGGCCCCTGATTTCATCCAAAGCGGGGTGAAGGCCTGATTTAATGGTCGTTGGGAGTGACAAAACCTTGTTGGCAGGCAGGGCCACGGATTGGCGCGCTTTGTTGTACAGGTCCATCTGGTCGAGCGGGATCACGGTATTGAGACCATCATTTCCGCCATCGAGCTGTATGAGAACCAGGACCCGGTCCGTATCCAGTTTGAACCAGTCAAACCACTGAGGAATTTTATCCGGTCTGAAGCCCGGTAAAAAACTGTTAGCCGCAAGGCCTGATCCCGTCAACCGGAAAAAATCCCTTCTTTTCATACCCCTTACATGATTTGATATTCATCCATTTGCAGGATGTATTGGTAAAAAATTTTCAAACGGATATCTACCGTATTCCTGGCCATAGGATCATTGGGTTTCGATTTCCATTCCTGCCAGGCGTTGGTCCAGTAATGGTCGCTGACCTGCCCGGAGAGCAGGATGCTTTTGAGATATTTTTTGACCTCCGCATCCACCGGGACATCATACAGCCTGCCAAGCACTTCTTCGATCAGGAGGTTGGGATTTTCCGGATGGATCAGGGTGTCGGTGTAGGCCGGCCAGTCTATGGTAGCCACGCCCTGGTCCATCTGATAGCCATACCAGACCAGCATGTCCGAATGGATCCCGCGCTGGTGGACGGTATGGGTGCTGATCCAGGAACGGTCGTATTGAGGGAATTGATAATAAGCCGGCCAACCCGAAACATTAGGAGGGTCCCCGATATCCTGCTGAAAAGAAGTGAGAAAATAATACATCACCGTCTGCGCCTGGAATTTGGATTTTATCTCTCCGGGGGAGGAGGGGAACCGCATGCCAAAATGCCGGTTCAGTCCTATGGTATAATCCAGCGGGGATTTGATCATGGCCAGCCGGAGCAGGGGATCGAAAAAATGATTGCTGGACAGCAGGGCCTTTACGACCGGGGCGATTTCAAAATCAGTTTTTATGAAAAGATCCGCCAGGGGCCGGATGATGTTTTCTTCACTCCAGTCTGAAATTTCAGGGTAAACAAAGAACCGGTACAGTTTCCTGCAAATGAACCTGGCACATTCCGGGTGGCTGATCAACATATCAATCAGTTCATCCAGCTCCTTTTGGCCTTCTGATCCCTTCTGACCGCGGATCACTCTTCCCCCGTAGAAATCAGAAAATGTTTTATCCCCGGTATCATGGGCCCATTCCGCGAAAAAGGTTTTCGGTTTCAGATAGTCCGATTTCCAGCCGGTGAGCACGCGGGCGGCCGCCTTCACGTCGTCTTCGGTGAATTTGGCTTCCGGCCCCTTGCCGATACAGAACAATTCCTGAAGCTCCCGGGCATAGTTTTCATCCGGCGCCGATTTGTTGTTTGAATTCCCGTTGAGATAAAACAGCATCATGGGATCAAGGGTAAGGGCCCTGATCAATTGCCTGAAATTACCAAGGGCGTATTGCCGGATCGTGGCCAGGTAGTCGTAAGCCTGGCGCGCGTGAAAGACCCCTACCATTTCCACCGGGATATGGTTGTGCCAGAAGATCACCATTTTTTCCATCAGCGTCTGGTCTTTCAGCATCAGGTCCAGCCACCAGGTTTTTAGGGAGAGCAGGCGGTAATATTCGAGCTCATTGTTGTATTCTTCATGGATCCAGGTTTCGCCGTCTTTGGCGTTTGGCTCCCGGACCCCATCCCCATCGGTATAATTGACCAGGGGGAGGCTGGCAGGAGGTTTGATCTCGAACAGGGCAGAGAGGGTGTTTTCAAGGTTTCCCAGCAGGAGAAATTGTTCGACTTCGGCTGCTGAGGTGCCAAAGAGGCTGCGGCGAAGGAGATGTTTGAGCCCCTTTTCATCCCAGGGGCCGGGGTAGGGATCCAGGTTTTGGCGCAGCATCCCGGCCAGCCTGCGGGGATCGGTGGGTTCGGGATCGGTAGTGGGGAGAGGTGATGGGGACAAAACATTCATCCGGGAAAAAATATGGGTCTATAACATAAAATTAAGTGTATTTATTGGCTAAGGTTTCCGGAATTCCTGGTCTCCTCTGCGGTTTTGGAAGCAGGCAGCGAAAAGCTTTTTATCTTGTTCAGCAAAAAATTCCGGATATGAAAAAGAATCATGCATGGATCCTCCTTCTGTTCTTATCCTCTTTGGCTCAAAGTCAAACCTGGACCTCCCTGTTCGACGGGAAAAGCCTGAAGGGTTGGAAACAATTAAACGGACAGGCCCGGTACCGCGTTGAAAATAACCAGATGGTGGGGACCACGGTCGCCAATACCCCCAACTCCTTCCTGGCTACCGAAATAGAATACGGTGATTTTATCCTCGAGCTCGAACTAAAAGTGGATAACAGCATGAACTCCGGGATCCAGATCAGGAGCCTTTCCCTTCCCTCCTATAAAGAAGGACGGGTCCACGGCTACCAGGTGGAAATCGATCCGTCCGACCGGGCCTGGTCGGGTGGGATCTACGACGAGGCGCGCAGAGACTGGCTCTATATCCCGGACATCAATCCGGAAGGCAAAAAGGCTTTTAAAAAGGACCAGTGGAACAAATACCGGATTGAGGCGATAGGCCCGGTGATCCGCACCTGGATCAACGATATCCCGGTGGCCTGCCTGGTGGACGACCTGACCCTCAAAGGTTTTATCGCCCTCCAGGTGCACAGCATTGGCAAGGACCAGGCTCCCGGCACTGAAATCCGGTGGAGGAATATCCGTATCCAGACCTCGGGTCTCAAACCGCGGCCCTATGACCAAACCCCGGTCGTTAACCTGATGAACAACCATTTGAGTGAGATGGAAAAAAACCAGGGATTCAAATTATTGTTCAACGGGAACGATTTCAACGGCTGGCGCAAAGTGCACCAAACCGGCCCCCCGGAAAAACGGTGGTCGGTGAAGGAAGGCATGATCGGGGTGATGAAATCGGACGGTTCGGAGACGGGCAACGACATCGTGACCACGGACCAATACGGGGCATTTGAACTCACCTTTGATTTTAAACTGACCGAGGGAGCCAATTCCGGGCTTAAATATTTTGTAGACGAACAATACGACTCCGGGGGCAGGTCCGGGATCGGGCTGGAATACCAGGTCCTGGACGATGCGCGTCATCCGGATGCAAAACAGGGAGTAGTGGGCAACCGGACCCTGTCCAGTTTATATGACTTGATACCCGCCACTCCCTTAAATTCCCGTTTTCAGCGGAAAATCGGGGATTGGAACCAGGGAAGGATAATCGTTTATCCAAACAATATGGTTCAGCACTGGCTCAATGGCTTCAAGGTGGTCGAATACGAACGCAACAGCAATATTTTCAAGGCCCTGGTGGCCAGGAGCAAGTATGCAGTATACCCGGGCTTTGCTTCCGCAGCCAAAGGACATATCCTGCTGCAGGACCACGGGGATGAGGTGTGGTTCAGGAATATTAAGTTGAGGACATTGGAGTAGAAGTAGGAGGTAAGAGGTAGGAGGCTTAGGCTTCGGGAGAGGTCCCTGGGTCTATGCAGAGATAGGAGGTAGCGGATTCTCTATTCCATATTCAATATCTTCCGCCGCTTTCACCCGGCTGAAATAAGTGAGAGACTATGAACAAATACGATGCTGGATATTAAAAAGAACATCACCTTATTCATTATACTTTTAATCGGATTTGTTTTAAGGCTTACCGCCATTTTTACAGATCCATTTCTCCATCCCTGGGATGAGCGGTTTCACGCCCTGGTGGCCCGGAATCTCATGGACCATCCCTTGATTCCTGTTCTACGGGCAAATCCTGTCACAGACAACTATGACAAGTTTATCTGGTGCTGCAATCATGTCTGGCTGCACAAACAGCCTCTTTTTATGTGGCAGATGGCTTTGAGTATGAAAGTTTTTGGGGTATCGGAGTGGTCCATGCGTCTTCCCAGCGCCGTTATGGGAACGATCTTGATTTTTCTTACTTACAGGATAGCGATCCTCCTGACAAAAAATAGGACGGTGGCCTTATTCTCCGCTTTAATGCTGGCCGTTTCCGGATTTCATTTGCAGTTGATTGCCGGAATGCATGGGATGGATCATAATGATGTGGCGCACGGATATTATGTTCTTGCCAGTATTTGGACTTACTGTGAATATCACCGGAATCAGAAATGGTACTGGGTTGTGTTGACCGGTGTTTTTTCCGGCGCCGCTATTTTGAATAAGTGGCTGACCGGATTATTGGTGTATTTGATCTGGGGAGTGGTTATTCTGATCACCGGCTTGCAAAAATCGAGTGTAGGAAAACAAGTCATTCATACGTTCCTTTCCTTGTTTTTTTGTTTCCCGGTGTTCCTTCCCTGGCAAATATATATCCTGGACCGGTTTCCTGATTTGGCAAATTTTGTCTATGATTTTAATAAAAGGCATATTACGGAAGCCCTGGAAGGCCATACCGGGGACAATTCTTTTTATCTGGACCATCTTGTGGATTTAATAGGAAAATATTTATATTATTTCATTCCTGTTGGTTTATTGTTGAGTTTTATTAAAAAGGAAATTTCCGGACGGTTAAATGCAGGGATCATCGCGGGAATGTTATTTGTTTTCTGGTTTTTCAGCGTGTTCGTGAAGACCAAAGTGGATACCTATGTTTTTTTTATTGTGCCGCTGGGTTTGATCTATATTTCGTTGGGTTTAAATTATATTTTTGAGAAATTGGGAAAATCCCGGCTGGTCCTGGCTGCCCTGGTCCTGGCAACAGTCTATTTAAGCTTAAATCCGAGCTGGTTCATAAACTATCTGTCACCCCAAAACAATGAACGAAACATCAGGATATACAATACCGAAATTTACAAGGCATTAAATCGTCTGCTTCCGCCAAATGTAAAGACGGTGGTGAATATGAATGAATTTGAAGATATAGACGTGATGTTTTATAATGAAGGCATCACGGCCTATCACTTTACCATGACTGAACAGGACTTTGAAGAACTTAAAGTAAAACAAATCCCTGTTGGGATTTTTATTCCGCATGGAAAATACATATGGCCAAAATATGTTGAGGACTATCCTTATTTATATCCGATCGATCAGGAGCTGAAAAACCTGGATAATAAATAAGGACGCAGGTTGTAGGTGCCTGGGAAATCGGGGATTTAACAACCACCATCCCTGGGTATGGCATAAATCACTTTGCCTGAAACTGTTAAATTGAATACCTTATTTTCGACAGAAGGAAGCATAAGACTCCATGATTTTCCCTGGTCCGATGATCTGAAAATGCCGTCGGGATGACCACAATAGAAGTTTTCGCCAGCCTGAATTATGGAAGCTATGGAAAGGCTTGGCGGAAGGCCGGCGTCAATGGGCGACCAGGTTTTCCCGCCGTCGTAGGATATTCGCACTCTTCTGGTCTTCGATTCCGTATTGTAGGTGATGGCGGCGAATCCGCCGTTGATGCATTCCACGGCGATGCCCACACCGCCCTCGCTGATCACCAAATCCCAATGTTCACCCTCATCGGTCGATCTTAATATCCCCCCCTGGCTGGTTGCAAGGAGTACACCGTTTGACTCTGCTAATTTCATCACCCAGCCTCCTGTGTGGACTTGTTTCCAGCTTTTGCCACTCTTGTCGGATTTATATAGGCCACGGTCGGAACAGATGAAAACCGAACCTCCTTTTGTCTCCAAAAGGGCATGGATCGCTCCACCCTGAAAATTTGAATACAAGGGCGACCAAACCCTGGTTCCGTTTATTTTTTGTAAAAACGGGCCATCGTTGCCGTATGCAAATAAGCTGGAATCACCTGGGGCAATATTGGGCTGCTTATTGATCAAAATCTCTTTTTCCCAAAAAGGGGATTGGGAATTTATATTTCTGTGATAGACCCCGTTACCATACAGTAAATAGATCCCCTGGTCGTTTGCATAGAAGCCATTTTCCTTAAAATTTTCGGGAAGGCCTTCACTGATGTCCTGCCAGGTCTGCCCGCCATCCGTGGACTTAAAAATGATGTTTTTCAGGCCCGGCTTTTCATTGTTGAGTTTTTGCGGACTGCTTGTGATCCGGGCGGTCGGTGCAAATTCTAATTCTTTTCTGCCGGAAAAGGGGGATAGTAGAAGGAGCAAAAAAGTACAAGTATGAATTTTCATGGCTAAAATGATTTTGGTGAAAGAATGGCATAAAAATACCGGGAGTCAACCCTCCCACAGCTTTATCTTGGTAAAAAGCTGTAAAAGGGATGTAAAAATTTTGTAAAGCCTCCGGAGAGGAAGCTTAAGGTTGCCATGGTTCGATCCAAACCCTTGAATACCTCAATTAAAGGCCCACAATACGTTGATGATTTTCCATTCCCCGTTCATTTTACCTGCCTGGATATAATCAAAAAACTCAGGCATTTTGTTGGTGCTGACCTTTGCGAGGGCGATACCTCCGGCAATGTCGTAAATTTCCACTTTGGCCTTAAACGGTTCATCCGGATTTTTATCCGGTATTTTTCCCATCCGGGTATACCCGATCAATTCTTTTAAACCGATGGTCAGGAGTTTGCTCTTCCCGCTGCGATGGTCAATGATCCTTTTGGTCAATTCGGGAGACATGGCTTGAGTGAGCCTGCTGCTGTCGGCTGTAAAAAAGCCTTCCACATAATCCAGGGCTGCCTTTTTGATGGCTACGGAGTCTTCAGGGCTTTGGGCTTGGATGGGAAAGGACAGGGCAAGGGCTGCGATTACAAATAACGGTTTCATATTCGAACGGGTTTAGTTTAAACTTCTGATCCTTGTTTCAATGGCTTGTCCGAAATAATTTTTTTCTTCCGCATTGAGCTCGGGATCCTGTCCGAGCAGGGATAATGCTTTTTCATAATTTTTCTTTGCTTCCGCTTTATTGCTCAATTCAAGGTGGGCGCGGCCTTGCAGGGAATAAGGAATGGCCGATCCCGGATGTGCGTCGGCAAAAAGAAGGGCCCAGGACAAAAGGTCCCTGAATCTCGATTGTTCGATCATTTTCTGGCTCAATTGATAGAAGGAGCTGAAATCAAAAGGTTGATTATCGTATGCCCTGAGGTTCCGGTAAATCATGTTAAGGGAATCGATGCCCTTCTTTTCCCATACTTCAGAAAGTTGTTCATGGTCAGGGGGAATCGGAACGGCAGGGCGTACCGAGGTTTGCATCAGTTCCGGCGGCCAGTCGTTTTCCAACAGCAAGGATTTACTTTTTTCATCCTTTTTCAATTTCCAATCCAGGAAGAGTTGGACCGATTGGGCTGAAATTTCAAAACTTTCCCAGGTATTTGCCCGGTTGGCTTTGGGGAAAATATTCCGGACCTTTTTCTCCCAGAGGCCGAAATTGAGGAAATAAAACTCGGAGGATTGGGGATAAGATTGATAAACCCTCTCCGAATATTTATACCGGTGGGTCAATTCGGGTTTGACATCGGGGTGCGGGGCGTGAATCACCAGCATCGGTACCGAGCATTGCCGGAGATCAAAATATGGGCTCTTTAAGATCAGGCCTGCTTCAAAGGGAGTGGTAATGCCTCCCTCCAGGCTGACCAAGGCCGCCAAATCTTTGTTTTTGAAAGACAGGGCAAGCCCGAGGGTGGCATTGAAACCGGTGCCGATGAAAGCAAATTCCCGGTTGACCTGAAAATGGCTGCGCATATAAGCCAGGGTGAAGGCCAGGTCATCCGTGCCCGTTTCGATCCCTGCAGGATTATATTCAGGTTCCGCACGGAAAGTCCCTTTAATCCTGGGCGAAGCCACGATATAACCATGTGAAGCCAGGAATTCGCAAAGGGTGTTTTGAAAATGAGGTTGATCCGGATAGAGGATCAATGGCCATCGGCCCGGCGCCAGGGTAGGGTCCTTCTGCGCCCGGGTTGCCTCATGAAAGAGCGGGGCAAAAGCGGTTTCGAAAAGGCTGGTATCCCCGCCCAGGCCGGAGATACTCTTGAAAAAAGCCTGTTTCAAAATATTTAAATCTGTAATGGTTCCAGCCGGTCCTAACCTCAGATATTGAATATAGGGCATGGTGGCCGTTTCCCGGTCTTCGGATGGGTACCAAACCGCGATCTCCATTTCCCGGGCGGCATAGCCGGTTACCGATTTCGCACAGGTAAGGCAGGGTCTTCCCGGATCCGAAGTCTCAATATAACGGAAGCCGGTTTTATAAGGGCCATAGTTCAGGGAAAGATTCATCCATTCCTGGCCAGTTACTGAAAATGTTGACCAAGGCAGTATGAATATAAATGCCAGGGGCATGATCCATTGTTTCATGTCAGCATGGAAAGTTTGATGTTGAAATAATCCGGTGGTTCAATATACACCGGGATGTAACATTGACTATTTGATTAGCGAGTCATCCCAGGTCTTGCCTGAACCGGTGTTTGTCCTTTCTCTCCAAAGCCTAAAGCGGTTTACCGGCTTCCAGCTTTTTGACTGCGTCCTGGAGGCTGTTTTTATTCAGGTCGTCGGGAGCCTGGGTGAGGCCCATTTTGGCATATTTAAGCGCTTCCGGATAATTGCCCATCGCGGAATATCCGCGCATCATGCCCACCGCCGTTGGCCATTTGCCTTCGTGTTTTTTATAATTGGTTTCAAAAATATCCATAGCCTCCTTCATCTTTTTCTGGGCAAGCAATTGCCGCCCATAGGCATGCAGTTCGAAGGCATTGGCCTGTTCCACGGCCTGGGCCATGATCTGGTCGGCTTCCTCCTTTTTATTCATCTTGCCCAGGATGCCTGCTTTGGTGGACAAGGCGGCGAAGGTCTTGAGCCCGCCCAGGTTGGGATCGGTGGCGGAAGTGATCCAGGTATAAGCCTGATCGAGATTGGTATTGTGGCTCAGGCACCAGGCCGCGGCGGCCTGAAGACTGGGTGGATCAAAACCCATAGCCCCGCTCATCTGGCTTTGAATGGAAGCCAGGGTAGTACCGTCTATGTCCACTTCTACCTTAAAAGGGATCCTCCAGCGTTCCCATTCCAGGGCAATTTCGACGGACCGGTCGGTCTGGTTGGAGAAAGCATATTCAAGCCTCTCTTTGCTGGCGGGCATGTTTTTTTGCTGTCGGGTGGCCACTTTCAGGACGTCGAGGCCTTTGTCATAAAAATAGCTGCCCCAGCCCTTGGTATTCTGATTAAAAATCAGGATGCAGGAATCCGGGTAAACGGCGATGAAGAAACCGTATTGGCCGGCTTTTAAGGGCTTGCCCTGAATGGTGACGTCGGTGGAAAAAGAAATCGTGGTGCTCTCATTGGCACCTGCCCTCCAGGGGGATTCCATGTTTGATCCAAAGCCCAGTACGTTATATCCATAGGGCACAATCGCCGTACCCCAGATCCCTCCCTCCCGTCCGCGGACGGCAGGCGAATTGTACCGGATCATAATATCGGTGACTCCCACCGTGCGGCCAACCGAAGCCTTGAGATTGGTCACGTTGGCATCAGGAAGACGTAATAATTGGCCTTGCAATGGCCCGCTTACCGATATAAGAATCAGACTCAGGCAGGAAATCAAATATATTTTTTTCATAAGGTGAGGTTTTTTTACCGGGATGCCGTCTAAGTTACGCTTAAATGCAGGCTGCAAGGTGGATTATTTTAAAAGCAGGGGTATCCCCCGGCAGGGGTGAAATTGAAGGACAAGGGTTAAGGGTAAACGGGAAAGGGAGCAAAAGGACACGGGTAGCCGGGATGAGAGGACAGGACGGTGGGTGGTGGGTGGTGGGTGGTGGGTGGTGGATGGTGGGTGGTGGGTGGTGGGTGGCCGTTCAGACGAAGCTTAGCTTCGGCTTTTTCGTATTTATGCTAACCCCTAATGTTAAGTTTCAGGGTCGAAGCTAAGCTCCTCCCAAACCATGTCAAGGGGTAAACGGTTAAGGGTAAACGGGAAAGGGAGCAAAATTACATGGGGTGGGTGGCGGTGGCCTTGATCATTTTTTTCTCCCTTCGCCTTTCACCTTTCACCTTTCACCTTTACAAAGGCCTGACCCAGATATTCCTGAACTGGGTTTTATTATTGTGGTCCTGGAGGGAAAGGACGTCATCACCATGGGCGGATTTATACATATGCAATCCGATGTATTCGGTGATCCCGTTGATGGTCACGTTGTTTTGGATCAATACCCCGTTGTGGAAAACGGTGATCCGCGCTGGGGAGAAGACGCTGCCATCGGGCTTAAACCGCACGGCCGTATAGACCACATCGTAAACATTCCACTCCAGAGGGCCTTTCATGGCGTTGACCAGGGGAGCGTGGTCCTTATAAATGCTGCCGGCCTGGCCATTGCGGTAGGTCCGGTTGTTGTAAGAATCCAGCACCTGCAGTTCATACCGGTTCTGAAAGAAGACCCCGCTGTTGCCGCGGCCTTGTCCCCCGCTTTCCACCATATCGGGCGCGCTCCACTCGATGTGCAGCTGGCAGTCCCCGAATTGCATTTTGGTCTGGATGCCCCCCGACCCGGGCACCACTTCCATATGGTCGTTGTTTACAATTTTCCAGGGAGCCGGTTTGGAGGGATCGCGCTGGCTCACCCATTGGTCCAGGTTTTTGCCGTCAAACAGGATGATCGCATCGGACGGGGCTTCCCCCAGATTTTTTCCGGGTTTTACTACTGGAACTTCGGGATTCCAGATTTCCGTCATTTCCGGTTTCATCGGCATAGGGGATACGGCAGGGGGCGTATTGACATATCCTTGTGAGAAGGAAGGAAGGGAGGCATGTATTCCGATAGTGAGGAGACCAAGTCCGAGCCATTTATATTTCATACTCTTTGAAAATTTTGAATATTAAGTCCCAAACTTAATAAAAAAGGCGAATAAGTGCTGCCCGCGTACTGATTCCCAATCAGGAAATTAAACGTACCAGCAAGTAAAATGAATCCATCGTAATTTACCATCACTATGAAATATGATTCCGACCGTTTTACCCTTGCAGCCACCGACCTGACCAACCACCTAAGTTGTCACCACCTGACCCAATTAAACCGAAAGGTGGCCATGGGTCAAATGGCGAAACCACGATGGCATGATCCGATGATGGATGTCCTGAGGGAACGCGGGATGGAGCACGAGAAAGCCTATGTGGAGCACCTCCGGGCACAGGGAAAACAGGTGGTTGATTTGCGGGGAAAGGACTCCGAGGCCGTGGTGGAAGCCATGCGATCAGGTGCGGAGGTCCTGGTCCAGGCCGGACTGGGGGAGGGGCCCTGGAGAGGGATCGCGGATATCCTCCTGAAAGTGGACGGCCAGAGCCGGTTTGGGCCTTATTGTTATGAAGTCCAGGATACGAAACTTACGCAAAACACCAAAGCGGAAACCATCCTGCAACTCTGCCTTTATACCGACCTCTTGTCCGGGATTCAGGGTGGCGAAGCGGAAAGCATGTCGGTCATCAAGCGGGGAAATCCCTTTGAGCGGGAGGCATTCCGGTACCTGGATTACAGGGCCTATTACCGACTGGTGAAAAAACGATTTGAAGAAACCATGGCCGGTCCTGATCTGCCGACTTATCCCGAGCCGGTAGAGCATTGTCAGATCTGCAGTTGGTGGCAGGAATGTGATAAAAAGCGGCATATGGACGATTACCTTTCCCTGGTGGCGGGTATGCAGTCCATCCAGATCGAAGAATTAAAATCACAGGGGATTTCAAGGCTGGAGCAGTTTGCCGAAACCGATCTTATCCTCAAACCAGGCAGGGGCAACCTCGAAGCACTTTTGAAAAGGCAGGTGCAGGCACGTATTCAACTGGAGGGGCGAAGACGGCAAAAACTGCTTAGTAAAACTCTGGAATCGGAAGAGGGAAGAGGTTTTCACCGCCTTCCGGAACCCAATGAAGGGGATATCTATCTCGATTTTGAAGGGGATGCCTTTTTTGAGGGAGGGGGACTGGAATACCTGATTGGATATGCCGTTAAAAAAGAGGGGGGGTTGGACTACCGCAGGATTTGGTCCTCAAACAAGCATGAAGAAAAGCAGGCCTTTAGCCGGTTTATGGATTTTGTGAAGGCACAATGGGAGGAATTTCCAGGTATGTTTATTTATCATTTTGCGCCTTATGAGCCATCCACTGTAAAACGATTGGCCATGATCCATTCGGTTTATGAGGCCGAAGTGGACCAGTTGGCCAGAGGCCTGCGATTTATTGATTTGCACCAGGTATTCAAAGAGTCGCTCCTGGCCAGCGTCGAAACCTATTCCCTGAAAGAACTCGAAAAATTTGCCGCTTACGAACGCAAACTCGAACTGCATAAGGCCAGCAGCGCAAGGAAAAGGGTAGAAGTGGCGCTTGAACTGAATGATTTCCTGAGTTTGGATGAACAGGTGATCGCGGAATTGGAGGCATACAATGAAGACGATTGCAGGTCTACTGCGGCGCTGCATCAATGGCTGGAAGAGAAGCGGAAGACGGAGATCAATCTGGGAAAACCGATTGAAAGGCCCCTGTTAAAGGAGGTGGAAGCAAGAGATGAAACAAAGGACCTCGATGAACGGACCCGGAAATTGTTCCTGGCACTGACCGAAAACCTGAATTCGGAAAGCAAAGATACCGAACAACTGGCCAGGCGTTTGTTGGCAAACCTGCTGGATTATTTCAGAAGAGAGGATAAAAGTGCCTGGTGGGAATATTTCAGGGTTCATGAACTGGAATACGATGATCTTCTTGAAGAAAGGAAGGCGATTGCTGGATTGGAGTTTGTTGAAGAACTTCCTAAAGGTCCCAGGGAAAAAAACCCGACCCACCGGTACCGTTTTCCTCCGCAGGAAATCCGGGTGGAAGTTGAGGACGCTCTGGACGAGGTTAAAGGAAAATCCATCGGCCAGGTGAAAGCCATATCCCTGGAAAACAATACCATCGATATAAAAAAGTCAGGTCTGGCCAAAGAAAGGCATCCACGGGCTGTGCATGTACCTGAACGGGTAGATCCTCGCTTACTGACCGACTCTCTTGCCGCCGTTGCCCGGAACCTGCTTGATCATGGATTTAATGGACAGGGGTCTTGCCGGGCGGCATTCCATTTATTGACCAAAATGCGCCCGGACTTGTTATACAACTATGATGGCCCTCTCTTATTGCAAAAAGAAGATTTGGAGTCAGGAGCCAGGAGGCTGGCTACCAGTTTAAATTCCAGTGTACTGGCTATCCAGGGACCACCGGGTACCGGTAAAACCTTTACAGGGGCTCAAATGATCGTCGATTTATACAAACAGGGAAAAAAAATCGGGATTACTGCCATAAGTCATAAAGTGATCCGAAACCTGGCCAAGTCGGTAATCAAACATAAGCCGGTTGACCTCGAAATTTTTTTCGTTCATAAAGGTTCGGTTGGAGATCCTGAAGAAATACCTTTCATCCGGGAAGTGGGCGAATCGGACAAGGTCAGGGCCGCCTTGGAAGAAGGTAAAATCGGATGTGGGACCGCATGGTTGTGGTCCGAAGATAAATCAGAAGGAGTCCTTGATTACCTGTTCATCGACGAAGCAGGTCAGATGTCCCTGGCTCATGCACTTGCAGCTTCGAGGGCTTCTAAAAACCTGGTCTTATTGGGAGACCCGCAACAATTAGAACAGCCCCAGAAAGGGGCTCATCCGGAAGGCAGTGATATTGCCGCCCTCAGCCATTTATTGGATGGCCACCTGACTATACCTGGGACGAAAGGGCTGTTTCTCGGTACGAGCTGGCGCCTCCATCCGGAGATCTGCAAGTTCACTTCGGAGCTGTTTTACGAGAGCAGATTGAATTCGAAACCTGGACTCGAAAGACAACGGATTAGCGGGACGCGCGGATTTGATGAAGCGGGTCTGTTCTACGTACCGGTTCCCCACAAAGGCAATCAGAGCCGGTCAGATGAAGAAGTGGCCGCTATATCAGCCATTGTTGGAACATTGCTGGCAGGTGGGTTTTGGACCGATGAGGAAGGGAAAACAAATAATCTGATGAACAAGGACATATTAATTGTGGCTCCCTTCAACGCCCAGGTGGGCGCCCTCCGCCAGAAATTACCCGGGATAGAAATCGGTACCGTGGATAAGTTCCAGGGCCAGGAGGCCCCCGTGGTGATCTACTCCATGACCAGTTCTTCGGCCGAAGACGCGCCACGAGGCATGAATTTCCTCTACAACCTCAACCGCCTCAATGTGGCCACCAGCCGGGCAAAATGCATATGTATCCTGGTGGCTTCCCCCGCACTTTTCGAACCGGAATGCCATTCAATAGAGCAGATGAAACTGGCGAACGCGCTATGCCGGTACAAGGAACTGGCGAAGGAGGTGGTACTGGATGCGTTGGACGGTTAAGATCTGTGTAAGGGAGGAGTTGAGCTCCGAATATGTGTAGATAATGAAGATTCAGTTATGGCCGAAGCAGAGCTTCGTCCGAACGGATGGCCGAAGCCAAGCTTCATCTAAATTGGACGATTTGCGTCTTGGCGTCTTTGCGCGAAAAATGGAGGATGGCTAAGTTCGACCCAACTTGGCGCTTTGCGACTTTGCGTCTTTGCGCGAAAAGTTGAAGATGGCCGAAGCTAAACTTCGACCCAACTGGGTAAACTTCGACCGAACAGGTTAACATTCTTCAATAAAATATTTCTCCGTGCTTCCCGCGCTCTCCGCGAGAAATATTACCTCGTGGAACGGATTGTACTGGTGCCTTGCCCCATTGCGAGTAACCATTAAACTGGTTGACGCCTTTGCGCGAAATAATAACCTTATCCACTCACCTCCACAAAGTACATATCGATTTCCGCCTTATTTTTAGGTTTGATTTTACCCCGGTAAGAACATGAGAACTCCCCATTCAACTGTTTGAAGGTTTCTCCGGAGATATTGATTTTTCCCGGTTCGCTGCTCAATTCCATCCGCGATGCGATATTCACCGTATCTCCCCAGATGTCGTAGGCGTATTTTTTCATGCCTACCACACCGGCTACGACCGGCCCGGTATGAATTCCGATCCGCGCCTCGAAAAATGGCTCCCCCCTGGCTTTTTTTTCCTCTTTCCACTGATGGAGGAATTGTTGCATCTCCCTGGCGGCCTGCACGATCCCGGAGGTCTGGTTGCCCAGGCTTGGATTAAGGCCCCCGGCGCACATATAGGCATCCCCGATGGTTTTTATTTTCTCCAGGGAATGTTTGCTGATGATGCGGTCAAAGGCTTTAAAACAATAATCCAGTTCCTTGACCAGGGTTTCAGGGGGTAGGGTTTCGGCGATCCGCGTAAAGTCGATGAAATCGCTAAACAATACACTTACATTGTCGAAGCGGTGCGCTTTGGATTCACCGTATTGTTTGAGTTCGTCCGCGACCTGGGCCGGGAGAATGTTGAGCAACAATTCTTCGGAGCGTTCCTGCGCCAGTTTGATTTCCGTGTTTTTTAAGGTAAGGAGCCGGTTATGTTTTTTTTGCCGGGTAAATCCTAAAAATAAAAACAGGGACAATAAAAGGGTGCTGCCGGACCCGGTCATCATAAAAGAACGCCGCGCTTTCTGGCGCTCCATTTCCGCTTCATGCTGCCGGATGGAGAGTTCCTGTTTTTCCAGGTTGATGGAGTCCAGGATGTGCAGGTGCATCAGGGAGTCGTATTTGTTTTTATACGTGGCCTGCAGCAGTTCTTTTTTGACATCACCCGGCGCCAGCTGCCCTATGCGCGATTCGTTTTTTTCAAAATCAGATTGGATCTCCTGCAATTCCTTTGGCCACAAATCCTTTAATTCATTGGTGACTTGCTCGACCATTAAGTTGACGTCCTTTCCTGCGGAGGAAGGCGGGGGCAGGGGGGCGATCAGCTCTTTGGCCAGGCGGATTTGTTTCAACTGAACGATTTTTTCATAAAGGTCTTCGGGCAGTCCTTTTTTTATGGAATCCCGGGGTGCTAAAAAAACGGCGCCTTGCCATCCGGAATCCCTTTTTCCATTCTTTCTGTGTTTGCCTTCGTAAGACCAGATCCGGAAATGGGTGTTGACGGAGTCCATCACGGTTTTAAACGATTCGTTGGCTTCGGCAAATTCTTCCGCGTCCACAAAATTTTTCCCCAGTTCTTCAAGGTTGACCAGGTTGTCGTTTTTCAGGAGAGGATTAATTACTTTATGGTCATTGATGATTTTCAGGCTTGTTCGGAGTTTCCTTCGGGCCTCCTCTTCTTCTTCCTTGCTGGGTTTGTCTTTTTTGAGGGTGGCCCGGGCCTCACGGTTCAGGGCCGTGGCCATAAATGATTTATTGTCAAACTGATAGGCATATTTGTACGATTCCGCAGCCATTTGACGGGCTTTATCGAATTCCCCGTTTTTATAAAAAAGATCCGAAAGCTGCAGGGCAATGACCATGGACCCCATGGGGTCGCTCTTAGCCTGGCTGTTTTTCAGGGCGGTGATTTGTTCACAACGGACGACCAGGTCCTGAGCTTCCTGCATTTGCCGGTCCATCCCCAGGCCGGGAGCCAGCTCCATGACCTTATGACCGGCGGCCTTGGCTTGTTCATATTCACCCAGCCGGTAATAAGCATTGGCAAGCTGGAGCGTTTTGTCAACCAGGTCTGAGCCCTGCGCTTCATTGATTTCCACCAGGAGCTGCTCGATGTTTGAGTTCTGGGCAACCGTACTAATGGAAAAGGAGAGTAAAAGGATTAGGGTACTGAATTTCATATACAAAATTTTTGGCTCTGTTCGATCAGAAAAACACAGGTGTAAAGTTAAGTGCCAAATGCATAAAGGGGAAAATGGAAAGGAACCGGAACGCGAGAGACGAGGCCATTGTGCGGACGTTTTCGGTCAGCCCGTTTGACCAGCCATTGAGGTCAGTTCCAAATGATAGGGTCAAGGGTTGACCTGGAAGGCCGGTCGTCTGTTGAAATTGAAGAAGCGGGTCTGGAACTTAAGATATCTAATTCCCTTTCAGTCCATTCCTATCAGGAAAATGTTATCTTTGCGACGCTTTTTTCATGACTGGCTGAAAGTCATGGATTTATACTTAGCTCGGGAAGTAGTTCAGCCCGGTAGAATGCCTGCTTTGGGAGCAGGAGGCCGCTGGTTCGAATCCAGTCTTCCCGACGGATCATCAAAGAGCTGCAATACGTTTATTGCGGCTCTTTGCCATTTTAAACCGGAATGGTCCGTTTAAATGAAATTCTTTGCTCCAAAATTTAGGGGGTATACACCGATCAGGAAGCCGGTCACTGCTCCCAAGGCCTCTAAGCTCCAACCTCTGACCTTTAACCTCTAACCTCCTACCTCTGACCTCCAACCTGACCAATATCAGTTTTCCCTCCTATTGTGGTCATGCGGGCACATATTGATAAAAATCAAATTTGTAATATTGTTCTGCTTTAACAAAAAATTAAAAGTATGAAACGCATTAAAAAAATCCTGTGTCCCGTGGATTTTTCCGATATGTCGGAGGAAACCCTGGAGATCGCCATCCAGCTTGCTGAAAAGTACGCGGCTGCTTTCCATATTATTTATGTCTTGCCCCGCCCTAACTTTTATGATTGGACCCTGACCGGCATGTCCAATATTGTGCTGGACGACTGGTTTGAGAAAACCAAAAAGGATGTGGATAAAAAAATCAAGGCGATGGTCGAGATGATCCGGGCCGACCATCCGTTTGTCGAAGTGACCTCGGAAATCAGTGATAAAATGGACCCGGCTGAAGGCATCCTCGAGTCGGCCAAAAATACCAAAGCGGAACTGATCATCATGGGCTCGCATGGAAGGAAAGGGCTGAACCGGATTCTCATGGGCAGCGTGGCCGAATCGGTACTACGCCATGCCCCTTGCGGCGTCATGATCTACAAAAGCAAACCAACAAAGAAAAAATAAGAAATCGGGCTGTGAATATCCTTTTCCTGGTAGGTCTATAGTAAGAATATAAAGCAACACCAAAGGGAAGTTACTTTTAAGCTATAGTCGGGTATCACAGCCTTTTTTATGTAACCTTAAAAAGTCCATCCGGTGTCCGTCATCATCATCCTGCTCATCGCAAGCCTGTCCGTAGCCCTGGTATTTCTTCTCGCTTATTTGTGGAGCGTCAGGGACGGCCAGTTTGATGACGTATTTTCGCCGGGTGAACGGATCCTTTTTGAAGACAAAAAACCCATTGATAAAAAATAAATTTTGTGAGTACTGTGGATAAGTTTTACTACGACAATAAAATTGTCAAACAGTTTGGAGTAGCCACCCTTTTCTGGGGCATTATCGGAATGCTGGTGGGCGTTTTGATCGCTTTCCAGCTCGCTTTTCCGGCCCTTAATTTCGGCATCCCTTATACCAGTTTCGGAAGGCTGAGGCCCCTGCATACCAATGCCGTCATCTTCGCCTTTGTGGGCAATGCGGTCATGGGGGGGGCATATTTTATCCTCCAGCGGGTATTAAAAACCCGCCTGTTCAGCGATCTGCTCAGCAAGATCCATTTCTGGGGCTGGCAGCTGATCATCGTATTTGGAGCCATTACCCTGGTTGCGGGATATACCACCGGGAAGGAGTATGCCGAACTGGAGTGGCCGCTGGATATCCTGATCACCCTGATCTGGGTGGTTTTTGGCATTAACATGGTCGGCACCATCCTTAAAAGGAGGGAAAGGCATCTATACGTCTCCGTCTGGTTTTTTATTGGTACCTGGGTCACGGTGGCCATGCTGCATATCGTCAACTCGTTTGAGATTCCCTTCACCTGGCTCAAGAGTTACAGCCTCTATGCCGGAGTCCAGGATGCCCTGGTTCAATGGTGGTACGGACACAATGCAGTGGCCTTTTTCCTGACCACTCCTTTCCTGGGACTCATGTATTATTTTGTGCCCAAAGCGGCCGAACGCCCGGTATATTCTTATCGCTGGAGCATCATCCATTTTTGGGCGCTGATCTTCATTTACATCTGGGCCGGCCCCCATCACCTCTTATATACCGCGCTGCCGGAATGGGCGCAGGCCTTGGGTACGGTTTTCAGCATCATGCTGATCCTGCCCAGCTGGGGAGGGATGCTCAACGGCCTGTTCACCCTCCGAGGCGCCTGGGACCGGGTCCGGGAAGACCCCATTTTAAAGATGCTGGTGGTCTCGCTGACCTGTTATGGGATGGCCACTGTGGAAGGGCCGATGCTTTCACTCAAAAATGTCAATGCCTACAGTCATTATACTGACTGGACCGTGGCCCACGTACATATTGGAGCACTGGGCTTCAACGGATTTATGATTTTTGCCATGCTTTATTACCTGGTGCCCCGCATGTGGAACACCACCCTGCACTCCAGGCAATTGGCCAATGTGCACTTCCTCATCTCCACCATAGGTATCCTGCTCTATGCCATCCCCATGTATTGGGCAGGCTGGGCCCAGTCCCTGATGTGGAAAAAATTTACGGATAGCGGCCAGTTGCAATACCAGTTCCTGGAGACGGTGACCCATATCGTCCCGATGTATATCGTGCGCGGCATCGGAGGGACTTTATATTGGATCGGCGCCTTCCTGGCTGTGTACAATCTGTACAAAACCATGAAAAAAGGAAGTTTTGTGGACAATGAAGTGGCTGAGGCCCTTCCGTTGTCCGCCCAGCCTATTCCTGTCAAACAACACTGGCACAACGCCATCGAAAGGAAACCCGTGCAAATGCTCGCCCTCAGTTTTGTGGTTGTGGCCATCGGCGGTATCGTCGAACTGGTGCCCACCTTCCTTGTGGAAAGCAATGTGCCGACCATCTCTTCGGTCAAACCTTATACCCCGCTCGAATTGCACGGCCGCGACCTCTATGTGCGGGAAGGGTGTTATACCTGCCATTCCCAGATGATCCGTCCTTTCCGGGATGAAGAAATGCGTTATGGCGAGTACAGCAAATCCGGTGAATTTGTGTACGATTATCCCTTCCAGTGGGGCAGCAAGCGCACCGGACCGGACTTGCACCGGATTGGCGGGAAATATCCGGACAGCTGGCATTACAACCACATGCGGGATCCGCAGGAGACCAGCCCGGGATCCGTGATGCCCCCTTATCCCTGGTTGCTGGAGAAAGAGCTCAATACCCGCACCACACCAGCGAAAATAAGGGCCATGCAAAAGCTGGGGGTCCCCTATCCGGAGGGATATGATAAAATCAGCAATGAAGAACTGCGTAAACAGGCCGAACGGATCGCTGCCGGCCTGAAAGGAAGCAAGATAGAGGTGAGTGCGGATAAGGAGATCATCGCCATGATCGCTTACCTGCAACGCCTGGGAACCGATATTAAAAAATGAATTAAGTCCGAATCATGAAATTTTCCAATTATCTCAAATCCATAGAGGATGTCAGCATCTATCCCCTGATCACCCTTGTTCTATTTGTCCTGGTCTTTGTGTCCGTGGTCGTGTATACCTTCATGATCAGCAAACAAGACATGGATGAACGCGCCAATATTCCCTTGAAATGAAAATCAGATGTATGAAATGCTTAATCTTGAAGGATAGCCTCGTCCGCTCCATTTTGACGGCTTCCGTTTTTATAACCGGCATACCTGGTATGGCGGGACTCGCCGCTCAAACCAACGGGGTGGCCGGACCTCAGGCCGTCTCTTACGACGCTTTTGTGATCACCCGGTGGATCCTGCTCGGCTTGTCGGCCATCCTGCTGGTGATCCTTTTGGCTATGGCCCGTTCCGTCCTCGCCGTCGCCCGTCTTAAAATCCAAAATTTTACCGGGAATCCGAATAGCCCTGCCCGAAGCCTGGCCAAACCGCTTAGCCTGCTTGGGCTGATGATGATATCCACTTCCGTTTCCGGGCAATCAGGTCTGGCGGGCGCGGCAAACTCGGTGCCCCTCGACATTTACCTGCTGATCGCCGCCATTTTGCTGGAATTGCTGATCATGTTATTCCTGGTGAGGACCCTCTTCCAGTTTGTCGGGATTCAAAAAATGAAACCCGCCGTTGAAAGAGTGAAAAAACCCTCGCTTTTCCAAAGGCTCAACCAAACCGTAGCGATCGACCGGGAAGCGGAACTGGACCTAAACCACAACTACGACGGCATCCGCGAACTGGACAACAAGACCCCTGCCTGGTGGACCTATGCATTTTATATTTCCATCCTTTTCGGAGCCATTTACCTGTACCGCATGTTTGTCAGCAAGTCCCTTCCCGGTCAGCTGATCGAACTGGCCCAGGAAAATGAGCGGGCCGAGATCCTGCAATCCCAGTATTTGAAGACTGCGGCCAGCGCCATTGATGAAAATAATGTCACGATGCTGGATCCGGAAAGCGTGGCTAAAGGGGCCATGACGTTTAAGGTCAATTGTGCCGTCTGTCATGGGGTGAATGGGGAAGGCAATGTGGTTGGCCCTAACCTGACGGACGATTACTGGATCCACAAAGGATCCATCAAGGATATCTTTTACACCATCAAATACGGCGTTCCGGAGAAAGGGATGAAGAGCTGGAAGGATGATTTCTCGCCGGTTCAGATCGCGGAACTGGCTTCTTACGTCAAATCCCTGCATGGGACCAATCCGGCCAATGCCAAAGAAAAACAGGGCGAACTGTTTGTTGAGGAAAGCCCGGCGGCTGCCCCGGATACCACCGGGGGCAAATAACAGGATTCGTACATGCGTTTAAATCAATAACGACTATGCAAGATAAAAAGAAGATCCTCCAGCAGATCCGGAATCATCAGGAAGCGATGATCAG
>Ga0209605_1001554_pt1 | contig 24891 bp, 22 predicted proteins | sample AD_UKC035_MetaG_FD_184408 | JGI IMG/M metagenome (GOLD analysis project Ga0209605, IMG submission 184408) | Active sludge microbial communities of municipal wastewater-treating anaerobic digesters from USA - AD_UKC035_MetaG (SPAdes) (version 2) | ecosystem: Engineered > Bioreactor > Anaerobic >...
GCCGGAAGTCTTGGCCGTCAGGTAAAAGATCTTGGCTGCCAGCCCTTGCCCCAGGGCTTTGGCGGATGGGAAAAGAGCCGCTATGGTCTTTCCTACGCCTGTGGGAGATTGTACATACAGGCGGTCTTGGGCCCGGATGGCTTTGTAGACTGCTACAGCCATCTCGCGTTGGCCAGTACGGTAGTGCTCATAGGGAAAGTCGAATTGTTGGATCGAGATATCACGCCTGGCTTGCAAAGCAAGTATTTTTCGGAACCAAGCCAGGTAGGGAGTAACCAGGTTGTTGAAAAATGCATCTAATTCGGCTTGCGTAAAACTGCGTTCAAAGGATTTTTCTGCCTGGCTGTCGATGTGGTAATAGGTCAGGCGAACGGTGGCGCCCCTTTGATTGTTTTGCTGGGTATATAGATAGGCATAGCACTGTGCCTGTGCCCAGTGAAGCGGGTTGTAATCCTCGCGTACCAGGTCCAGGCTCAAGGTGGTTGTTTTGATCTCTTCAATGATCACAGGCTCTGTATTGGGATAAAGGCCATCGATCCGGCCGCGCACCTCGATGGGCGGATCGGAATCTTTGGCCTGGTAAGAAACCTCCACTTCGGTTTCGTATCCTTCAGGGCGAGAGCGCTGTACTTGTTTATGGCCTTGCGTGCCAAGCTGGGCCCGATCGCGGCGTTGAAACCCACCGGGAGTCAAATCGCCTGCTTGCAGCACAAACTCTACCAGGCTGCGGACGGAAACGAAATGAATTGGATGTTCTCCATTTTGAGAGGCTGTGTAGGTGCGCATGATCGACTGGGATTCTAGCATGATATGGGCGCTTAATCTATCACAACCGAAAGGGTTCTGGCAAACTGCTTATGGTATGATAGACTAACGTATGTGCAAGTAGAATGGCGAACTGCTATGGCGGATGCGGATCAATTACTAAGGATTTTGCAGGACATTCCCAAATTTCAAGGGTTGGCAAGTGAGATCCAACAGACGCTTGCAGCTTCTGCTGTTCGCCGTTCTTTCAACGGCGGACAGGTGATCTATATCGAGGGAGAGCCTGCTGAAGCGGTATATATTCTGGAAGCGGGCTGGGTCAAGGCCACGCGTATGACGGTGGAAGGTCGTGAGCAGGCAATGATGTTTTTGCGCCCGGTTGACGTATTTGGCGATATTGCTGTGCTGACAGGCACTGCCTACCCGGGCACGGTAACTGCTCTTGAAGATGTGGTGGTTTGGGCTATCCCTGCCAGCACAATCCTGGACCTCATCCAGCGTCAGCCTGCGTTTGCTTTGGCGGTGATTCGCCACCTAGGTGGACGGGTGCTCCACTACATAAGCCTGGTTGAAGATCTCTCACTGCGCAGTGTAGAGTCTCGGTTGGCGCACACATTATTACAGCATGCAGAGCTTCGCGACGGGCAATTGATCGTTCCGCGCCGTGATTGGGCTACTTTTGATCAAATGGCTGTACGCCTGGGAACGGTACGCGATGTGCTTGGCCGGGCGCTAAAGATCTTTGAGACAGAGAATTTGCTCAGGGTGGAAAAGCAGAGCATTGTTATTCTTAACCCCAAAGGCCTGGCAGAGCGCGCTGATCACTAAAGAACGATTTTAATCCTTTTGATGTAGGCAAGATCGTACAACAAAGGTCATACGACAAAAGTCGTATGCAAACCCCCTTCTTGTTTGTAAACTTAGGCTGGATAGGATCTCGGAAAAAGTATGCAAAACTCTTCCGCTATCAGCGACGAGGTTTTGAGAGCAGCTATCTTGGCTGAATTTTGCCGGCACGATTCGACTGCCAGGGCTGGGCTGCGCGTAGGTGTACTGAATGGTATCGCCCATTTGGCTGGTAGGGTCGATGCCCTAGAGATGCGCACCGCTGCGGAAGAAATAGTCCAGTGTGTCGATGGCGTGCGAGGGGTGGTAAACCGTATTGAAGCGCCTGGGGCGCCCAGCCCGGCGCGAACGATCAATCTAAACCTGAGTTCTCAAAAGTCATTTATCCCATCAGAGAAAAATGGAGGTATACGCACGTGACTAAGTTTTTGAATAAGTGGTTCCGAAAATTTCATCGTTGGATCGCGGTGCCAACGGCCTTGCTGATTCCCGTTGCCGTAATAATCAAGCTGGTTGGCGGCCCTGAAGTGATCGCGGCCTGGGAGAAATTGGATAAAGTCCCTTCCATATTGATGTTGGTGATGGCTATCAGCGGGGCGTATTTGTTCCTACTGCCTTACATTGTTAAGGGGCAACGTAATAAGAAGAAGGCGATCGTCTCTCAGTCTGCCAAAGATTCGTTACAACAGGACTAAATTGAAAGGAAGAATGAAATGAAAAGCAACCACAAATTAGGCATTGCACTGGCAGTGATCGGTATTGTGACCAGCCTGATTCTTTTTTATCTGATAGCTGCGCAATATAACCTCGTTATTGAAGCCAAGGTGGTGGACGGACGGAATGACGAGGCAACTTCTGTTCGGATCACCTATGCCGTGCTTGGCTGGATTGGAATTAGCGCGGGAGCGCTGTGGGCGACTGTGCTGTACGGATTTTTCCATCAGGAAAAATGGGCCTGGTTTTGGGGAGCCGTTGGCGCGACGATCCAATTGTTAGCGGGATTTTTCCCGATGATCCCGGCGATGGACAGCCACTTACCAACACCAACGAGTATTGTTTTTGGATTGGCTGCCATCTTATGGTTTGGCATGTTGATCATCGGCGGCGTGGATAAAAAGATCATTACACTGACCTTTGTCGCTGGCCTGGCTTATGTGTTGACCTTTATCGATGGTGTTGCCCCGATTGCCAAGTACACCACTTCGCACGATGATCCATTCTGGAATGGCATGTATGTCATGTCGCAGCAGGTCAGTTGGTGGGGGGCTGCGGCCTGGGCGGTCTTTATTTTTGCAGTGCTGAAGAAAAAAGCATGGGCGCTGCCCCTGGGCATCTTTGCAGGAACAATGTCCATGTTGGCTGGTTACCCATTAGGGTTGCATAATGCCCTGTTTGAAGTACGCCGCTTCTCCATGTTCTTGCCTGCGCCTCTCTTGGGTACAGGGCTGGTGATCTATCTTATATTGCCGGGTACACGTAAAATGCTTGAACAATGGAATCGATCTTTGTGACGGTAGTAATGGTCTGGGATGCTTCTCAATGTTTCGGGTTGCGCCAGTTGCGGGCACCGCGCTGCTGCCTCCTGTACGAAAGACGATCAATGCCTGGTGCGGAAAATAGAAGGCCTTTCGACATAATCATTTCTATGATAGTATCTTTTGCACTGGACTGTGTGGAGAAAGGATAATCATAGTGCTTACATTCATCAAAGAGCGTTTCAACTACTTGTTTGGCTCCACCAAGGGTTTGATCTTGGTGGCGATTGCAATGATCGCCATGGTCACGGCGGTGTGGGGCATGCTTTCGGGCCCGATGGCAGAATGGGGGGTGCGCGAGGTGGTGGTTAGGCTCTTGGGGATGGATATGGTGCAGGCCGAGCGCGAAGGGCGCATTATTATCCTGTATCACTCGATCGCTATGGCTGTCATTGCCATCGAGGTTTACATGGTCACCAGCTTGTTGGCCATGAAGACCTTCTATAAGATGGCTGTTCGGGCGCTGATTACGGTAGGGTACCTGGTGACGATGATTTTTGGCCTGGTCTTCGCTTATTTTGGCCATAACTGGGCTTTTCATGGTCTGTATATTGGTGGATTGACCCTGATCTTTTTTGCGGGGGTGTTGTTGGTGATTGCACTTTGGCCGTGGGACCCTGCTTATCAAAATATAGACCGGTCTTATGCGCATGCCGGGAAATTGGACCTTGAGCGTACCGCCTTTTTTGCCACAGCCTTAACCACGGTGCTCTCGGCGCTTTTTGGGGCGGTACCGGGCTCGTTCTTCGGCAATGGGTTTGAGGTTTTCCTGGCTGAAAACATCATCCGTTATCCTGAAAAGAGCACCATGGAGTATTCTGTCATCGGACACCTGCACATTATGCTGGCGCTGATCTGTATCATGATCACGCTCATTGTGGGCCGCTGGCTGAACTTCAAGGGCCTCTTGCACAAGATTGCCATGCCGTTGATGATCTTGGGCACGATTGTGCTGAACCTGGGGGTGTGGGGTGTGGTTACGCCGCTGGAGCCGATTGCCCATATGATCATCTATGTTGGCGCCACGCCTTCTATGGTGGCGGCTTTGCTCTTGCTCATCTGGAGCTGGGACAAACTGGTGAAAGATGGTACGGCGCACATCCAGAAGCCCAACGTTGGACAGAAGCTCAGCGCGCTCTTGCGTGATCCGCTAAAATTTGGTCCTACCTGGCAGATGTTGTTTATGAACTTCACAACCAGTGGTTTAGGTATTTTCATGGCCGTCAAGCTGGATGAAATTTTCCGCGTGTGGCCGGCACGTGAGGAGCGGATCGAGCTGACGGGACATTGGCATGTTCTTTCGGCCATCGTAGCTACGATCATCCTGATGTACTATGGCGATATGATTGGGCTGAAAGGCAAGATCCGTCAGTTATACGGTTGGAGTATCATTATCCTTTCAGATATCGCCTTCGCGGCGGTCACGGTTTTTGAAATGAAACGCTTGTTCATCAGCGAGGCAGAACAACAGCCACTGGTCAATGTGTTGATGTATGCCATGGATTTTGGCCTGGCGATGCTGCTGCTCCTGTTAGCCATTGTGATGGTCTGGAGGCTGGTTGACCTGTTCAAGGCTAAGGGACGCTGGAGCGAAGAAGTCGATCACGAGCTTTTGCAGGAGGTGTCAAAATGAAGCGAGTTCTTCCTGCTGTTATCCTGTTGCTTGCTCTTCTGACCGCCTGCGCAGCGGTTGACCTGAATGCCCCGCTGCCGGTTTACGATACCGGGGTGGACCCAAATGCGTGGGTGCAGATCCCGGCGGGCGAATTCTACTTCGGCCAGCACGAAGATGTTGTGGAGACTGCGGCTTATGAAATCATGGTTACCGACGTTACGACCGCGCAGTACGCAGATTTCCTTAACCAGGCGCTGGCAGGTGCTTACGTGAAGGTGGATGGCAAACAGGTTGTGGGTTACTATCCGGGCGATGTCTTCCATGGGGTCAAGCACGAGGAACCTATCGAAGCTGGGGATTGGATATTCGTTCCGCTTGACGATCCTGCACAGCGCATCCAATTTGATGGCACCACGTTCACTGTCCAACCCGGGTATGAAAACCATCCCATGAGCATGGTGAGCTGGTTTGGGGCGCTTGGCTACTGCCAGTATAACGATTGGCGGCTGCCAAGCGAGATGGAGTGGGAGAAGGCCGGGCGTGGAACGGATACTCGTCCCTTACCCTGGGGCGAGGGGATTTTGCGTGAGAATGCCAATTTCTACGCCAGCCGGGATCCGTTCGAAGATATGGGCTCTTTTGGCTCTCGCACTACACCGGTGGGCTTTTACAATGGGAATACATATGATGGTTATGTGACCCTTGACTCGGTTTCGCCTTATGGGTTGTATGATATGGCAGGCAATGTGTGGCAGTGGACGGGTGACGTGTATGAAGGGATGCATTACCGCTTCATGCGCGGCGGCTCGAAAGATACCTACGAGATGGATTTGAGATTGTGGGTGCGTAATAATGCTACGCCCACTTACTTCAGTCCGGGCGTAGGTTTCCGCTGTGCGCGGTGATCGATGATAAACCAGGTGAGGCGGGTTCTGTGCGCCTCACCTGGTCTTAAAGGTAGGAGTGGACACATGAAGATATTAATGGCAAAAATCCGTCTCTATTGGCCATTGGTCAAGAGCCTGCAAACCGGCTTACTGGTATCTACCGGGTTGGCAGGTTATATGAGCGCCCGCTGCCCGGTTTTCAACTTGCCTACTCTGGCTGGGCTGCTAGTCAGCCTGGTGGCATCCATCAGCGGCAGTACGATTCTCAATATGTGGTGGGACCGCGATATCGATGCAAGAATGGGCCGTACACGAAAACGCCCCCTGGCTTCTGGCAAGGTGAATCCTGTAGAAGCTTTGCGGGTTGGATTGGTGCTCTCAGCATTGGGCGTGGGCCTGGCATTGGTAATGGATATTTGGTATGGGTTGGTCATTTTTGCCGGGTTGTTCTTCGACGTAGTTGTGTATACCATGTGGCTTAAGCGGCGTACCTGTTGGAGCATTGTGTGGGGCGGTATTGCCGGCGGTATGCCCATTTTAGCTGGGCGAGTGTTGGGGGTGGGCGGCCTGGACGGAATCGGGCTGCTGCTTTCTATAGGCGTTCTATTATGGATACCGACTCACATCTTGACCTTTAGCATGCGTTATTTTGATGATTACCGGTCTGCCAGGGTGCCAACCTTCCCGTCGACTTACGGATTTGGTGTTACGCGTGCCACAATTGCAACATCAAGTGTACTGGCGGCACTGGCGATGGGCTTGGCTGGCTGGGGCATTGGTATGCAATGGGGCTTTCTGCGATTATTGGGGGTTCTATCTACCGGCTTGCTCATCTTGGCGGTCAGCATGATCTGGCGGCCATCAGAGCGGGTCAACTATGGGTTGTTCAAGTATGCTTCGCTCTATATGCTGTCGGCGATGTTGTTGATGATGATCTAAGGAGTAAGCTAGCAGTATGAAAATGTCGGTTTTGGATCGGATTCTACTGTTTGCCACGGGGTTGCTGGCGGCTTACCAGGTGGCGGTGGGCATTGACGGTTTTGACACAGTCCCGATTATTGCTTATACCACCGCGTTTGGGGTTCTCTTGATTGCGGGTTTGTTATTGATCATCTTGGGTTTTGACGTATTGGATGCACCCATTGTGGTAGTCATTTCTACCATCATCCCGCTGGCATTGTCGTTAGGCCTGGTGTGGCAGCATCTCCCAGCATACCGTAGCGCATACCTGGCTTTTGTTATTCTTGGTTTGCTGGCGGTTATTGTTAGCCGTACCGTTCCGATTCCGGGCAGGCTGCCGGTCATGATCCTGGCATTGGTGCATGGATTGGCTGGCATAATCATTTTCTTGCTTCCCATATGGCTGGCACTACAAAGTAGAATGGGGACAGCTTTCTCTCTGGTTGGGGTGGGCGGGGCATTGATCGGTGCTGGCGGGCTTTTGCTTTCCTTCTTGAAGGCTGGCAAGCCTATTCTTGCGCGCACAACCATCCTTAGGATTTTGCCTGGGCTGCTACTGCTCATGACCATTTGTTTTGTCGCGGGCTTTGTGTTTGGGTAGCGGCGTGTGATGGCACAGGGGTTATTTCGCGGCAAATGAGATGTGCCGAATGGTCTTAAGCTAAAACTCTGATGCAAAAACTCCCAATCCTAGAGGAAAGGGAGTTTTGGTTTTGAGTGGGGAAGAGGGGAATCGAACCCCTACGCCTTGCGGCACATGATCCTAAGTCATGCCTGTCTGCCAATTCCAGCACTTCCCCGCGAAAGCAAATTATAAGCGAGAGAAGGGAGACCGTCAATAAATCGAGTATAATCGGGCGGTTGTTCGATTATACTTTTGGAGGCAATCTTGGGTAGAGTAATCAATCCTGAAACCGCTGCTAAGGAGCGCACACAATTGGAACGCGGCATCGTTTTGGCCTTGCGCGAGCTGATGCGCCAGGCCGAACCGGATGCGCACACCCGTGATATGGCAGCTTTCATTGCGCTAGCGCTAGAAGCTATCTGGGCTACGATCGATTCCTCGGTAGTGGCATGGGAGAAGCGTGGTTATTGGATTAAAGCCGATCGTTTTCGCATGGAGTGGATGTGGTCGGAGCAGCTTGGAAAAAACATGCGCCAGGCAGTGCTGGCAGAAGATTGGGGAAAGATTGCCCAGCTTTCTGCTCAGGTGGCGGTGCGTTTGAGCGATGTTAAACTGCCGCAGCGCCATCGCCTGGGTACCCCATGGGTTGGGGCGTGGCAGCGCTTATCCGAAGGCTAATCTTAGTTTTGTTATAACATTCCTGGCGGCCAGGTCATGGCCGCCAGGAATATGGATGTGGATTGTAGGAGATTTAGTACCTGGAAAAGTTAGAGATTGGCTACAACAAGCTTCCCCGAGATACTTAAGCCTTCGTGGATGCGGTAAACGATATCGGCCAGCAAGGGGGCGATTGAAAGTACTTCGACTTTCGGATGGCTTTTTTCAGGCGGGACCGGCAGCGTATTGGTGACAACCAACTTCTCAATCCGGTCATCCTGATCTAATATCTCCAGCGCGCTTGGCAGCAGAACCGGGTGCGTGATGGAAAAGCAGGCTTTACCTTCGGCCCCGGCTTTATAAAGGTCATCGATTTGTTTGAGGACACTGCCTCCCGCCATTAGGTCGTCAACGACGATGGGCCGCCGACCTTTGATATCGCCAACGATATGGGTGGTTTTGACATCGGTGAAACCGGTGCGCCTTTTGTGCATGACCACCAATGGCAGATCTAATAAGCCGGCGTAACGACCAGCCAGGGTAGCCCGGCCAACATCGGGGCTGACAATAGCTGCATTTTCAAATTCTGGCTTGCGGAAATAATTGCTCAGTAAAGGTAAGGCAGTCAGGGGATCGACAGGGATGTTAAAGAAACCCTGGATGGCGGGGTTATGAATATCAACAAAGATCACGCGACTGGCGCCTTGTTTCTCTAACAAATTTGCAACCACGCGAGCGCTGATGGCTTCGCGCCCGCGCGCCATGCGGTCTTGGCGCGCATATGGGAAATAGGGCATTACTACGCTGATACTGTGGGCACTGGCCCGCCGGAGCGCATCCAGGTACAGCAGCAATTCCATCAGGTGATCGTTTACCGGCGATCCACAGGGTTGCACCAGGAAAATGTCCTGGTCGCGTACGGCCTCGTCGATGGTGATGTACATTTCTGTATCGCTAAATTGGCGGGTAGTCGATTGCCCGAGCGGGACCCCTAGAATAGAGGCGAGTTCTTTTGCAAGGGTAGGGTGGGCAGAGCCAGAAAAGATGCGTAGAGGGTGGTTAGACATAAGTCAAAAGTTTCCTTGAGTGTTGATGTGAGCGAATTGATTTCTCTATGATTGTATCCGCAAATTGGGGTAGGTGAACCATCCATTTTCATGACAATTATCAAATGGTAGGTGGTTTAAACGAATGAGTGACAATTCTCCTGCTTCAGTATAGAGAGGAGAGCTGCCAGATATGCAAGTGATGTAATACTTAATTTTATCCTTAATCTTGGTTTTACTTTGTTTGCTTAGCACCTATCTAGAAAATAACCCCCAAAGATGGATGGATCCTTCGTTTACCAGAATGAAGGCTGGAAAGCAGGGCGGATGCCGTTTAATAAAATGAAGGGTGCGGCACGCTTGGGATTGATCCCCAGGCTGCGGAGTTCGGCCAGTGCCTGTAGACGATTGCGACGGCGGGCGGTGATAATGGCATTGGCCCCTTTGGGACCAATGCCTGGCACCCGCAGCAGCTCATGGCGATCTGCGCGATTGATTTCGACCGGTCGTTCATTTAAATTGGCCTGTGCCCATGCCAGCTTGGGATCGGTATTTTGAGGTAAGTTGCCACTACCGTCAAAAGGCAACTCTTCCAGGCCAAAGCCATAATCCCTGAGTAAGAAAGATGCTTCGTATAGCCGATTTTCTCGTACCTGTGGTGTGGCAGGTTGATTTTCAAGCGGTGTTTCAGGGATGGGGTTGAAGGCCGAGAAATAGGCTCTTTTTAGGCGCAGGTTTTGGTAAAGAAATTCAGTTGTTGAGAGCAGTTCAAGGTCTGTATCTCCGACAGCACCCACTACAAACTGGGTTACCGAAGACGGCCAATGCCCATTCCAACCTTTGTAAGCAGGTTGGCTTCGGCGGATCTCATCGATCCATCGAAGCGGCTGAAGAAGCTCTTCGATGAATTGTTTGCGAGGTGCCAGGCGAGACAATTTCTCAGTATTAGGGGCTTCCAGGTTGATGGAAACGCGGTCGGCTAACTGCATGGAGCGTTCGACCTGAGAGCGTTCTGCCCCGGGCATGATCTTCAGGTGCAGGTAGCCGCGGTAATTCATGCGGTGACGCAGGATTTCGGCCGTGTCAAGCAATTTGTCTTGGGTCTGCAAGCCGCTATTGAAAACGCCAGAGCTCAGGAATATGCCGTCGACTGCGCCGGCGCGGTGCAGGGTCATGAATGTATTGGCGAATTCATCGGGCCGGAAGGATGCCCGGCGAAAATCTCGTCCTGAACGAAATGGGCAGTAGAAACAATTGCGCTCGCAAACAGAGGTCAACAACGTTTTGAGCATGGCTATCCGTTTGCCATTTGGCAAGGTGGCATGGCCCACCTCGATGGAATCACTTTTGCGCGCCGACAATTGTGGGCAGCCCACATCCTCGGCTGGCTCGAGATGCATTTGAGCGGTCAACAGCTTTAAGCGATTGATTGCTTCCATACCTCAATTATAGAACAAATGCTCTATTTGTCAATCGGATTCGGAAAATAAAAAGATGCGGCAGCGCGCCGCATCTTTTTATAATAAGCCAGATGTCTAGCTTTGAGAGAGCAGGAGGCGGTAGAGCGAACGCCTTGAAAGAATATCGGTGCTGATCATGCCTTTGACCTTGCCGTCTTCTACTACTGGCATGGCAGATATTTCGTGGTGTTCGAGCTTGCGAACCATGTCCAGGATCGAATCAGAGGGGGATGCGGTTATGACGCGTTGGGTCATGACCTTATCTAGCGTGGTTCCCTCAATTGGCCCTCGGGAGGCGGCTTGGGTGATATCCCAGTTGGTGATTACACCGGCCAATTCTTCTTGAGGGGTGACCACGGCCAGGATCGGGCAGCCAGTTTCTACCAAGAGACGTGCTGCATCGCGTACCGTTCCGCTGATGGGAATGGTCACGATCGATTCCATGATATTTTCGGCGGTGCGGACCATCTCACGAGATGTGATGCGGCGAATGCTGATCTGTTCAGCAGCCTCGCAAGGCAGCATATCAGGGTCCGAAATCAGCAAGTCAACCAACTCGCGCATGTTGCGTCGGATGACTTCGTTGCGGGCTTTTTCGGCGGCTTGCAGGCGTTTGGCGGCCAGCTCCTCCAGCTCTGCGGCGTGTTCTTTCAACCAGTGTTCTACCGCCGGGCGATTGCCAAGCATCTCTTCGGGGATCGACAGGTGGGCCGGGGTCTTAATGATATTCTCTTGGGAGGCAAAGATTACGCCTCCTGAGTTAACCAGGTAATCGGTAACGATCAGGATGCCGCGCTGGCGGTATATTTCACGTTCCATGCGGCCGCGCGCAGCCTGGCGCGCCGGCTCTGGAGAGTAGGTGTTTGCTCCTTCGATGATCAACCCCCAATTGCCGATTCGATCTGTTGTTATCGAGGGATTTGACGTGGCTTCTGTATCGAGATAATTAGCGATTGGGGCTGCCGGGATCACGCAAAAGGCTGATTCGCGCAGCAGGTCATCGGGATTATTGGAATACTTGGTGCCTGGTTTGCCCGCAGGCAGGTTGGCCAATTTCTGCAGATAGTGAGGGCGTGCAACGGTCTTCTGAGACTGCCGTAGTGCAAACAGCTCTTCTATGGGGAGCCCAGCGGGATGATACAAGTATCCTGTTTCATCACTAACCCCAACCACACGCGCCCCAGGCAGAAGCCTGGTTATCGCATGCCCGGCATGTGCACCAACTGCTCCAAAACCTTGCAAGATCACCGTGATATTGTCGGCCGTGGGGATATTGGCATTGGCAAATTGGGGCAAGGCTCGCAGGCGAGGCATTTCAGAAAGCAGGGCTTCAAGAGCGATGATCAACCCGCCACCAGCCGCACCAAGCTGATCAATACGGTTGCCGCCCATATCAGCCGGCTTCGACAATGCATTATCCAGGCCGTTTTCGATGGCGACGATCTTCATATCGGCATCATTGGTGCCTACATCAGGCCCTGGCAAATAGATATCGCGATAGCGGAAGAGTAGCCTGGCAAAGCGCTGGACGATCTCGGCATGTTGCTCGGGCGGCAGATTGGGGTCAGCAACGATGCCTGCTTTTCCACCACCATACGGTAGATCAGCGGCAGCATTTTTCAACGTCATACCGCGGGCCAGGTTGTGTACTGCCACGGGCGTAAGATCGGGCAGCATGCGGATACCGCCCATCGATGGGCGGCCCATGGCCAGGTTATCCACCACCAGGTAACCGCCAATCTCCAAGGGCGATTCTTCATCCCACAGACAGGCGACCAACTTGGGCCCCAGCCTATCCACCTCGATACCCAGCCGGGCCAGGCGGTCCACATCCATTGGCCCGAATTCCATGAAGCACATTCCATTTTCGCGCACCAGGCGATTTTTCCAGGTTCTTTCAGGCAGATGTTTGTGCAAGAAAGAAGCCATTGCTTTTGGAATCATATTTGTCTCTTTTCCTTGTTATCTATGTAGGTTTTCGGCTGCCACGAAGGATAGTCCGCGTTCAGTAAGAGCCCAGGCGGTATTGTTGCAGGCATCGAACTTATCTAAGAAATTGGTCTGCATGTGGCCCATATCACCGGTCTCAATCACCTCTGTTTTGTCGCGGAAGTAGTCCAGGATGTCGGATGGATGGCTGCGGGCGCTGTCTACCTCTGGGTCGCCGCCTTCGTGCTTGGCTGAGATATTGGCCACGTGATCTGCCACTTCAACCAGTTCTGAGCGGCGGATATAGGGCTGCCGGACGATGCTTTTCCAGGTTTCGGTGATGTGATGCTCGAAACGTACGACTTCTTCAAAGCCTAGCTGCTTGCGGAACTGGGCAGTGATTTCGAGCGTTTCATTGTTGACTGAGTTGCTCCAGTTAAATCCAATCAATGGGCACGTGCCATCGTCGCGCGAGAAGAGCTTGGCACCCAGCAGGGTCCATAAACCAGCGTAGGGATTGTCGTTGCCCATAAAGACTGAAATCTTGAATTCGATATCTACGCCGATGCTGTGCAAGAGATAACCTAACAAAACTGTGCCAGGGTTGACGTTCAGTACCTGGCGCACGCCGTAGTTGGTGTAGAAATACAGGTATTCATCCAGCCATTTTAGTGGGTAGTGGTTGGGCTGTCCAACGCCGCCAAAATACCCGGTAATGGTTGCCGGACCACCCAGGTGTACGTTGGAACCGTCGGTACCTTTGGTATCCAGGGTTTCTACATAACTAGCGCCAATGATTTGCATTGCGGCTGCAAAGGCAGGCAGGTCTCCATCTGCTTCCTGTTCTTTCATCTTGCGCACCTTGATGAAGCGTCCAGGCATGAGTGATCCCTGTTCGATGGCCCGTTTGGCGGCAGCAATGACCCAAGGGAAATATTGGCAGGCGCTGACTTCTAGCGTAACGGCAAACTCGTCGTTGAAAGTTGTTGTGTCGGCCTTGGCCCCAAGCACCTTTCGACGGTAATCGCTGATGCTGATAAAGGCGCCGTTCTGGCACTGCTCTTCCAGCCACTTGAGATCAGCCAGGTATTTTGGCCGGGTAGCTTCAACCTTTTTGAGAAGCGCTGGCAGTTGGCGAGCCGCTGCAGCTTTTTGATTGATCTCCTCTGGGGTGCCATATTTCGCAACTACAGCCAAGAAATCATTGACCACTTTGGTATCAGGGTTCAGCAGAACCTGGTTGATCGCATCCAGCCGGTCGGATGAGATTTTGAGACGTTGGCGAATATCGCTGTTCATTTTTCGGCTCCTTTAATCGAGCATGCTCAATAGCTCGTCGTACTCTTCGTCAGGCATGGTGAACCAGTTTTCGGGTTGGGGGAAGGAGTGATCGGTTACTTCTTGGGCATATTGTTTCAGGCCATTCAAAATCACTTCGCCAGCGTTCCCAAACTGCTTGGCCATGCGCGGTTTGAAGCGCGGGTATAAACCAAACATGTCATGGTAGATCAACAATTGTCCGTGAGCATGGGGGCCTGAGCCAAGGCTCATGATAATGCAGTTTTCGGCACGTTCGGTGATCAGCTTGCATAAGCGATCGGGAACCATTTCCAACAAGATCATAAACGCCCCGGCTTGTTCAAGTGCCTTTGCGTCGTCAACAATTTTCTTGGCCTGGGCTGCTCCCTTGCCTTGTACGCGGAATCCGCCCAAAGAGCTGACGCTTTGTGGGGTCAAACCCAGGTGCCCTACAGCCGGAATGCCAGCTCGGACAATGCCCTGGATGCGATCTGCCATTTCTGCGCCACCCTCCAGCTTGATTGAATCACAGCCAGCCTCGGCCATGAAACGTCCTGCGTTACGGATGGCGGTCTCAACGCTGGGTTGGTAGCTCATGTAGGGCATGTCTCCCACCAGCCATACATTGGGCGCTCCGCGCCGCACAGCCTGTGAATGGCGGATCATGTCCTCCATGGTGACCGGCAGTGTGCTCTCATAACCTAACATCGTCATACCCAGGCTGTCGCCAACGAGAATAACATCGATACCTGCTTCTTCTTGCAAATACGCGGTGGGGTAATCGTAACAGGTCAACCAGGTGATTTGTTCACCTTCGGCAACTTTCTTGAAAAGCCTGGGGAGTGTCATTTTCTTGCGTTCAGTCATTGCGTCCTCCTAAAGATTTTTGAACAGGTCGATTGTTGCAGACGAGGTGGAGCAGGATGGTAAATATTCAGTTGTTTTTTGTGTTTCCTAATCGACGGTCAGGGTTTTGCTTAAGTTGCGTGGGAAATCGGGATCATAACCACGTGCGATGCTGAGACGGTAAGACAGCATTTGTAAGGGCAAAATGGCTGTAATGGGGTTGAATAACTGGCCGGACTGTGGCAGAACGATCAAGTCGGTGGCGTTGGCGCGCAGCCGGGCATCTTCTTCGCCGATGGCAATTGCCCGTGCGCCTCGGCAAGTTACCTCATTGATCCCACTGACGATCAAGGATATGTCACCGGGGCCGGCAACAAACAAGATCGGATATCCTTCTTGGACTGCCGACAGGGGGCCGTGTTTGAACTCGGTGGACAGCATCCCTTCGCAATGAGCGTAAGTCACCTCTTTAAGTTTTAATGCACCTTCCAGGGCAATTGGATAGGTAGAACCGTATCCCAGGCAGTACATGTCGTCCCATCCTGACAGGTGATTCTCCAGGCGAGCTATTTGCGGTTCTACGACAGCCAGGGTGTGTTCCATAAGATCGGGCAAGCCGGCCAGGCTGGTGGCAGGAACGTTACCCATCTGAAGAGCTAGATAAAGAAAAGCTACAAGTTGATTGGTGAAGGTTTTTGTGGCTGGCACGCTAATTTCGTAACCACAAGCCAGGGGAAGATAGCGTTCTGCTGCTACTCCAATGGAAGAGCCGACCACGTTTACCAGGCTGAGCGTTCCCATGCCTTTGCGCTGTGACATTTCCAGGGCGTTGATCACATCTTTGGTTTCGCCGCTCTGGCTTACAAAAACGCCGACATCCTGGGCGTTAAGGGTTGGCCCATATTGGACCATGAACTGGGGCGCTAACACAGGGATGGCAGGGCGCCCGGCAAGGCATGCCAGGTAGATGGCGCCCATCATGCAGGCATGGTAGCTGGTGCCGCAACCTACCAGGTACAGATGGCGGGCTGATGCCATCCGCTCGACCATGGGCAATACGTTGGGAGAGTCTTCAAGTAGACGAATCAGTTCACCAGCCACGGTCGGCTGTTCGTGTATTTCTTTGAGCATGAAGTGAGGATATCCACCCTTTTGCGCCGATTCCATGCTGTCGGTAATGATCTCAACCTCTCGTTCCACCAGGCTGCCATCTTCTACTCGCCGGATCTCAACCTCACTTGCGCTGAGGATGATAATTTCGCCATCTTGAACGCGCATAATCCGGCGGGTGATGGGAAGGATAGACGGCAAATCAGATGAAACACAATTTGCACCGTCGGCCAGCCCAGCTACCAGGCCTGATCCTTTTTTGAAGGCGTATAACTTGTCTTCACCAACGCGGCCAATCACAAACGCATAATCGCCAGCCAGGTCTTTGTAAGCAAGGCGGATGGCTTCAACAAAATCGTGACCGCGGTTGACATAGCGCTCAACTGCGTGGACACAAGTTTCGCCATCGTTCGATGAACGAACCACCATGCCTTCTGCGATAAACTGCTTGCGAAGCTCAACGTTGTTGACAACGTTCCCGTTATGAGCGCCAACCATATCGCCATCTGAATCAATATGTGGTTGGGCATTGATTTGCGACGGGTTGCCAAAAGTTGCCCAGCGCAGTTGTACAATGCCCCTGCTGCCGGTCATCTCGTCGAATTTCAGGCGGGCAGCCACTTCGTCAACCCTCCCAACGTCCTTGCGGAGCGTTATTTCGTCGCTATTCTTGTGGAGCGTAGCGCAGCCTACCGAATCGTAGCCTCTATAAGACAGCCTTCGCCCTGCTTCGACAAGGATAGGCCCCAGTTGTTCTTCTTCTTTTGTGACAATGCCGAAAATTCCACACATATTGACCTCGTGGCAATGATGTAATCTTATTTTCCTAACGATACTCGAAACCGTAGGGAAATTCCAGTAACGACTTACCCTTTTTGTCATGGACATTTGTCCATGACAAATATTATATTCATGTTATCAATTAAAAAATACAGGTGAAGTGGTGCGTTTCCGCTTCACTTCACCTGTATTTTCGGAATCATTTAGAAGATATCGGCTTTAGGCCTTGATGATGCATTCGACCGGGCACACCGAGACACACTGCGGGGTGTCGAAGTGGCCAACGCACTCAACGCACGTGTTGGGGTCGATCACATAGATATCGCCTTCGCTGATGGATTCGGTTGGGCACTCGGGCAAGCAGGCGCCGCAAGCGATGCATTCTTCAGTGATTTTCATTGCCATGGTTAATTCTCCTATTTACTAATCTTTGAAACACCTGGTTACTATTTTATCTCGTTACCGCATGTGTGTATAGGTTAATCAATCTGTTCAGATGCGTCAAATGACAAACATCACATTTTATGGTTTCGTTTCGTCACGGGTTCCATAGCGCGCTTCCAGCTCGCTGCCCCGCTTGATCGCTGTGTTGCCATAACGCTGGCGAACAGCATCAATCGCCGCCTGTAAATTATGCGGTTCGGTAGATGCTTGCTGCCATAAGCTCAACTGCCGGGTTTGGTTTTGCAGGTTGCCGGCCCCAACACCCAGCAGGCGAACGGATTGTCCGGGTTTGTGAGCCTTCTCAAAGAGTGCAAGCGCGGCCTGGAATATCTCTTCATCCAAATTGCCGGGTTGGGGCAGTGTCACCTGGCGTGTGATGGTGCTGAAGTCGGCCCAGCGCAGCTTGATCTTGATGGTGGCGCTGTAAAGGCCCTCTTTCCGCAAGCGTTGGGCAACCCTGGCTGCAAGTGTGCGCAGGGTTTGCTTTAATACCTGTTGATCGCTTATGTCATGGGCATAGGTGGTTTCTTGGCTGATGGACTTCGCATTGTGTTCTGTGATGATGGGGCTTTCATCAACTCCTTGTGCTCTGATGCTCAGTTCTGTGCCAAGCTTGCCAAAACGTTTTTCAAGGTCCTCTTTGGGCCAGCGCACAATATCGCCAATCGTGTGGATGCCTAATTCTGCCAACCGTGAAGCAGTTTTGGGGCCGATTCCCCATAAGGCAATCGTTGGTAATGGGGCTAAAAAAGCCGCCTCTTGTCCTGGCGGAACGATGGTGATGGCATTAGGTGGCGTGCCGCCCCGGTGGAGAGCTTTACCAACATCCGTGGCGATCTTGGCAGTTAGTTTATTGGTTGCACCTCCCAGCGAACAAGGCAGTCCAAGCTGGTGCAGGATTGTCTTTTGGAGGTGCTGGGCCATATCGAGGCTGGCATCTGGTAAGTCGCTGACATCTAAAAAGGCCTCATCAATTGAGAGTTGTTCAACTAATGGCGTCAGGTTGAACAAATGCTGCATTACCTGGCGAGATACTTCTCCGTAAGTATGATGACGAGAAGGCACAATGACCAGTTTAGGTACAAGCTGAACAGCTCGAGCCATTGGCATTGCCGATCGAACGCCATGCTGCCTGGCAGCATAGGAGCAGGATGCCACCACGCCGCGTTCATCGGGCATTCCTCCTACTGCAAATGGGATGCCGCGTAGAGATGGATCGTGGAGCTCTTCAACAGAACAGAAGAAGGCGTCTAAATCCAGATGCAGGATCTTGCGAGGCATAGGCTTTCTTTAGCACTGAGAAATAGCAACTGCCACAACCGTGTCGGCGCGTAAGGCCATGCAGTTGACTCCTTGTACAACACCTTCTTTTACCGGGATCTCGTTTGCTCTGAAGCGGATGATCTTTGAAAGGCGTGAGATCAAGAAGATATCATCGTTGTTCGCCAATGTGATAGCAGAGATTAACGAAGTGGTATTCATGGCGATCTTACCGCTGCCACCGGTCGATTTGTTGGGCGCAAAGCCAGCCATGAGCCGGATAGTACCTCGGCCAACCGCGTCGATAAGCAAGACCTGGCTTTCGGGTTGGACAGCGGCGATGGCCACCACTTCGTCGTCGGCTTCTAGCCGGATGCCTTGCCCGCCTTGGGGTGGAATTAGCTTTTCTGAGAAGCGTATGGCGCGGCCGTTTCGAGTGGCGACGAACAAATCGTCATCTCCTCCGGTCAGGCAGGCTGCCGCCAGTGGCCCAAACTGTGCCAGGTTGAACATGCTGGCGCCAGCTTTCATATGCTCACCGAAAACGTGGAACCGCAGATAGCGTACCATCCCTCGCTGGCTGACTAAAGCAATGGCTCCCTTGGCCTGGAACGGTAATATGGCGACAGGTTTTTCAGCTGCTTCAAGGGTGACCTTGGGTTTAAGCGTTTGTCCCCGCTCGCGCACACTGGCCTCGGTTAAAAAGTTCACTGGCAGACGAAAAGCACGCGCCTGGTCTGTGAACAAAATCACGCTTTGGCTTTCATCTGCTGCGCATAGGCACGCAGGAGCGTCTTCGTCAGAGATGTCCAGGTCAAACACTCCCATACCGCCGCGCCGTTGGCGGGCATAAAGATGCCTGGGGGTGCGTTTGGCCACGCCGAGTGCGCTGATGGCCAGGATGTTCGTGGTTGTGGGGGGTTCGTTTGGAGAGAGTTCTTCTGTATCTGTGACGGTTTCTTCCAAATTCGCTTGATCCAGCCCGCGATAACGATCAAGTTCTGCTTCTAGAGATTCGATATATGTGCGTATTTCGGGGGCAATGTTGTTAAGGTCTGGGCGCTCGGATTTCATCATGCGTTCCTTTTATTCATATTTTAATGCTGTAACGGGTACCATAGTGGCAGCTCTCAGCGCCGGATAAAGCCCTGATAGGAGGCCTATGAGCGTGGCAAACACCAAAGCAAAGACTGGAAGCCACAGTGGGGTATAAACCGCTGCCGTAGGGGGCATGCCGCCTTGCTCGGCGGCCTGGCCTGCCAGGTACGATAAGGCCAGCACGTTGATCACTTGTCCGGCGCTCCAACCGAGCAGGATACCTCCCAGCCCTCCGATAAAACCAATCCCGGCTGCTTCGCCCAAGAAGATGGATAGTACATCGCGGTTGGTTGCGCCGACCGCTTTCATCAAGCCGATCTCACGGGTACGTTCCAGAATCGCCATAGCCATTGTATTGGCGATGCCAATGGCAGCAACTAACAATGCAATCGCGCCAACACCGCCAAAGATCACTTGTAAGATCAAGAAGAAACTGTTAATGCCCTGGACATAGGATTGGGGTGTATAGGCCTGGTAACCCAATTGTGTAATCTGTTCAGCAATATCGAGTACCTGGTCCACGTCTTCGGCAATGACCAAGGCCTGGTTGTAACCGTCCTTTGCACGATTGATCCGGCGTCCCATGAACCATTCATTGTATGCTGTGACGTCGTTTAGATGCATGTAGATGGACCAATCTGCCTCGCCGCCCGATTCAACCAAGACGCCAACGATACGCACCTGGTAGGTTTTGCGAACCTCATTGCCTTGCTCATCCCATTTGATGATCGACAGCTTGATTGTTTGTCCAAGCAAATCGGGGGGAACGGGTGGATCTTGGCCTGGACGCCACTGTGGATCATAAAACCCAGCCGAGACCATGGCCCCAACCACGGCGGTGCCCTTTTCGATCTCCAGCGACCCTGATTGGGCATCTACCCCCAGGCTGCCTACATCGTGTGTGCCGACGCCGATAATGTTGGCGTATGATTCCATCCGGTTGTATTTAAGCATCGCGCCGCCTTGAAGATAGTCACGTGGTATCACGGCGGTGACGCCGGGAATCGCGGCCAGTTCAACCAGGGAATCGTTGGTGATCAGCTTGACGTCTGGTTCGCCAGACCCACCACCCATATTGACTGCTTCATAGTCGTAGAATGGGTAAACCTGAATTTGGGTCAAATCTCCAATGCCATATAGTTGTTGGGTGGCGTTTTGCTGCAATCCAATGGCTAATGATACAAGAACAACCACGGCGGCGGTGCCGATGATGACGCCCACAGCGGTCAGGGCGACACGCGCCTTGCGCCGCCCAAGGTTATCCATGATCAGTGTGAATAAATCAGAAAAACGCATAGGTTAAGCGCGTGTTGAGTTTACGGCCCTTTGAGTGGCACAACTGGGACGGTTTCGCCTTCTGATGGGATGCTTTCAGAAGGGAAGATTTCTTCAGGGTTTTCGGGAGAGGATTGGCTGCTGTCTAGTCCTAACATGCCCAAGATGAAGCGCCACACCTTTTGCCAGAAGGTCTCGGGCTCTACAGGGATAGGTGGTGCGCCGGTGTCTCCGCCCTCCATGCCCTCATCAGGGGCTGGAATATACATTTCTTGCACGTCTATCGTGATCGTTTTTTGGACGGTTTGAGGTTGGTTGAAGTCATCTGTATAATCGACTGTGACAAGTAAATCGAGAGCGCCGACTGTATCAGGGATTACCGTGGCGTCCATCGTGAAGTATCCCCCGGTTTCGAGATTGCCCACTAGGATAACATTGTTCATGAATTGAGCGCCTGTGGCTTCAACCCGCATATTCCCCAAGATAACGCTTCTTCGTCCCAGGTTGATCACTTGCAGGGGCAGCATTCCGGGCTGTCCGGCGAATAATACGCCTGGATCTTGATAGAAGCTGATGTCCAGTGAGGGCGTCAGGTAAACCAGTAAAGTGATGATCTGATCATCGGTGTAAGAGATGTTGTTCTCATCTGTGTACGTGAATGAAATTTTCATTGGGTAAGCGCCCGGATTGGTGTTTACATTAACGATCAGCGATTGGCTGGCGTCGAGCGTGCTGGCAGGCGCCAAGTCACCCAGGGATTGGACGTTTGATGATCCGAGCGGCGCAAAATTGGTAAACTCACCTCCCGCCCCCGATATGCCACCAGGCTCTTGTGTGCCACCTATACTGCTGGAAGACGAACTACCTCCCCCGGCGATCATGGTCACGCGGCGGGCTGTGGCATTACCCATGTTTTGAACAGACAATTGCAAGGAAAATTGTGTCCCTGGCTGTAATGGGGCTACGCTGGTATTGTAAGTGGTGATAACCAGTTGCGGCCGCTTCATGGGGGTTGCTGTTATGGTGGGTGTGGCCGTAGGGGTTGGCGTAGGGGTGTAGTAATAGATCGTTGGCTGGTCGACCGAAATATTGAGGGCAAAATTCTCGGAATAGGCTATGCCATCTGTGTCTGTGTAACTAACCAGCATGTTGACGGTGACAATTGCTTTTCCCCAGGCATCGTAGCTAACGGTGAATGGTTGGCTGAAGTCAGCACGATTGTCAGCGGCAATATCCCCTACTGCAACCACGCCGCCTGTGTCGCGTGGTATCAGGTCGCCGGTGGTGAAAGTAGCAACCACGTTGGTGGCGTATTTCTGGCCAGCATTATACAACTTTATATACATGGTGAAATTCCCGCCAATTGAGGGGGATGATTCGCTGGTGCTGTACGTGTAGACAACGATTACGGGCCGTTCATAGCCCGAAACGGGAGTGGGGTTGGGCGTAGCGGTTGGTGCGGTGGCCGCAACGGTCAGGGCGCTGTCGAGCGTGTACCAGGTTGCGTCAGGGTTTGTAACGGTCAGTGAATAAACACCGACCGGGACACCCGACGGGAAACTGGCCGTCAAGGTTGTGCTGCTAAAATATGAGGTCGCTAAAGCGCCAAACCCATCCAAAGAAACCGCCGCGCCTGGTTGAAAGTCAGTGCCTGTGATGGTTAGTTGGGCTGCCTGGCTGTTTGACACTGTGCTTGGGGTAACGCTGGTAATTGCCAGTGCGGCTAAGGCCTGGCGAGGCACAGCCAAGAGCACCGATGCAATTAAGATCAGGGTCAAGAAACGGTTAAGGATAATAGAAGGAGTTTTCATAGGCCAACTCATTGATAGAAATTAGTTTACGGTTGCTTCTGCCATCAGCATGTCTGATGCCGTATTATATTCTTCTTCGCTGACGATTTTCCCGTCCAGGAGATAGACGTAATTGGTGGCAAAATGTTTCATGCGCGGGTCGTGTGTGACAACAAGAACCGTTCTGCCACTGCGATGCAGGTCAGACAATAATTGCATGATGCTGATGCCGCTGGCAGTATCGAGATTGCCGGTAGGTTCGTCTGCCAGGATGATCTGAGGATCATTGATCAAGGCGCGGGCGATAGCCACGCGCTGCTGCTGCCCGCCCGAGAGTTCTGTTGGGCGATGGTGCATTCGGTCTGCCAGGCCCACGCGTTTGAGTATCTCAGTCGCTTTGGCTACTCGTTGGCGATGACCGGTACGCGCAAACCGCATTGGGAAGGCCACATTGTGCAGGGCTGTCATGCTGGATAGCAGATTGAAGGATTGAAAAACAAACCCTATTGTGTTACGCCGGTACTGTGCCAACTCATTTTCGTCCATGATCTCAACAGACTGCCCATTTACGTTGATTTGGCCGCTTGTGGGCCGGTCAAGACCGCCCACAAGATAAAGCAGGGTGCTTTTGCCCGAGCCCGAAGGACCCATTACCACTGTAAAGGTGTTGGATTGAATCTCTAAATCAACGCCATCCAGTGCATGGACGGTCAGATTTCCCATGCGAAAATCTTTGCGCAAGGTATTGATCTGGATGATGGGACTAAATTGATCCATATGCCTTGTAATGTAGATTGCTAGAAGAAGAAGGGCCGGACGATGTTCAGACTCCCCAAACCTGCACCCAAGAGGCCGGGCAAAGACTGCAGCAGTAAAATGATCACGACCGTGATCAGCGCGCCGCCTATCGCCTTGGCCTTACTTAATCCGGATTTGCTTAATATGCCAATGCTGAGCAGAATCGTGTGCCAGATGATGTAGATATCAATCAAGCCCATAAGACTGACCAAAAGCGCGCTCCAGGTGCTTTCGCCAGGGGTCAACAATCCGGATATACCGGGGCTTGCGATCAGGCGACGCGTGACGAGCATGGCAATCACACGTACCAGGTCGCGAATGGCGAATGGCAAATTAGACCAGGCAACGATATTCATGGCTCCGCCTGTGTCGCCGCGGCCTCCTAGCAGCGTAATCACCAGGTGAAGAAGCCCGCCCACCAGCAGCCAGCCTATCCACAAGCCGGCAAGCTTCGCGAGCGCAGGCAATATGTAGACAAAAACCGGCCCCTGCGTGGCCTGCTGGGCCTGAAAGAATTGAGCCTGTTGTTCTGGTGTGTAGTAGTCAAAATCAGGTGGCAGGGTTAATTCGCCCATCATAGCCGCCTGCTGTTTCAGGTAGCCCGTTACCAGCACCAGTGCCAGGGCGGTAATGCTCAAGATAAGCATCGGAGTGAGCCATACCGGCCGCGATTGTTCGGCGACCCATTTAAATGCCTGTCGCGGGTGGAAAAAAACTTTTGGCAGCCATTCAAAATGAAAGCGTTTTGGGGGGAGGATGATGTCAGGTGTTTCGGCCATATGAATCATTCCATGAACTTATGAAATTTTTTATCATCTCAAGCATTATGCGAAGGCTTTGAGAAAGTTTACGGCGGCTTCGCCGAGTTGATCGACCAGGTATCCGCCTTCTTGGATCAGAACGGTAGGGAGTGCCAAATCTGCGATTTTCTTGCCGATCATTTCGATGCCTTTCAAAGTTACTTTAAATCCACCAGCCGGATCTCCGTCGAGGATATCAAACCCAGCAGAAACGATCAGGAAATGGGGTTGAAACTGCCGGATAGCCTGTAATCCTTTCTCTAGTGTTTCAAGGTAAAGGGTATCTCCGGTGCCTTGTGAGAGCGGCAAATTAAAATTATACCCGGTTCCCACCCCAGATCCAATCTCGTCGCTTGCGCCCCAGTAATACGGATATTCAAAATCCGTATCTGAATGAATGGAACAATACAGGGTGCCTGGGTCTTCGTAGAAGATTTCTTGCGTTCCATTGCCGTGGTGGTAATCAATATCCAGGATAGCAACCTTTCCAGAAAGGAAGCGGGCGGCAATGGCAGCGTTGTTTAGAAAGCAGAACCCTCCATACAGTTCCCTGGCCGCGTGGTGCCCTGGCGGGCGACACAAAGCGTAAACTGCTCTCTCGCCTGTTTGTACCAGCTCGGCCGCGGTAATGGCGCATTGCGCGCTCCAGTAAGCTGCCGTCCATGTCCCTGCATTAATAGGGCTGCCAATCCCAAAGCCATAGTATCCTTTGAGCCCTAATACATGCTTTGGCCGCCGGCGAGCCGAGCGAGGGGCAAAGGTCTCTGGGATAGCCGGTTCATCGTTTTGGTTATATGTGGCATTGTTGGCGTAAGCGGCCTGGAGGTACTCTATGTATCCTGCATCATGCACATTCAGGATGGGCGCCATGCCATGATCACTGGGCTGAATGACTTGCCCAAGCGCGTTTGAGTGGAGTGCGTCCAGGATTTGGTCAACGCGCTGTGGCAGCTCTTCAATTACAAAGGGGTAACCACCAAAGGTAATGTTTTCAGTAACGTGGAGTTTGTGGTGGTCTGTGTAGACGATTTTCATTCGGTGTCTTGATGCTCGGGGCCGGCCTGGC
>Ga0209605_1001557_pt1 | contig 24861 bp, 16 predicted proteins | sample AD_UKC035_MetaG_FD_184408 | JGI IMG/M metagenome (GOLD analysis project Ga0209605, IMG submission 184408) | Active sludge microbial communities of municipal wastewater-treating anaerobic digesters from USA - AD_UKC035_MetaG (SPAdes) (version 2) | ecosystem: Engineered > Bioreactor > Anaerobic >...
TGGGCCTTACGGCGACCGATGCACCAGCGTCAATGCATCAGGTCACCGTGGCCAGGGTGGAGCAGTTTGGGTGGCCACAAGTGGGGCAGTTTGGGTGGCCGCCGGGGTGGACAACCAAGGCATGCTCCACTGCTTGTCGGGACAACGCCATCTCCAGAGACGCGGGCAATTCGACCCGCTGCAGCCATTCCTGCATGAACACCTCCAGTTCGGCGGCAAAGGCCTCGGCATCACGGACCTCCACGGTGCCGACAAATCGACGCACTTCATCCGGCGTTACTCGAGGCAAGCGACCGGCGATGAGTCTCATGGCATTCGGCAAGAAAACTCTCCTTCAGAGAGCCGTCAGCTTGTTCTCCTTTGTCTCCTGTGTCAACGATGCACCGGATCAGCGCCGACTCAATCAGCCACCGGGAAACGGTCAGAGAAAATGCCATGGGCAATGGTTCAAGAACGACAGGAGGAGCCTCATGGCCGTCATCTTTCCAGTGACAACTTTGCAGCGGTTGCGGTCGGCCGCTGGTGGCGGGCGGACTCACGGTCTCAGATAGATTGCAGACGGTCCATCCTGCCCGCGACCTTGCGGGGCAGCGGACGCGGGCGGTCTATCCGCAGTACACCTTAAGAGGGGTCTGGTAGGTTTCCGACAGGAAGCGGTCTGTCACGCCGAGCAGGGCGAGCTGATGATCAGCTGCTCCCGTCTTGGAGAGGCCTGGTTGGACGATGTAAACCCTCAACGTGACGGCACAGACGCGGCTGAGATCACGGATCTGGGCCAATCGGTCTTTGGTACCGACCTCAAAGCGTGTTGGCCGGCCGCCCTCCACACGGTCGGCGTCCCGCTTGAGAAGGTGCGCAAATAGGTCAGTGCGACGTTCCTTGTTGTGAAGCCACATGACGCTGCGCTGCGCTTGTCCGCAGACGACGTACATGTCGTCAATGCGAGCCCCGGGCGCGGCGCCGCCCGAATACTTGCAGTGGTAGAGGTCTACAGTGATGATTCGGGGTTGCGTCTCGCTGTCCAGACTGATAGCGACGATGTCCGCGGCTTCGCCCGCGCCGTCGTCATCGAACACGATTTCGTGCCTGTTCTCCGCCTTGATGTGTTGGATCGTTCTGTACTGGACTGAGTCTGTCCGGCGCTCCTCTCTCTGCGACTCCTTGGTGATGTCGATACCTGTCCAGTCGAGCACCTCAAGGCGGTCTCGCGCGTACAACTGCGCCGCAGTGCGCAGCTCAACGTGTGTGTTGCCCTCCAGCTTCGATCCATCGGCGAACCATATCGTCGGCGGATGATCAGTAAGGTACGCGCAGAGGTCGTGGTCGACACCGCGATGAATCGTTGCGGTGGCAGCACCCTCGTAGACGAACTCGAAGTCCGCAGCGTTGCCATGACCTATAAAGTTGAGCCGAACCTGAACCTCCCTGGACTCGCTGAATACGCGCAGGACAATCGGTCCGGTCGAACTGAAGTCGCGAACCTCGATGCTGACGTTGGTCAGATGTTCCTGGACCGTGTGAACGAAGGAAATCTTGGTCGCCGATTCCACGAGGTCGAGTAGGTCGACAGGCCAATCGACGCCGACCGGCACCGTAGCCGGCCGCGCATCCACCAGCCGTGGTATCAACGTACCCCTTAGGATCTCCTCTGGGTCAATGCTCTCATCGATAAGCTTGGCACCGACGTGCTTGCACCATGCGGCAAACTCGTTGACCTTGAGCCGCAAGGTTGCCCAGACCCGCCCCTTCTTGCCTGCGCCGATCGAGGCAGGACCGCCGTTCTCGAAGCCGAAACCGGCGAGGACTGCCTTTGTGGTCGTTCCCAGGGCCGCATCGGTCAAGCGTGAACCGACGTCAGGCCCCATGCGCCCCGTGTACCGAACCTGGCGACCGAACTGCTCGTCCAGACCGACGTTCATCAGCATCAATCGATTGATGCCCGCCAACGCTCTGAAGACGGCGGGCGATTGGATCAGCTCGACGTCGGCACCGCACAAGGCACGCGCAAACGGCGCATAGTTGCCCGTGTTCGTGGATCCGTGTACAAAAAGCAGCGACTGGTCCCGGTCCCAGACGGCGATGCATAGTTCCCAAACCAGCCCCTCCACGGCGGGTACGGCGGTCCAGGCGACTCCTTGCCGTTTGGCCGCGATGATGATGAGCGTGCCTTCCCTCTCATTGAGCACCGGGTAGATCTCCTCCCCTTCGGCCAGACCAGGGAACGCCTTGCTGTACTCGGCAGGGTTCCATTGGGCACAGTGCGTCCGGTAGGCCACCATGCTGGCGGCCGGCCTGATTTCGTTTACGGGGATCTCGTCCAACTGATTGTCGAACCCGCTCATGAAACGCTGCGCGTCCAGTTCCTGCCCGATTGCGCTTTCGCTGAGGTTGGGAAGCAGGAGATTCCAGTCAGGATCCTGGGTGTAAAGGGTTCGCAGTTCTTCACGCAGGTTGACGTCTGCGACATTGGCAATGAACACCGGGTCACCCAAATCGTCTCTGGAGCGGGTAAAGCGGCCGGCCAGTTGCAGCGTCACCGCAAGGCTCTTACGGAGGTCGTGGAAGGCCGCGATCTTCAACTCCGGCATGTCAAAGCCTTCGCCAAGCATGTCCACGCAGACGACGATGCGCGACTGGCGCTGGTCGAGCTGGCTGCGTGCCGCCTGGGCGTCGGCCTTCTTCATGCCGCTGTGAAGCATCACTGGATTGAACTGGCCGAGTGTCTGGTAGATTGCGAGCACCTGTGCAGCCCGAATCTGCGTGGATACGCGCGCCATGGCAACGTGCAGACCGGTGGCATCGGCGTTGAGCTCTTCGATGACCTTGGCGGCGATGTCGCGATCGGCTCTGGCATCGTTGAAGGAATACACCGAGCTGAATCTGATGGGCCGGAAATAGCCCTCGCGCTGTGCCTGCCTCATGGGATAGACGTAAATGATCTCGCCGTCCAGGGGCACCCCGTCTTCCCGGAAAGGTGTAGCGGTGAACTGCAAGACATGCCGCATTTGGGCCTTGAAAACAGACTTGAACGCGTGCCAGGTCGGTGCCGCAGCGTGATGGGCCTCGTCGATGAATAGGTGCGTGCAGAGTTCGGCCATCCTGACTTGCACCTCGTGGCTGCACTTCCCCGCAAGTGCGCTGGTTGTCACGATGACGTTGCACCGCCTGAACAGTTCATCCACCTCCTCAACGGCTGTGGGCCGCTTCTCAAGCGTGCCGACAACAGGCCTCAGTACGTTCGCTGCGAGCAGCACCGAGCGGGGGTGTTTCAAAATACCCAGCGAGAAGAACTTCAACGCGATCTGCGTCCTCAGCGCATCCGTGGGCACGATCACCATGACCCGCGTGCACATGCCTGAGATCATTGCGGCCAACATCGTCTCGGTTTTCCCCGTGCCGGTTGGCATAACGACGGTCGCAACGTCGCTCTTAGTAGACCAATGGGCGTGAATTGCGTGGAGAGCGCCCAGCTGAGGGCGGCGCAAGCCAACTTGTCCTTCGCGCAACTGGTCCTCGCCAATAAAGTTGAACGCAGCGAACCAACTTTCCCTAGCCTGCTCGGCCGTAGGGCCAGTACCGAGTCCTGGGTGGGCGAGCCACTTGCATTTGCTCAGATCGACCTCGACCGCGCCATCAGCGATATCGCCGAGGAGAATGGGCCCGTCGTTAGGCATCTGACCTTCCAGCGGTGCCTTAGCGAAAACATACAGGACACGGCCGTCAGCGACGCTTAGCTTCCATCCCGTCCGCGAGGGCACCGTGAACTTTGTCAACGTGCCTTCGACAGCAACAGAGGGATGAGCGAGCTGGCCAATAAAACCCCACAAAGTCTTGGCATCGACGCCTTTGACGGACGGCACGGTTAGTCGGATCACAGGTTCTCCCAATGGATTGGCTGAACGAGTCTTCTAATGTGTGTCCAATCGTAAACCACGTTATTGCCGGCGAGCCGTAAGCGTCCGGCAAACCCATCTTGAGCCGTCCGCGGGGCGATAACGATGCTGTCCAGCTAAACGAATAGCTGGACACGATGGAAGCTGAGAACAGTCGCAAGCGGCGCCACTACGCTCAGGAATTGAAGGCGCAGATTCTGGCCGAGTGCGCGGTGGCTGGTGCGTCGGTGGCCAAGGTGGCAATGGCACACGGGATCAACGCCAACATCGTGCACGGCTGGCGCAAGCTGGCTCGCGAGGCGGCGCCTGATGCGATGGCTGGGCAATTCGTGCCGGTGACTGTTGCACCAGTCGTCCCGAGGCCTGCAGATGATCGGGCCATCGAGGTTGAGTTGCGCCGTGGCGGCATCACGGTGAAGCTGAGTTGGCCGATGAGCGCCGCGATGGACCTGTCGGCCTGGATGCGCGAGCTGCTGCGGTGATCCGCGTGGATGTGATGTGGTTGGCTGTCGAGCCACTGGACATGCGCGCCGGCACCGAAGCGGCGCTGGCACGTGTGGTGACGGTGTTCGGCTCGGCGCGGCCGCACCATGCGTACCTGTTCGCCAACCGGCGAGCCAACCGCATGAAGGTTCTCGTGCACGACGGCATCGGCGTGTGGCTGGCAGCCCGGCGGCTCAACAGCGGCCGCTTCGTCTGGCCGCGGGACGTCGGTGGCACGCTCACGCTCAGCCGGCCGCAGTTCGACGCCCTCGTGCTGGGCCTGCCCTGGCAGCGCATCGGCGAAGCAGGCGTGATCACACTGCCGTAGCGCGTCCATTGCGGCATGTGCCGATGGTGGACTGGGCGGCCTGCGGGCAAGATCATGTGCCGTGATCGCCGACGACCTGGACATGCTCGATGCGCAGCAACTGCGCGAGAGGCTGCGCGCCACGCGCGCAGAGGTGGCATTCAAGCAGGCGTTGATCGACAAGCTCACGCACGAGAACGCGATCCTCAAGCGGCTGAAGTTCTCCGCCCGCAGCGAGAAGTACACGCCCGAGCAGCGCAGCCTGCTGGACGAGACCTTCGACACCGATATGGCGGCGCTGGCCGCCGAGATCGAAGCCTTGCAGCCGTCGGGCAAGTCCGAGGGCGACAAGCAGCAACCCAGGCGCGAGAAGCTGCCGGCACACCTGCCTCGCCGCGAGATCCACCACGAGCCGCATGACACCATCTGTGGCTGCGGCCAGCCGATGCAGCGCATCGGCGAGGACGTGGCCGAGAAACTAGACTACCAGCCTGGCGTGTTCACGGTGGAGCGCCACATCCGCGGCAAGTGGATGTGCAAGTGCTGCGAAACGATCAGCCAGGCGCCAGTGGCGCCGCACGTCATCGACAAGGGTTTGCCAACGAGCGGGCTGCTGGCCCAGGTGCTGGTGGCCAAGTACCTGGATCACCTGCCGCTGTATCGCCAGGAAGCGATCTTCGAGCGTGCCGATTATGCGATCGCGCGCTCGACGCTGGCCCAGTGGGTGGGCGAATGCGGCATGCAGTTGCAGCCGCTGGTCGACGCCTTGGCCGCGCAACTGCTGCGCCAGCCGGTGTTGCACGCGGACGAGACGCCGGTGGCGATGCTCAAGCCGGGCAACGGCAAGACGCACCGCGCCTACCTGTGGAGCTACTGCACCACGTCGTTTAACCCCCTCAAGGCCGTCATCTTCAACTTCGCCGACAGCCGCGCCGGCCAGCATGTGCGCGACTTCCTTGGGCTGCCCGGCACCCAGGACCAGCCGGGGTGGCAAGGCAAGCTCGTCACCGACGACTTCAGCGGCTACAAGGCCTGCTTCGAACTGGGTGTGACCGAGGTCGGCTGCATGGCACACGCGCGGCGCAAGTTCCACGAGCTCTGGACCAACCACGGCAGCCAGGTTGGCGAGCAAGCAATGAAGTTCTTCGGCGAGTTGTACGACGTCGAGCGGGAGGTGGCCAATGCCGACAGCCAGATCCGGCTCCAGGCGCGCAGGCGACGCTCACGGCCGGTGGCCGATGCGTTGCGCCAGTGGATGAGGCAGCAGCGCCAGAAGATCCCGGATGGCTCGGCCACGGCCCGGGCGATCGACTACAGCCTCAACCGCTGGCAAGCGCTGGTGCGCTTCCTGGACGATGGCGATCTGCCGATCGACAACAACTGGGTGGAGAACCGCATCCGGCCGATTGCGATCGGGCGGCAGAACTGGCTGTTCGCCGGCAGCTTGCGCGCCGGCAAGCGCGCCGCCGCCGTGATGAGCCTGATCCACTCGGCCAAGCTCAACGGGATCGACCCGTACGCCTACATCCGTGACGTGCTCGAGAGGCTGCCCATGCAGCCGGCCAGCCGGATCGAAGAACTACTGCCCCATCGCTGGGTGACAACGTCGCCTTCCTGAGCGCTCCACCCGCCGTCAAGACGGAATCACCGGACGCTTACGGCGAGCCAGATGCGCGATGCGCTTTGTTGGGGGATAGAGCGCTCGGTCCGTGACGCATCGGCGACTGCATCTGGTCGAGCGAGCGATTTAGTTAGCATCGCAAGCTACCAAGCATTCACAACACGAATGACAGGCTCCCGACCTGACGGTCGTTCGGCTTCAAAAATTGATCAACCGCAACCAGCCTAAAGTCGATTTGGCAGTGCAACCGAGCCACGCTCTATGTCTTACATCAGGGGGTCTGGCGTTCGATTCACGCACAGCGGCTGCGCTCCCAACCGTCGGATGCTGCTCTCTTCGACTGCCTCCTGATCCACCGCTCGAGCAGAGCACGCGGCTTGCAGCATCGCTACGTCCTCGTCGTCAAAGCGCGAAGGCACCGCGCTGCCTCCCTGGTACCGCGAGAGCTGGCCGCTCTTGTCAAACAGCGCCGTATACGGATGCGACCGCGCGGGGTCCGAGAGCATCGGCACCATCTCCTCGTAGATCGCGCTCATCCGCAGCTGTGGGATGGCATCTTTGAGCGAGCGAAATATGTTCATCGCTGCCAGGTCCAGATCCGCCCAGAGGAACACCTTCTCCGCAGCTAATAGCTGGCCCAATGGTGGCGGTGTGCCGTCGCGCACGATCCGGATTGGGCGATCGTGCTGCGGCGCCTGGTCACCCGCCCACAGTTCGCTTCCCAAGTATGACAGCCCGAACCCGAAGGTGCACACGATGGCCACGTCATCGGTCAGGCCGCTGCGGATGGCGTTTTCAAAGGCGCAGGGGTTTTCGATCAACAGCGTGGCCACAGGCTCTGACGGCCCTGCGCATAGGATGTACCTCGGCGATGGTGCATGAAGGCGCCTGGGCAGGCCCGTAGCGGCGAGCATCTGGCGAGAGAGCTTGGCCAGCACCTTGGAGCTTCCCATCAGGTGACGAGCGCTCACGTTGAACCCAGCATCGTCGGTGGACTCGGCTGATAGGCCGTTCAGTGCCTGAAATGCGCGGGCCAGAACCTGCGTGTCCGTCGCATTCATATCCGCGACCGCTGGCGCCAGTTGTGCGAGGAACACGGCAACACCCGACTCCACCTGTGCATCCTCCAGCGCCTGCCTCCAGAAGATCTCGTGCGCCGCTGGCTCCACGGCTGCTGCTTGCACCGTGATGTACCCGGATGCAGGAAGTTGCTGTCCATCAGGCTGGTAGCTTACCAATCCAGCGCGATACAGTTCCCGAAGCGCCTCATTGACGCTCACGCGCGGCAGACCCAGCGCCGAGCACAGCTTCGCGGTGGCAGATGATGTGCGCAATCTGCCGCTCTCACCCGCCATCCGACGCAGCGCGGCAAGCACTTGTGCACTTTCCTCCTGCAGGAACGCCTCACTCACGGGGCACCTTCGAGCAGCAGTGGTTGGGTGATTGCACTGACGAAACCGACCGTGCCAGGCTCGCGGCCGAGTTCGCGGAACGACACCAGGCCGTCGCCCTCCTGGTTCACGAGCTTCTTGCCCACGTGGTAGACCGGGAACACCGCAAAATCGTTGTTCCAGTTCGGAGAGTGCAGGAACCCGATGATCTGGAAGTTGCCCCCCAGGTCGCGCAACCCGTTCAGCGCCTCCTTGATGATGCGGCGGTCTGACAGCGTGCTGAAGATCCCGTCGATCAGGATCACCCGGTTGGCCTTGGCCCGAGACTTTGCGGCCTGCTTGCTGGTCATCTCCTGCAACCCGCGCTCGATCTCGTACTCGGCCTGGCGGACAATCCACATGAACTCCAGGGCAATCTTCTGCCCCGTCGAGAGCTTGCCCGAGACGTGGCTCTTTCGGCCGCCCCAGATGCCACCGTTCACGAACTGCACCTCGGTGTTCGTGAAGACGCACTCGATCAAACGCTCGCGCAGCATGGTTTTGAGCTGGGTGTCGTTGCCTCGGCGCATGCCCCGGGACTGACCATCCTGGTCCCGCAAGGCCCGCTCCACGTCCAGCTTCAGCTCGTTGAGGATGTCCTGGACGCCAGCCTTGCCGGTAATCTGCGTCTCGAAGAAGAATCGGCCCTGGGGATACCGTCCCATCACCTTGTTCAGGGTCGCCAGGTTGTCGATGGCGCTCTGGATCAGGCCCGCCAGTTGCGTGAGGGTGTCCTCGGCGGTCTGGATGGCGATGGTCATGGCCTGCTTGGCTTCGTCGCGCTCCTTGGACAGGCTCGCCTGCAACTGCGTGAAAAGAACCCCAAGCGCCTCAATGGTGTCCGGAGTTGCCCTGCCGATCTCCTCGATCTCCAGCGCGTTGAAAGCGCTGTCGCGGGATTGGGCCACCTCTAGAGCCGCACTGCAGAACCTGGTGTTCTGATCTCGGTACTGCTCGGCTGCTGTGGCCAGCTCGCTTGCGACGGCCTTGTGCTGCTGCAAGGCCTCATGGAGGTCCATCGCCTGCACAATCTGGGCCAGCGCTTCGACGCTCTCGATGACAGCGCCATAGGACTCCAGCGCTGGATCCGAGAGAGCCTCAAAGACGGCCATGGCCTGCTTGTAGCCGGCATGTGCCTCGGGCACGGCCGCGCCCTCCTCCAGGTTCGCGGCCTGCGTGGCCGCCGCCTTGGACCGTGCCACTCTGCTGCCCACCTCGAACGCAATCTCATGGATAGCCTTGGCAAGGCGCTGCCAGTTGGGGACGTCGGCACGGGCGATGCGTTCGGCTCCGGCTCGGGCGTCCTCAGCCTTGGCCTTTAACTGGTCCGCGTCCTGCTCCTTGCGCGCGATTTCTTCCAGCAGTGCCATGTCGCTCTTGCCCTGATGGGCCCGGAACGCATCGGCCCGCTCGAAGTTCACTGCGAGCGCGGCCGCAATCTTGCCGAGCGTCTCGGAGATTTCCTGGCTGGCCGCCTCAAAGCCACGCATGAATTGCAAGTCCTCAGCACATGCAGCAAAGCGCAGTACCCGCTGGTATAGGGACCGGACTTGCTCCCCGCCGTCCTCTTCAAAAGCCTGCTGTTTTCTGTTCAGTTCGGACTGCTCTTCATCGAGCCTGACGAGTTCCTCTTGGGCATCCGCGGCCTTAGCCGCTGCGATCTCTACTTCTTCGCAAGAGTTCGCGTACGCCGCCTTGGCGGCAGCATAGGCGGCATCCCCGCCGAGCTTGCTATGCCGCAGTGCATCGTCGCGCGCCGTCAGATTTTCGTGTGAGGCGCGCCCCTCAGCGGCCTCCTTTGCATCCGCGGCCTTTTGGAGCTCGGTTTCAGCCAGGGGGATCAACAAACTCAGCTCTGACAGCCGGGCCAGGCCATCCAGCTTCTTGAACTCCTTGGCCGCTTCCAAGACCGCGCGGGCCTGCGGTTCGATCTGGCCCTTGAGCTGACTGAGCAGTTCCTCCAATCGATTCGCATCCGTAAGGCTCGTGTTGTATCGCTCGTCCGCACGAGCGTCCAAAGCGGCCTTGGCCTTCAGCGCCAGTTGGTAGCCATCGCCCTCCGGGGTGACTTCCGACAAACCCACCTCGGTTAGCGCAATGGCGCTTTGGCATAACAGAAGCTCCCTCGCCACGCGTTCAAGTTCAGTGCGGGCGAACTCGGGCTCAAGCAGGATGCGTACGCGGCGAGATGTCGCCCCGCCAATGAAACCCAGCGTGCGTACCCGGCCGTTGATCGCAACCCCCTTGGACAGCGCATTGGACAGCTCTTCCTTGAGGATCAAAGGTACCCACGCGCACGCGCCCTCCAGAAGCTGCGCAGCCTCATTGAGGTCTTCGATGGTCTCGAACACGGGCGCCGACAACATGCCCGACAGGGCGCTCATGGCGTCCAGGCGCTCTGCGGGGGACATCGCGGCCGACTGCAGCGCCTGGTGCAAGCGCACGGCCCGCACCGGCGAGGCGGCGAGAATTGCCCACGCCGCCTCGAAGCTGCCATCATCGACCGACCGCATCTGCTCAATGGCCTTGCCTTCCTTGCGCAGGCTCGTCTCCAGTTCCCGCTGGGTCCGCAGTTCCTCGCGCAGCCTGCCCAGCGTGCGTCCGGCCTCTTCCAGCCATACCCGCGGGGTGGCTTGCGGGAAACGGTCGTTGAACGCCTCTATCGCTTCCTTATGCGGAAGCAGCGCTCCGAGATCCTGGCGCACGGTAGACAGCTCTTCAAGGGTGTTCGTGTGCCGCTTGATTGGGTCATACGTCAGGGCATCCGTGCCCGCACCAAAAATCTCCTCGAACGTGGCAGATTGGGCCTTGAGCCGCCACAGGTTGTCTCGCTCGTCAGTCACGGACCGGAGCGCTACCTGGGTCTCAGAATGGGCTTTGCTGGCTTTCGTTAAATCGCCTGTAGGGTTGACTGTGGACGGATCCACAGCGCCGAACACCGTCACGAACCGCTGGACGCCCGGCGAAAGTTGCTCGAACGTCTCGACCAACCTACTCGCCTTGTCGCGAGCGTCCGATAGTGGCTGGACGGCCAGCTGCAGCCCTCTGGCCAGCTTGCTGGCCTCGGTGATTGCAGGCAGGATGCGCCGGCTTTCCGTCTGGATGGTGTCGTGCAGGGTCTGCAGTGACTCCAACCGCTCCTGTGCCCCCTGCAAGCCCTCCAAGCCGTGGTGGTCGAGGACTTCCGTGTATTCGCGCCATACCCGATTCAATTCCCCGCGTCGGGTGTTGCGCTGCGCGGCCTCAGCCTGCAGGTCATCGAACTGCTCGGACAGCCAGGTTTTGGCGAGCATCGGCTCCGTACGCAGGTCTTCGGGTAGCAGTGCGCCCAACCCGACGAAATCGTCCCAGGCTCCCTGGTTCTCCGCACGGTCCTTGACCTGCAGCCGCAGCTTGTTGACATCGGACGCGAGCTGCGCCTGGGACGCCTCCCACGACTGCGCAGACTCCAGTAGGCCATGTTTCCTGGCTTCCAGGGCACGCACCTGGCGGGAACCGGGGTTCGTGTCGATCTGGGCTTCCGCGATGGTGAAGGCGTGCAGGAGTACCTCTTTCAAGCCCGTCGTTTTCGCGCCGGAAATGTTGGCCAGCAGGTCGGGCAACTTGACTGCGGCTTCCTTCGTATACCCCTTCCGATAGTGTCCGCCCTTGACGCTGCCGCTATTCAGATTTTCGAAATCACAAGCAAAATCAATGACTTGCGCTTTTACCGAGAACGACATTATCTGTTTGCGGTCAGCCACCTGCGAGATCACACGCACCTCGACGCCGCTCAGTTCGCTCAGGGCCTTGTCCAGCAGCACGATCCCCTCGTCCGGCAGGATGGCCATGCCCTTGAGGGCCGTCAGGATCCGAGGGTCTTGTTCTCCCAGTCTGGGAAGGCTCCTGGGCAAACCCGGCAGCGCGTAGCGGCTTCCTTGGACCCCGAAGTAGCGCAGGAACGCGACATCACTCCGCAGCTTGCGCAGCAGACCATCGCACTCCTGCTGCAACTGACGGGCTTTCCTCCCCGCTGCAAGGATGGGCTCCAGCTTGGCAATCCCCTCTTCGCGCACCACCAGGCGCTTGTTCTTGGCTGCGATCTCCTTATCGGCCCGCACGATCTGCGTGAGGCTCTTGAGAAGGGTGTCCTCCACCGCCGACTCATCCTCCTCGGCGAAGCTGCTGAGCAGGTTGCTCAGGAGGTCCGGCGCCACCACGGCGCGGAAGAACGCGCTGTCATGAGACTCGCCGCCCCTGGGCTTGAAATCGAAGAAGCTGGCGTTCTGGTCGTCGGAGCCCTTCAGCTGGTACACCACGTTGCGCCGGATCACCTCCACGGGAAGGAACAGACGGATGTGGTCTTCCCACTCCAGCCGGTTCGCGAAGCGGTTCCATTTGCACCCCCGCAGCGCCCTCGTCGCCGCCGCGAAGGCATTGTCCGGCACCTGCGCGATGCTCTTGCGATCGTAGAGGTAGCACGGCGAGTCTTCGAGCGTGCCGCTGTAGGAGTAGAAGATCGGCTGCTCGTTGATGTCGTCGTTGAGCGCGACGCCGACCACGTGCGTCTCGCCAGGGAGATTCAGGGGGTCGATCTCCAACAGGCTGGGGGCCGAGTAGTTGTCCTCCGGGGGAGTCCTGAACTCGATGCGCGCGTGGGTGTAGCCCCGGTTCTTGGGTGCCACCTTTTCGCGGATTTTCTTGAGCAGCCGCGCGTCCCTGCTCAGCAGGTAGAGCAGGAGCTCCACCAGCGAGGTCTTGCCGCCGCCGTTGGTGATGTTCACGAGCGCCGACTTCCCGCCATCCGTTCGCAAAGTGATGCCGGTAAGCATCGGCTTCCAATCCGCCGACCGCCGGTTCGGGTTGATGCCTTCGGTGAGGTAATTGGTCACCTCCACGCGCGAGATCAGGCTCATTGCTCGCCTCCTTCAGACAATGCCTCCTGAGTGGTCGTCAGCAACGCGCTGGCCACCTGTCCTATGGTGGTGCGCTGGCCAGTTGACTCGGAGGTAAGCATGAGCGGTGCCAGCGACCGATCGAAGTTCTCCTTCATCTCCACCGCCGACAGCAGGGTCTGGCGGTAGACCCCCTCGCCCCTTTCTTCGAGCAGGCCGCCTCTGCACATCAAATCCAAGAACCGTTTGACGCGCTTGGAAATCTCTGTCCCCTTCTCTGCACACAGGACGTCATACACCTCGCTGTCGCCCAGTTGGACCGCGTTGAGCTTGCGCACGTGGTCGTTAATGTGGGCGTGCACGGCGTCCTGCAGCATTTCTCTGGTAAAGGACGCGTTGATCCAGCGGCCACGCTCGGAGGGGCTGCGGTCGAGCTGCGTGTACAGGAGGTCCAGGTGCAGCAGCCAAATCTGCGTGAACCAGATCTTCGCTGCCGTTGGCTGCGTGGGCAGGCCCATGCCTTCGGGGATATGGCTACCATCGACCAGGCAGGATGGCATGTCCGCACGGCGCGCGGCCAGGTACACGCGCGAGCCTGGCCCGATGCCCTCGATGTCGAAGCTGGTCAGTTGCACCAGCACGAACCCCTGCCCGCTCATCAGGTCTTCGAGGTCGCGCAACTCGTCGACCGTAGCCTCCCGCAGGAGGGCGCCAAGCTCTTTTTCGTCGGGCCGCATGCCCCGCTTGTCGGAGCGATCCTCCAGCTTGCGGTGCAGTATGAGGAAGGCACTGATTCGGCCCATGTCGTAAGGAGTCATGATTCTTTCCTGGCGGTGTCCGCGCCGACCTTTTGCAGTTTCAAGCTGGAGAACATCACCTGCAGGCCTGGGAGGTCGGCCCTCTCCAAATCCCGCACGAGTTCACCCTCAACGGGCTCCTTGACCCAATCGTCGGCCGCCGTGAGAGCGGTCACCAGGCAGTTGAAGGCGTGTGCATCGCCATCTCGGCCCAGGCCGTCGCGCAGCGCGGCCCCTAGCGTCACGCCGCCGTGGAGTTGCCCCTCCAGGTACGGCAGGTTCCGCTGGAGCCAGTCGGTGAACTGGTCCTCGGGTGGGACTTCGAAAGCGTCAAGCTGCAGTCTTTCGGTGGGCGCCCGCTCGGCAACACGCCCCTTCACGATCCCGGCGAAGTCCGACACGATCGGCGCCACCTTGGGTGCGCAGCCCGGGCCCAGCATTTCCAGCACCCGGGCCACCTGCTGGCTGGACGCCGGTGCCTTCACCCACTGGAACGCGAGCCCGGCGAAGTCGGGAGCCTGCACGGTGGAGGGCTTGCTGGTAATGGACAGCTCGGCAAGGCGGGTCAGCTCCCTGCCGTATCGGACCACTCCGCCAGCCAGTTCCTTGACCTTGACACGGATCAGGCCGATCGGCACGTCGTCGCCCGTATCGACTTCCTTGCGGATGATCTCGTCGATCGCAAAGCTGGCCTCCTGCACCAGGCTCACCGTGCGACGCATGGTTTCGCGGTGCGACTCCATCTGCTCTAAGACCTCTTCCCGAGCGCGCCTGCCGCCCGTCGTTCGCTCGATCAGCGCCACCAGCTTGAGCTGCTCAGTGCGCAACTGTTGTAGCAGGCGTTCCGCGAACCCCAGCGCCGGGCCCAGGCGCGCGGCCTGGATCGCGCGGATCAGCTTCGTTACGTCGCCCTCAATGTAGGCGATGTCCATATGGTCAGATGCGATCACTAGCGCTGTCTTGCCCAGACGGGAAAGCCGGTACTCCACGACGTGGGCGGCCTTCTCCACTAGGTTGGTTTCCTTGTCCCCGATGACATAGGCAGGCCCTTCCTCCGGCGTGTGGAGGAGCTTCAGCTCTGAGGGCCGGGAGAGCACGTTCAGCACGTACTCCACATCGATGTCTTCGGCCCAGTTGATCTGCTCACGTACGCCTTGCTGGATGGACTGCAAGGATGAAAACTCGTCGCCGGTGCGGGCATCCAGCCTTTGCAGAACGTCGAGCACTGCTTCCGCTAGCGCGATATAGCGCCCGTCGCCGAGACCGGGACGGTCCTCCGTCTGGTACTGCGGCGACTCGCCGCTGCCACGCCTGGAATCGTGCAGGTCGAGTAACCTGGAGGAAAGCTTCAACAGCGGAGCGAGATCGATGCTTGGCATGCAGGGAACGAAGGTGGCTTCGGCGGACGGTACACCGCCTGTTGTACATCAATGGATCGAATCGCTAGCTCGAAAACTCCACCCATAACAATTACTAAACCTAACTCGAATTTTCATGAATCTGCATTTGCAAGCAGAAAGGAGCACAATGAAATGACGATTTTCTGGTGCAAGACCATGTATAGACCTGCCTGCCATTTATGCCTTACGTTCCCATTAACCAAGAGATATACCGAGATACCCCGCAATAGCTGCTGGGATCAGTGAGCTGGCCGTTTCCAATGCGACATGCCAAGTACCGCTTCCAGCCTTGACAAGCAGTGTCCCAAGCCATGCTTTTACGCGGGCTCCCAGTTTCCCTCTTCCCTTGGACTCCTCTTGGTCCTCCGCCATGGCCGTCTCAAGCTCAGCCACGGCATCGTCCGGTACCCCGGCATCCTTGAGCAGCTTTTTCAGCGCCCGTAGGTCTCCAGTTCTGATGCTCACATTTTGAGAGAAATTGGAACTGGCATTCGCAATAGCTCCAACGCTTCCATAAATAGTTGTGTGGAAGACGTTCTTCACCTCTTCCTGGGTGGGTTTGTCGCTTTGAGTGTCGGTATCTTTCATGAGCTCGGGGTGTGCTTTCTGAAGCTCTAAAGTGAAGTCCAGGACCTTGGTTTTGACCGCATCTAGGACACCGTGTACCGACCCTGCGGTCAATACCTTCCACGCTTGGATGCAGTGAACTCCTTCGTACATTTTGTCGCCATACAAGGCAAGAGCTTCCATCGGCCAGGGGACCTGAAGGTTTCCATCACTTCGCCGGAGTAGTTCTTGCAGTGCCCCGACGCTCTGCTTGAGCGCAGTCGTACGAAAGACCTCGTGAAACTCTGTGGGCAGAACATGAATCGGAATGTCCGCGTTCCGTATTCCTGACCCAAAAGGACCTGAAAAATGACCTTTCGAAGGGACTTTCAGGATTCGATAGGTTGGCGGTGGCACTTCTTCTGGATAGCCGTTGAGCTCGTAGCCCGCCCAAAGTTCCAACTCCGGAGACTCCAGCGTCACGGCCAGCACCTTGCACATTCGCAAAAGTCCGGCGACGTCGCAGTCTCGTTTCAAGGTCTCATCACGAATTGTTTTTAGAAGGCTCATGGGCTCTTGATATTCGTTTGTCAGGTAGGTGGTGGGATTGATTTCGCTTCGGACGGCCGCGGCTCATCCATGCGTTCCGGTCGGATGACCGCACCCGGTCCGTGAATGTGTTTGGTATCACCCCGGTCAAACTTAATTTGCATCCGGAACTGGCCTGGATTTCCCTCGGAGTAGAGGCTCTCAATGACACCTGCGCCAAATAGGCGGTGGACGACCCGGGAGCCAACCTCCAAATCACTTTCCCCGACCAAACTGAGGCTAACGTCTTGAACGGAAAAACCGGGCTCTTTCAGACGAGCTTGGGCCCTCGCCAGTTCTGCCGCGGCGGCTTCGGAGTCCGCCGCTACTTGGACATGAACGGTTCTTGTCTGAACCACTTGAACCTTGGCGTTGAAGTACTTGGTCATCGAAGCGATTCCCTTAAGTTGGTCAGGGTGCGGGGCGCGGCTATGGGGAAACTTCAAGCGAGGCGCAATGCACGAGCAGCGACCGGAAGGTATAGCCACTGCTCCGCTACCGGCGTCCCCGTGGCAACAATCAGAGCCTCTGCATACGCAGCGAGTTGAGGGCCGTGTTCCTGAACCAGTTGCTCATTCCGGTCGGCACTACCGGGGTTGGATTTGTGGTCGACAAGAATCCATCCCTTGGACGACTGCACCAGCAAGTCGATACGGCCCCTCACGCGCGTTCCATCTGGACGAATCGCTTCAATCGGAACCTCGACGAAGGTGGGGCATCCCGGCCACCGCTCGGCGCACCACGTACGGAAGGCGTTGAGCTGCGCGACAACCGCGGCGTTGTCAACGGTGTTGCCTACGCCCCAATTGCTGAGAATGCTGCTGACATCGGTCTGCTCAACCATTCCCCGTGCACCAGCCCGAGCGATGCAGTGATGGACTGCTGTCCCCAGGTCGGCCATGTCCGGTTTTCCCGTCAGCGCAATACGAATGCCGACGTCTGCGGTCTCCGCAATGGTGAACTGCCCGCCAACGGCACTACTCGGGCGATACCACAGGGGCGCTGCGGATGCGAGGGGCCGACGCGTAAACCAATGACGGTCTTGCGGCGCTCGCGCTGGGGGTTCGGTTGCGCATTGGTCTTTGTTCCAGTTCTTGGATGTTCGTGAGCACAGCTGGCCATCAGCAAAAACCACCTCCTCGGTCGGTCCAAACAGAATCTGACTTGCGCCCGGTACCTCATCTACCCAGCTGCGTACTGGCCCGGATTTCCTGGCGAAGGACACCAGGACGTTCACATCTCTGGCACGGGTCAACCCGACATAGAGCAGGCGCTTGTTTTCCGCCTCGGCGTCTTTTTGCATGTAGACCCCGGTCGCACTTGCTTCCGCGTTGACAGCGGCTTGTGGGGCAGCGCGCTTACCCCAAGTCTTCGGCCAGCAGTGAATGAAGCGATTGCCCAGTGGCATCTGCGGGTCAAAGGCATCTTCAGTTCGCGCACGCACATTCCAAAGCGCACTTCTGGCAGTTTCGCCAAGCGAGGAAAGCACAACGACCGGCCATTCCAAGCCCTTGGACCCATGGTAGGTGAGGACCGTGACTGCGTTGTCTGCTGTCGCGGCCCGGCCATCGTCCTCCGCTTCCGCGGTTGCATCGAGCCACCTGAGCATCCCACTGACCGTCGCAGGTCGCTTGGCCGCCACGCATTCGTCTTCGTAGGTTTTGCCCAGTTCCACCAGTGCTTCAACGTTGGCCAATCGGTTGTGGGCCTCATGCGGAGAGTTAGACCATTGGGCGACAAGCTGTGCAACGTGCGACTCTGAAGCGGACAGGCGCAGAGCTTCCAAAGGTGTCAAGGATGTGAAGGCCGGGCGCAGTTCTTCGAGACGTGCAAGTAGTGGATGCGCTGATTCACCGTTCGTCTTCCATTCATGAGCTTTGACATCGGGCTGCCCGAGGTAGTTGAGGCGGTCCGCCAGCCATGCGTCTACCGGGATGCCGTCTGCCAACGTCAGCACCAGAGCGGATGCAACCGTGTCGCTGACGTCATGCATGCGGCGCAGACAAGCCAAGACAAAGATGGCCTCCGCTGTTCCCAGCAGGCCGGCGCGAGCACTTGCGGAAGGGATGCCCCACTGGGTGAGCGAAGTGACTGCCAAGTCCACTTGGTCGTGTTTTCGGCAAAGGACCCCGATGTCACCTGGTTGGACTGCCCGAAGAGTTTTGGTCGCCTTGTCTTCCACCTGCATCCCGGAGCCAAGTAGCTCCGCTACGGCCTGGCCCAATGCCAGGTAGTCCGTGCCGTTCTTGCTGCTCTCAAAGTTCCAGTTCAAAAGCGACGGCTGGTTGGGGAGGTCCTTGCGAGCGGGTTGCAGCTGAACGTCCTGAGGTGTCAGGTCCGGCAGGAAGGCACCGCCGAACACTGTATTCGTGAGCGAGACCAACGCAGGGGTGGACCGTCGCGATGTAGTCAGGGGGGCACCAATAGTGCCGCCCCAGCCCGGAATCGCTCCGATGATTCCAGAGATAAGGCTGGCATCGGTTCCGCGAAAGCCATAAATCGCTTGCTTGGGGTCACCAACCCAGATTGAACGCTTGGCCAGCTTGGCGAATTCCACAAACAGAGCAAGCTGGAGAGGGCTTGTGTCCTGGAATTCATCGACCATCACCAGGTCGAGTTCGCCAGCCAATATCTCACGGACGCTTGCGTTTTCTCGAATCGCGCGCAGCAACAGCACTTCCTGGTCACTGAAGTCCACGGCGCCCAGAGACCTCTTGGCCTCCGCATAGGCATCCAGGGCATTGGCTGCTAGATTGAATACCTGCTCCAGATACCGCCGCACGTCGGCGTGGAAGGCCGGATGGGATTCGTGCGCCTGAGCTGCAGCTTTCACGGGCTCTAGAAAGTGCTTGACCTTGGCACCGGCGTCGATACCCGCTGCACCAATCCAGTCGGGCCACGACCATCGGTCTTCGCGGAACGCTCGCTCGAGCTTCTGCAAGTCACCCAGCCCATCTTGGAGGTTCTTGGCCACTTTGGCGCCAGCCGCGACTTGCGCGTCAACATAGGCGGCTACCTCTTGGCGTGCGGTTGCCACTGCTGCGGCTAAAACCGCCGTCGGGTCGCCACCAGCGGTCGGCGCTGGCCAGTTCGCAAGCATTTGGTCTGCGTTGCGTGGCCCCATCGTCCGCAGCACTGCGGGCGCAATGTCGTTGTCCAGCGCCGCCTTGACCACATCCTTGACGGTCTTGGCCCAGTCTTCCTGTTCGACTCCAAATCTGCGCGTGAGCTGAACAAACTCGGACTGGCCCACAGGGTCCAGAGTCTCAGCAAGTGATGTTTCGAGCAGCCGTTTCGTCTGCCCTTCGCTGAGAACGGTCTGGTCGGGGGACAGCCCCAACTCAAAGCAAAACTGCTTGAGCATCTGCCCGCAGACACTGTTGACTGTTCCCAACCTGGCTTGTCCGATAGCCGTGGCAAGGTCAACACGGCCTTTCTCCAGCAACCATGACCGAGCGCGTTCGCGCAGCTCCGTGGCGGCCTTCACCGTAAACGTCGTTGCCAAAATGGCATGGGGCCTTGCAGCACCCGACTCGAGGGCTTGCGCAAGGGTTTCGGTCAGTTTGTAGGTCTTGCCGCTACCGGCGCCCGCGCTCACAAATTCGATGTTGTTCATCATTCCCACCCTCCAAGCAGCACGAGATAGTCCCGGTCCCATTGGCTAGGCCCCTTCACCGGTAGCGTGCCCTCGGGGCCGTTGTAGTCTTCAGATGGTCCTTTGGGAACAACTTCAATTTGCCCTGCGGCGAACTGGCCTGTTCTCCAGGACCAGGTCGCTTTTGCCCGGTCAAGCAGTGCAGCGACCGTAACGCCCTCGGGTGGAGGTGTGAATTGAGCCTGAGGGAAGAAACCCGGGTGCGAGACGAACAGCGCGCCGCTTTCCAGGATGAAGAATCCCAGTGCCGCAGGTGCAGTTCCGGTCTTCTGCTCGACCAAGCTGGAGTACAGGGCCAACTGGAGGTGGCCGCCCTCGCGCAGCATTCGTGCGTAGTGGTTGTCTCCACGCCACTTCATGTCGAGCGCGACAACCATGTTGTCAGGTAGTTCGACCAAAAGGTCAACCTTGCCGGTCAACGGGACTGGACCGAGTACGCCATCAAATTCGGCCTCGGTCTGAACGCGTACTGCCTTGGCTGCGCGCAGATGGTCCAAGAGCGAGCAGATTGCACCGTCGCAGGTCATCTGGAAGCGCTGCAGGCTGATGCCAGCGCCTTGCATGAGGAGAACGGCTCCTTCTGTGCGGAGCAACTCGTCGGCCTGAGCTCGAAACCAGTCCTTGGCTTGCTGATTCGTCCAGGTCAGGGCATCAGCATGCGCAAAGAGCTTTTCGAAGACACGATGGGCGAGGATGCCGAGAAGGCGGTTGTCTTCTTCGACTGCAAGAATAGATGTTGGGTTCAGCCGGGCAATCCGCTTGAGCGCGAAGAGCGCGGGCGCGTTGAACAACTCGTTGAGTGCCGTGTAAGACTGTGGATTCCTGGACAGCTTCAGCGGCGCGGGGAGTTGGATATGGCGTTGTACTTGCGGAAATGGGAGCGGCTTCACCTGTGCGGTCAAGCTACCTAGAAACTGGCTGCTACATGCGGCATCGAGGTCCAGGGCCTGCGCTTCAAAGTCCGGGATGAGTTGCTGGAGGAGTTGTCGGACAGGATGGGCTTCCCGGCCAGGAGGGGGCAAGACCATCACAAAACGCTTGCGGGCTGCCAACAGCGGACGTAGCCATTGCATGGCCAGGGCTGACAACTGCTTCACGGGGTCCCGCAGCTCGACGCCCAGTTCCTTCAATGCTTGGACTTCTGCACTCGACCACGGGAGTTGCTGTACCAGCATTGGCGTGGAAGGCATCCACCAAATAACCTCGTCAGCTGGCTCGATGCAAGCTGCCGCAGTATTCGCAGAGCGCATGCACCCAACCTGAGAGACGGCACCAGGATTGGATGCACCTGTGGGCGTCGCATGAGCCACCAACTGTTCAATTTGCCGGGGCAGCAGCGTGTTGACGCCTTGTCGGGAAAGCTCGGAGAGGCTATCGAAAACAGCTGCGCACTGGCGATGCGCAGGTGCGAACGTGGCCGCTATCGAGGGATCGCCAGACAACCTGCGGCGCATGGCTTCTTTGAGCTTGTCGGCTCGCGCGAGCAGGGCATCCAAGGGCGCACCCTGATGGCGTGGCCAGCGTTCGCTTTCAAGCCAGAACTCGATTTCGACCACCAGAGCTGCGCCATCTTTGTCCGCAGCAATCTTGTTCTTGGCCTCAACCCATGCGGCTCCCCCAATCCCCGGTTGTTCCGCAACGGCTTTCGCGAGCGTGGCTCGCGCTCTCCGGCTGAACGGTCCAACAGGATGGGTCAGGAAGTCGACCAGGCGACCAACGTCGAGAGGTGCCCAGCACATCTCCAAGGCCAGACCCAGTGCCTGTAGAGCCGGTCGAAGCTGGCTAGGGTTCTCAAAGCCACAATTGACTCCGCCGGTGGCGACCAAGGTGGTGTCGAGCGAGTCCCCATGGTTCTCCGCGAGGACCAACCGGTCAGCCGGGTGGGCTACAGCGTGCGCACCGAGCCAGTGCTCAGCTGTCGAAAAAGAGAGTGTTCGAACGAGCCGCACGCTGCCGTCCGCAATGGGGGACATCTTGCTTGGTGGCCCTTGCCCCGACATGACGAGAACCGCTTTTTCCTGCAGGGCACGCAGTGCTCCTTCTCCATGAGGAACGGCAGGGCTGGCTTGCACATCTGGCAAGCACGACAGCACTCTGCGCCACAGGAGAGGAAAATCCTCCAGTGGGTCAACAAGCGAGACAGAGGTAATCGGGTTGTAGCCTGTCGCCTTGAGCGCCTGTTCAACCAACAGCAGTCGGGTAGCTTCACCCGGTGGCATGCCCGAGGCGGTCGTCTCGACCATGGCCAGTTCTTGAAGCCGAACAGGATGAGACGCCTGCGCTGTTCCCAGCCAACCCCCGAGAAGCCACTCATCGCGCCAGGACAGGAGCTTTACTGCTGTGCCAACGCTGTCGACTTTCATCGAGGCGCTGTAAAAACGAGTCCCATTGTCATGGCGCTGCAGATGCCCCATGTAGACCGCAACGCGCTGTGCTGCCGCGACCTCGGGTTTGGCCAAGCCAAGGTACATCTCCAGCAATGACAGAAAGCCGAGTCGCCCAACAACAGGTGTGTTGAAGGAGCTCTGCGGCGAAGGGCCCTGTCGGGCATCGAGGTTCAAACCGAAGGTGACATGCATGGCGCGTGAAGCAAGTAGCGCAAGCACATCGGGGGATGCGCCTGCGCGGTCTAAGCAAGGGGCAACATCAGCAAGTTCCGTAGTCCACTCCCGGAGCGTCAACCCGGCTGGTCTGATGAAAATCGAACACGGCCCGTCCTACGAGCCGCGTGTTGGCTACTTTGGCTCCTTGCGAACGCCCTTGAAGGGCTCGCCGTCCTTCTTTTGGTCCATGAAGCGGCCGTTGCCGGTGTCACGCTTGGTCCACGTCTGGTTGACAGGGTTGAACACCTGCGAGCGGTCGCGTACAGCGCCGCGGCGGGCGTTGTCTCCAACGGGGTCGTTTTTGGCCATTTCAGTCTCCTGTGTGGTTACGCGTTGAGGGAATGGGTCCAGCCAGGGAGCCCGCTGCGAGAAAGGAAGTCCACCAAGGGTGGGCTTCCGAAGAACTGCAGCCGTCCGCCGGACATGAAGGCGAGCGCAGCTTGGTCAACGCGGAGGTTCGCACCCCGCGCTTTGGCCGTCAGTTGGGCCAGCAACTGGGAGTTGTCGTCCCGGGAGCCAGAGGACGAGCGAGCATCGAAGACGGCGAAGTTAATCCAGCCGCCGTTCTGTGCACGCTCCCGAATATGAGCGAAATTCACTTTCATCTTGCACTCCTAGCCCGGAAAACGTCGAGCATGGGAGGTATTCTTGTGAGTGCACTGGTTCAAATAACGACCTACTGAACATCTGCAGGAAGATTTTTTGATGCTGCGGCGCACAATGCGTCGTGTAGGCGCTGTCGCAGCTCAGGAGGCTCCAGAATTTCCACCTCCGGGCTGTGGCGTAGGAGGTCCATCAACAACTCTTGGTCATTCGAATATGGAATTTCCAAGATGTAGCTGCCATCCTGGAGGAGTTCGCTTGACTGGTCGTGGTGCCAGGTCTCCTTGCTGACCCACTGGGCTCGCTCTGGAGTGAACTTCAAACGTGCGCGGTGGGCCGCTTTGCCGGCAAAGATGCCATAGCCGCTGCGGAAATGCTCCTGCATCTCTTCTTGGCTGACTTCCTGCGAGGGCTCATCCATAACGCGGACATCAGCAACGGCCTCCAGTGCAAAAGACCTGATGGCATTGCGAGTGTGGCACCACGCGTCCAACATCCAGTTCTCACGGTAGTGCACCAGCTGTTGTGGAGAAATGGTGCGCTCCGTGTGCTCCTTGCGGTCACGGTTGAGGTACCGCAGATGCAAGCGCTTGCCGTCCAGCAAGGCGCCGGCTATGAGCTGGAAGTGCTTGGATTCAACCTTCCTGGGCGCGAAATGGATGAGTTTGAGCTTTCGTTCAATCGGCTTGGCCGACTTTGTGCCTTCAGCGAGCAGGCTACGGAAACGGGATTTCAACGGGCCAACGTGTTCGTCCAGCAAGCCGGGCTGAACGCCCTCCACCAGATGAAGCATCGTCAACAGAGCAAAGACCTCAGATGAGTTGAACCAAACTCCGGGAAGTTCGAACCGGCCACCATCGGCCAACTCATCGCGGATAACCCAGCCGCGCTGGCTGCGATCCCAATCAACGGGGCATCCGAGTCGGTCTCGAAGGAAATCGAGGTCGCGCTTTACAGATGCGTGTGAGACCTCCAACTCTGCCAGGAATGTAGCCATCGGCACGGCACCATGCCGACGGATAAGGCGCACGATTTTGGTTATACGCTCGATGCTGACCTTCGACATGGCTTCCTGCGAGTAGTCACCTTAGTCATCGCACTGAGCATAAGCCCCTCGCATCATCGCTTCAGGAGATATGCCGAGCACTCATCTCGTAAAACAAATTGTGTCGCTAGATACATCTTATCCACATTCTGAAGCAGTGACACTGCATGGCTGGGCGACTGCGGGCAAACATCGACCCAGCACCGCATTAACACGGCGGGTTGTTCTCCAGCGATGAGGGTGGCAAACTGCGTGGCGACGTTCTACGTCAGCAGTTCGTCAATACGGTGATGGAGTTGGCGATGCGCTCGAGCACGTTTCGCAGCTACCCCTGAGGATCCAGGCCGTTGAGCTCGGCGGTTCGGATCGGGCTGGACATGGCAGTGGCGCACTCGCCACCCGTCTCCGATCTCGCCAACAGATAGTTGTTGCTCCCCAGAGCGACGCAGCGCAGTCCACGCTTAGCCGCTGGAGTTGTCGATCTTGATGCGACCGTTGTCGACGTAGCGTGTCAGCGCCACCCAGCTTGGCCGAGTACAGGACGGCCTTGCCCAGATCAGACTTGTACGAGATCGCCACCAGCGCCTGATTCATCCACCTCTTCAGGGCCCTCAGCCTAGGTGCTACCCGCTGCTGGCGTATTCGCCGGCGTTCATCGGGCGGCTGGCCTCGGAGGGCCCGCTCGATCGCGGCGGACAGGCCAGCGATGTGTTCCAGTGCCAGCAGCGCCTGCGGCGACCTAGTGTTGGCGTGCAGTTCGAAGTACTTGCGCCGCGCATGCGCCCGGCAGGCGGCCTCGTTGATCCGGCCGGTGGCTTACAGTGCCTCGAAGCCCCGCATGCCGTCGGCCTGCAGGACGTTGGTAAAGTCCTTCAGATGAGCCTGAGGCGCTGCCCCCTTGCGATCCGGTGAGTACTCGAACCACTCCGCAGGGGCCTGCGCGCTGCCCCGGGCCACTCATCGCGCACATACATCCACAGCCGTCCAGTCTCGGTGCAGCGCGCAGGCCCCTGCGG
>Ga0209605_1001568_pt1 | contig 24726 bp, 19 predicted proteins | sample AD_UKC035_MetaG_FD_184408 | JGI IMG/M metagenome (GOLD analysis project Ga0209605, IMG submission 184408) | Active sludge microbial communities of municipal wastewater-treating anaerobic digesters from USA - AD_UKC035_MetaG (SPAdes) (version 2) | ecosystem: Engineered > Bioreactor > Anaerobic >...
CGGGTGGCATCCGATATGACCGCGGCTAATTTGAGCGAGACGGAGAAGGCCAAGCTGAACGACCAGTATCAAGACCTACTGCAACAGTCGCTGGAAAATTACGAGACGGCCCTACTCCTCAGCCCCAACAACCCCATCATCTGGAACGAAAAAGCGCAACTCTATGCGATTGATATGGGCGACATGGTCAACTTCTACGAAACCATCACGCAATCGCTCAAGGTGGATGAAGGCTTTGAGCAGACCTGGATGTTGCTCGGCGATATGCGCTCATCTACCGGCGATATTGACGGAGCCATTGACGCCTACCAGCGCTCGTTGAAAATCCGCAACAACTGCACGGTGCGCCGCGTCATCGGCACGCTCCAGGCGCAGAAGCCGGACTGGGCGGCCTCCATCAAAACGTTGAGTGAATCTTTGGAAGTCTGCGCTACCGCCGGCGACCTGTGGGATTTCCACCGGATCATCGCCATTGGGCAGGCCAATCTGGGGGATACGGAGGCCGCGTTGCAGTCGGCGCAACAGGCGTTGGCCCTCGCGCCTGAAAGCCAGCGCTCTTACGTGGAACAACTGATCGCCTCTCTGCAACCCCAGATTGTCGAGCCGACGGCGCCGGTAACGCCCTAATCCATGAATGTTGGTATCTACCTGGTCGTTTTTATGGGGGTGCTCACGCTGGCCGTGCTCGGCACCCCCGTGGCGCGCAGAGTGGGGCTGCGGATGGCGATGGACCAACCCGACCCCACCCGCAAAGTCCATACCGTGCCGACGCCGCGATTGGGCGGCGTCGCCATTTTCCTAAGCACACTGATTGTCACGGTGCTGTTGGGGGGATTCTACAACATTCAACAACTCACCGGGATGTTAGTGTGCGCCTCCTTCGTCTCGTTCCTCGGCTTTTGGGACGACCGCTTCACCCTGAGCGCGTGGCTCAAGTTAGCCGGGCAGTTGGCGGCGACGGGCGTGTTGATCGCCACCGGCGTCAGCGTCGGCGTTTTCCCGTATGCCGTGCTCAACTGGGGCGTGACGGTGCTGTGGGTTGTCGGCCTCACCAACGCCATCAATTTCCTGGACAATATGGACGGCCTTTCCGCCGGCATTGCGGCGATTGCGGCCGGCTACTTCGCCTTGATCTGTGTCTTCACCGGACAATACCTGGTGGGCGCGCTCTCGGTGGCAGTGCTGGCGGCCTGTATCGGCTTCCTCGTCTACAACTGGAACCCCACCACGATTTTCATGGGCGATTCGGGCAGCCTGTTCCTGGGCTTCACTCTGGCCTGCATCGGCATAAAACTGCGCTTCCCCGCCAATATCCCGGCGGTCACGTGGATGGTGCCCATTCTCGTGTTGGGTCTCCCTATCTTCGACACTACCCTGGTGACGATCTCGCGCCTGCGGGCCGGCCTCAACCCCCTCACCACCCCTGGCGTTGACCACACTTCGCACCGCTTGACCTACGCCGGCCTCACCCGCCGCGAGGCCGTGCTGACGCTCTACGTCGTGGCGTTTCTGTTTGGCTGGGTGGCGCTCTTTATTATGCGCGCGACGATGTGGGAAGCGATTCCTGTCGGTATCGCGTTGGGACTGGGCGGCTTGTACGCCCTGTGGCGGCTGGAAAGCCCGCCTTTTTGGGATCCGTCCCGCCGAAATCGGCCCAAGCCCTGATCCCCTTCACTTTTTTGAGGAAGTAATCCATGCGCTTTCAACGAAAGTCATTCTCTCAGACATCGAACACCTTGGTAGGGCGGATTGCCAATCCGCCCTACATTTCTTTCGCCCTCTGGCTGGGCCTGCTGTGCCTCGCGTTGGTCACGCTGACCAACTGCACGCCGCTCACCGTCGCCCCGACGCCGACGCCCACCCGCACCCCCTCGCCCACGCTCACGCCGACGCCCTCGGCCACCGCCACGCCCACACCGACGCCCACGCCGGCCTTCCCCGTCTCGGTCGGCTGCGACATCGTCGTCCCAGCAGCGCCCTGTGATGCGGTGCGCGACGCAGCCTTGGCAGACCCCGCGCACTTCTCCTGGGTCGAAAACCAGCCGGCCGTCATTACGCTTAGCACCGTGTCCTCGCCCGGCGGGCGGGCGATCGGCGCGTGGACGTATGCCGTCGCGGCCCCCTTCTTCACCGTGACGGACGGCGTCTCCACCACCGAGTTGCTGGCGGCGTGGCAGGGCGCTCCGTCTGAAGCGTGGGGCGCGCGGCCTTTGCTGGTCATGACCAACACTCTGACTGTGTTGGCCGATGTGTGGGGCATGCCCGGCAGCCTCGTCCAGACGGTGTCTGCCGCCGAAATCCTGACCCGCGCCACCGAGTTGGACGCCTGGGCGATTCTTCCCTTCCAGACCCTCGTCCCACAGTGGAAAGTGCTGCGCGTAGACGGGCTTTCCCTGCTGGAAAAAGGCGGCGACTTATCCACCTATCCCCTGTCCGTCCCCCTGTACCTGGGCAGCGCGACGCGCCCGGAGACGTTGGAACTGCTAGAGCTTGATCCGGTAGATTTCACCAACCGCGACGAGAACCGGATGACCCTCGTGGTCATGACGGGCGTGACGGCCATGACCCGCGCGACGGGCCAACTAATGGATCGCGCCGGCGTCACGTACCCCGCCAAAGACATCAAGCCCTGGTTCACGGATGCGGATTTCGTCCACATCAGCAACGAAGTCTCTTTCCGGCCGGATTGTGTGGCCGAGGGCAGCGGCACGATGTCCTTCTGCTCCCACGACAGCTACATCGCGCTGCTGGAAGAAATCAAGACGAACATCGTTGAATTGACCGGCAATCACCTGGAGGATAAGGGCGCGGAATGGGTGGATTACAGCCTGGAGATGTACCGCGAGCGCGGCTGGCAATGGTTTGGCGGCGGCGCGAATCAGGCCGAGGGCGCGCGCCCGTTGACGATCACGCACGGCGTCAACCCGATCGCCTTCATTGGCTGCAACACCGTCGGCCCGTTTGCCGGGGAGGACTCCGGAGGCGCGGCGCGCTGCGACTTCGACCAGGTGCGCAGCGACATCGCGGCCCTGCGCGCGGCCGGTTACCAGCCGATTGTCACCGTCCAATATCTGGAAGACTACAACTACTCCCCCACCGCGCCGCAGATGCGCGACTTCCGCAGCCTGGCGGAAGCGGGCGCGGTTTACGTCCAGGGCAGCCAGGCGCACCAGGCGCAAACGTTTGAATTCTACGGCGACGCCTTCATCCACTACGGCCTGGGCAACTTCTTCTTCGATCAGATGTGGAGCGACGGCACTCGCCAGGAATTTGTGAACCGCCTGACCTTCTACGATGGCCACCTGTTGAGCATTGACCTCCGCCCCGCCATCATGGAAGAGTACGGTCGCATACGCCCCATGACCGACGGCGACCCCGATCCCGCCGCCGACCGGCAGGCGTTCTTGCAGATGATGTTTGACCTCAGCCCCGGCCGATAAAATAAGTAGGGGCGCGGTTGCCGCGCCCCCGGCAATGGGACGTGGCGCCAGAAACCAGACAAAGAGCGATCATGCAGCGAGTACGAAGAATGATCCGGTCAAGATCCAAAATCCAAAATCCAAAATCCAAGCCCCTTCTTGCCTCTTGCGTCTTGCTTCTTTTGTTCTCACTGGCGTGTCAGACACTATTCCCAACCGAACCGCCGATCCCACCGGTTGGCATGCCGCCGGCGACTCTGGGGGGAAGCGCGCCGACGGCTTCTGCAACCGCCATCCCGACCACGCCGCCGCCATTGGAGATGGTGAGACGCCATCAACGCATCTTTGGGCGTGTCTGGCGCATCGTGGAACGCAATTACCTTTATAGCGACTACAACGGCGTGGATTGGAATGCTATCCGGGAAGAGTATGCTCCCCTGGTGGCCGCCGCCCCCGACGACGAAACCTTCTGGCAGTTGATGGCCGAGATGATCGAGCGGCTAAACGACGACCATTCGGGCTTTCTCACGCCGGAGGAGGTGGCCGAGGAAGAGGCCGCGGTGAGCGGCACGCTCGATTACGTGGGGATCGGCGTTTCCATTGCGGTGCCGGATGACGCCAACTACGGCGTGATCCTCTATCCCATGCCGGGCAGCCCCGCCGAATCCGCCGGACTCCGCGCCCACGACCGCATCCTCGCCATAGACGGCGTCCCCACGTGCTGCGACGCCGACGGCTACGACAACCTGGACTTGCTCCAGGCCGAGGCGGGAACCACCGTGGAATTGCGCGTGGCCTCTCCCGGTGATGGTGAACGCACCGTCACCCTGGAACGCGCGCGGATTCAAGCGCAGGCGCCCATCGCGCACCGGCGGATTCCCACGGCCAATGGCGACGTGGGCTACGTGCTGATTCCCACCCTTTGGGATGAGACCATCGCTCCCCGCACCCGCGAGGTGTTGACTGCTATGTGGGCGGAAGGACCGCTGACCGGCCTGATCGTGGACTTGCGCGTCAACGGCGGCGGCATAGACTCCCAGCTTTATGACCTGCTCTCGCTGTTCACCGAGGGGGAGGTGGGAGATTTCTATCAGCGCGGCGGCAAACAAGACCCCGTCTCTATCGAGGCGGACCCCATCGAGGAGACGCAGACGATTCCCCTGGTGATCCTCGTGGGGCCGTACACCGAGAGCTTTGCCGAAGTCCTCAGCGGCGTCTTGCAAGATGTAGGCCGCGCGCACCTGGTGGGTGCGCCGACCGCTGGCAACGTTGAGACCCTCTTGTCCTACAACCTGGAAGACGGCTCGCGGCTGTGGCTGGCCGAAGAAACCTTCGTCCCCCCAAGCGGAATCCGCTGGGAAGGCCAGGGCGTGCAGCCCGACGAGATCATCCCCGACGCCTGGGAAGATTTCGACGAAACCAACGACCCGCACATCGCGGCAGCGTTGGCCTGGTTCACAGGGGATTAGGGACTGGGGATTAGGGATTGGGGTAAGGCCCAATCCCTAATCCCCAATCCCCAATCACTACTTTAAGGAGGACTACCCTTATGTTACCCGTAATTGCCGTTATTGGTTCCGGCACGATGGGCGAGGCGCTGATGAAGGGGCTGCTCCGGCAATCCCTCATTGACCCGCACAACCTCATCGCCTCTGACCCCTGGGAGGAGCGCCTGGAAGTGCTGGCCGAGCGCTACCACATCCGCACGACGCCGCAGAACGCGCCGGCCGTGCAGGAAGCCGACATCGTATTCCTGTCCGTCAAGCCGCAAGTGATCGGCCGGGTGCTGGCCGAACTACGCGGGCACGTGCGCCCGGACGCGCTGGTCTTTTCGATTGCCGCCGGCGTGCCGATCAAGACCATCCGCCAGGGATTGGAGGCCGAGAGCATCATCCGCGCGATGCCCAACACCCCCGCGCAGATCGGGCAGGGCATCACCGTGTGGACGGCGACCGCCGCCGTCACGGACATGCAGCGCGCCCACGCCCTCACCATCCTTAAGGCGCTGGGTGAGGAAGTCTTTGTGGACGACGAACACTACCTGGATATGGCGACGGCGCTTTCCGGCACCGGCCCGGCCTACGTCTACCTCTTTATGGAAGCGATGGTGGACGCCGGCGTTCACCTGGGCTTCTCCCGCCGCATTGCGGAGAAGCTGGTCTTTCAGACCGTCATCGGCTCCGCCAACTTTGCGAGCCAGTCCGAGCTGCACCTGGCCGCGCTGCGCAACCAGGTCACGTCGCCGGGCGGCACCACCGCCGAGGCGATGTATCACCTGGATAAAGGCGGCTTCCGCACCGTGCTCTCGCGGGCGATTTGGGCGGCTTACGTCCGCTCCGCGCAGTTGGGCAGCGGCAAGGAGGACGACCGATGAGCGACCTTCCTCCGAATCCATTATTGCGCGCTTTGGGTCTGGCCGATACCGACCGTATCGTCCTCATCCACACCGACGACATCGGCATGTGCCACGCCTCGCTGGCGGCCTACGCCGATCTGGCGGCGAGCGGCGTGATTTCGGCGGGGTCCACGATGGTCCCCTGCCCCTGGTTCCCGGCGACGGCGCAGTTCTGCCGCGAGCACCCCGACATCGTGGACATGGGCGTCCACATCACGCTCAACAGCGAGTGGGACAGCGGTTATGCGTGGGGCGCCGTCTCCACCCGCGATCCCGCGTCGGGGTTGCTGGACGAGAGGGGTGCTATGCACAGCACCACCGCTGCGACGCAGGTACACGCGACCCCGGCGGCGGTGCGGGCAGAGATTACGGCGCAGGTCGAGCGCGCGCTGGCCGCCGGCATTGACGTGACGCACATAGATTCGCACATGGGGACAGTGTTTTTCCCCGGCTACCTGGAAAGCTACATCGAGGTGGCCTTGCAGCACCGCGTTCCGCCGTTCCTGGTGCGCCAAATCCCGCCGGATTTCGATCCGGCAGTTGCGGGGGAATTGCTCGGACGCATCCAGGCGCTTGAAGCGCGCGGGCTGCCGATGTTCGACCAGGTAACGTTCGTACCCTTCGACCGCCCCGACAATCACCTGGAACGGACGAAGGCGAGCCTATCCGCCCTCGCGCCGGGACTCACCTACCTGATCATCCACCCTTCCGCCGACACCCCCGAACTGCGCGCGATCCTGCCGGACGGCTGGCAAGTGCGCGTCGCCGAATACCAGACGTTTATGCGCGAAGAGCTGCGCGATCACCTGCGCGCTGAGGGCATCCATCTGGTGGGCTGGCGCAAGCTGCGGGAACTACTGCGGGCAAAACTCTGAAAGTAGAAATAAGAAATGAGTAATGAGTAATGAGTAGTAGAACACTCGTCACTCATTACCCATTTCTCATTACCCATTTCTCATTTCCAGGAGGCCATCATGACTGAGTCCACACCCAAACATCTGAGCCTGGGCTACAAAGTGACCTGGGGCGTCGCAGCCCTGGGAACGTCGTTTGTTTCGGGGACGTATGGGGCGCTGCTGCCGATTTTCTACCAGGACTATCTGGGGCTGACGGCCAAGTGGATCGCACTGGCCTCGACGATTTACGCGATCTGGAACGCGATCAACGACCCATTGTTTGGTTACATCACCGACAGCACCCGCTCGAAGCTGGGGCGGCGCATCCCGTACATGCGCTATACCGCGCCGTTCCTCGCGCTGACGTTCATCCTCGTGTGGTTCGCACCGCGCGGCGCCGGGTCGGGGGTGCTCTTCGCCTGGATGCTGGGCGCGATGCTGCTCTACGACACCGCTTACACCATCATCGGCCTGACGTACTCCGCGCTGCTGCCGGAAGTCACCGAGTCGGACGCGGAGCGGAACGGCCTGCAAATCTCGTCGTCCCTGTTTGGCCTGCTGGGGATGATTTTGGGCTTTCTGATCCCCGACATGTTCCGGCCCAAAGCGGGCGTCGCGCCCACGTTTCTGCCCTTGCAGGTCTCGATGATTGTGGTGGGCATCTTCAGCGCGGCGATGATCGTCATTACCACGTTCAGGGTCCGCGAGCGGCCGGAGTTCCACCAGGGCGACCAGCCGCTCAATCTCCGCGACGCGCTCAAGTACACGTTCACCAGCCGCGCCTTCCTGATCCTCGTCGCGCAGAACTTCATGTCCATCCTGATGAACTCCCTGATCCTGGGCGCGCTCTTCTACACCGCCGACTACGTGCTGAAGACCAGCTCGATGCTTCTCGTCGCCTGCTTGTTCGTGCCGCTCATCATCGGTGTGCCGCTGACGACGTTGATCCGGCGAAAGCTCGGCGTGGTGGGCGCGCAGCAGGCGCTGCTGCTGGTTGCGGGCGCGGCGCTGCTGTCCATCATGGTCGTGCCCAACGCGCTGATCCCCGTGTGCCTGGCGCTGGCCGGATTCGGCCTCTCCGGCCCGCAGACGTTGACCAACGTGCTTTTCGCGCAGGTGGCGGACGAGGACGAGCTGCGCTCCGGCGTGCGGCGCGAGGGCGCGTTCTTCGGCGTCAACGCACTGCTGACCAAACCGGCGCAGTCGGTGGCTCTGGCGCTGTCGCCCTTCATCCTGGAGGCGACGGCCTTTGTGACGCGCGAGGCCAATGGGGGGCAGATTTTCCTCAATCAGCCGGAAAGCGCGCTGTGGGGCATCAAGCTGCTGGTGGGCCTCATCCCCGGTTGCGCGATGCTGTTGGGCGCGCTCATCCTCGTCTGGTTCCCGCTGCGCGGCGCGCGGCTGGCGCAGATGCAGGCGGATGTGCTGGCGCTTCACGCAGAGAAGCAGGCGCGGTTGGGGAAGAAGTCGTGACATACTGAGAAGGGATGTGGATAAGGAGGCCGGGATGATGCAGTTTCAAACGCTCGTTAGAAACACTTGGGGGAAACCGGGGGATGTGGTTAAGACTTCTACTCAAATTAGACAGGCTTTTCTTCTTCTGATGTGCCTGTTCATCGTAGTTACTATTGCGGAAGGCGCCAGTCTTCTCTATACATACTGGAGGCTTCGAATCGCAGTCCGTGAGACGGCGCAATGGGCCACGGCTTACATACCCAGTCAAGGACATCACCTGGATGGCTCTGCTTGTATCCTCTCCGAGGATTGTTTCAATGAGACTGACGAGGATTACCTGGCGCGTCGGACGGCTTTCATCAAAGCAACGGCTATGGCCAGAGTGCAAGACCGGCGAGAGGTAGTGGAGGAGGAGGTCCCTTACTTGCTCAGACGATCCTTGCTCGACCCTATCAGTGTAGAGGTATGGGGATACTCATCCTTTTGGGCTTCGAAGGCCACACGAGATCATCCTGGGCTACCTGGGCTGCCGGTAGAGATACGGATGGCGAAGGACGTTCACCTGGCTACTCCTATATTAGCCACTATTTTCCCCAGCGTGAGGTTAACCGTTGCTGAGGCGATGGTTAACGAAGGGATTCAAGCGGGTCAGGGGAGTATGCCGCCTCCCTCCTTTGATACTAACTCGGAAACAGCTTGGGAAAGCACTCAATCACTTCTGGCAACTAATGAAACCACCGATGTCGTGCAGTTCATTGTCAAGGAGGGCGCGCTTGACGTGGAGGTAAATGAAATCGAGCCAGCAGTGGAAAGGGTGGCGCAGATAGCCAAGGATTTTCAGGGTTACATCACCGACCAGCGAGTATGGCGTGAAGGAGAGACGCAACTCGCTACAATCACCATAGCTGTGCCGGAAGAAGAATTTGAGAATGCACTTGAACAGCTTCGAGGCGTTGCAAAGCAAATACTCAGCGAGGAGGTGAGCGGTAAGGATGTGACCAAGCAGTATATTGACCTTGAGGGACGACTGCGCAATCAAAAGGCCACCCGCGACCGTGTCCTGATGATTCTGGAGCAGGCAACAACTGTTGAAGAAGCACTACAGGTAAATCAAGAGTTGAGCAATATTGAAGGGAAGATAGAGGAGATACAAGGTCAACTGAATAGCCTGCACAACCAAGTCTTCTTCTCCACTATTACCGTGAATTTAGCACCGGTTTCTCTAATCCGTGGTGGTTGGCGACCTATGCAAGCCGTGGGCAAGGCGGTTAATGCACTCATAATGGTACTACGAAACCTGGGCAATTTGTTGATTTGGGTAGTGATAGTTGGGGTTCCGCTGTTTCTGCTCGTGTATGGGGCTATCTGGGGAGGGTGCCTTATCAGCCAACGGTTTCGAAAAAAGTCTACTCCGCCAATCTCCTAGGGAATTCATCATTAACCGGCGGTGTACCAGCGTTTAGATGAAAATATAACACAATTTTGAGTTTGTCCGTCGGCAAACCGGCGAACTGAAGTTTGCGTTACTTTGCTATTTGCCATTTGCCATTTGCTATTTGCAAGGGAATTCATCATTAACCGGCGGTTCACCAGCGGTTGGATGAAAATTTTCACCACAAAGGACACGAAGGACACAAAGGGTTTTCTCTGTGAACTCTGTGATCTCTGTGGCTATTTTCAAGGGAGGTCCTCATGCCAGCCAGACGCAAGAAATTGCCCAATATTGTCTTTTTCGGGATTGACTCGCTGCGCGCCGACCGGTTGAGTTGTTACGGCTATCCGCGCTTCACCACGCCGCACATGGATCGGATCGCGCAGGGGGGGACGCTCTTCGAGCGCTATTACAGCCCGCACATCCCCACCACCAGCGGCTACACGAACATGCTCACCGGCATGGATGCGTTCACGACGCAGGTGGTGGCGCTGCGCCACAAGGGGCCGCTGCGCCCGGAGGTCAAGACGCTGCCGGAGCTCCTCAAGGAGCAGGGGTATAACACCACCTGCGTGGGCTTCACCGGCAACGCCGCCTCGCGCGGCTTCGATACGTACCTGGATTACGCCGGGTGGGGCAGTTGGAACGAGGGCCGCAGCCCCAAGGCGCAAAATCTCAACGCCGTGACCCTGCCGGAGCTGGATCGGTTGGTCAAGGAGAAAGCCCCGTTTTTTCTGTTCATGCGCCACATGGATCCGCACGCGCCGTACTTGCCGCCCGAACCCTTCGAGCGGATGTTCTATCACGGCAACGAGTGCAATCCCCGGAATCACTCAATGGACCCGGTGATGAGTTTCAAGCCGTTCCGCGATTTCTTCGCCACCTGGATGCCGCCGGGCATTACCGACAAGGATTACGTGATCGCGCAGTACGACGGCGAAGTGGCGTATATGGACGCCTGCATCCAATCCATCTTTGCCGCGTTGGAAGCGCACGGTCTTTTCGACGAGACGCTCATCGTCATCACCTCTGACCACGGCGAAACGCTCTACGACCACGAGTGCTACTTCGATCACCACGGCCTGTACGACGTGACGTTGCACGTCCCGCTGATCATCCGCTATCCGGGCAAGCTGCCCGCCGGGAAGCGCGTGCGCGGCTACGCGCAGCAATACGACCTCACGCCGACGCTGCTCGAGCTGATCGGCATCGAGACAGACATCGCCTTCGACGGCCAGAGTCTGCTGCCGCTGGTGCGCGGCGAAACAGCCTCGCATCGCAGCGAGTTCTACATCACCGAATGTACGTGGATGCGCAAGCACGGCTGGCGCACGCCGGAATGGAAACTCATCGAAGCATTGGAGCCGGACTTCCACTTCAAGCCGCCGGTGGAACTGTACAATCTGGTGGAAGACCCGGACGAGAATCACAACCTGGCGGAGGCCGAGCCGGAAGTCGTGGCGCTGCTCAAGGCGCGGATGGACGCCTGGATCGCCCAACGTGAAGCCGAGACCGGCCTGCCGAATCCCATGCACCATCAGGGCGATTGGCACGGGCACGAAGGCGTCGGCGCGTTCACCAGCTCGCAGCAAGCCTACGATACCCTGCACATCGGCAACGTGAAGCAGGCCACGCGGTTGCAGGCGGGGGAGAAGAAGTAAGAAGTAGGGAGTAGGGAGTAGGGAGTAGGGAGTAGGGAAGAAAGCCCTTACTCCTTACTCTCTACTCCTTACTCCCACATCTCAAATCAAGGAGTCTCACCATGTCGAAATTACGTGTCGCTATTGTTGGATTGGGCAACATCGGAAACACGCACGCGCGGGTGTACCAGCAACGCGCTGACGTGAAGCTGGTCGCGGTGTGCGACATCATCAAGGAACGCGCGGATAAAGCGGCGGCGGCCTACGGCTGCCCGGCATTCTACTCCGTGCAGGAGATGTTGAAGAGCGGCATCCAGATTGACGCCGCCAGCATGGCGACCGCCGGCGTCGAGAATGGCGGCGATCACTACACGCCTACGATGGAATTGCTGGCGGCGGGCATCCCCACCCTGGGCGAGAAGCCAATCTCCAACGAGATCGCCAAAGCGGAAGAAATGGTCGCGCTGGCGAAACAAAAGAATCTGCGCTACGGCATCAACCTGAACCATCGCTTCACGCCGGCCGCGCTCCGGGCAAAGGAATGGGTCAAGGCCGGGCGGCTGGGCGAGCTCAACATGATCAACATGACCATGTGGATCAACAACCCCAACGAGACCTCGCCGTGGTTCCACATCCGCGCACTGCATCCCCACTCGCTGGACGTGATGCGCTACTTTGGCGGCGACGTGGAGAAGGTGCAGGCGTTCTTCAAGCGCGGCCCGCGCGCCGACGGCCCGGACGGACGGCGCGTCTGCTGGTCGAATGTGCAAGTGAACCTGCTCTTCAAGAACGGCATTATCGGCCACCTCACGGGGAGCTACGACGCGGGCGGCAGCTACGGCCTGGAAACGTTGGAAGTCGTCGGCTCGGAAGCGCGTTTCGTGTTGCTGGACGCCTGCGAGCACCTCACGTTCTATCCGCGCTTCAGCCGCCAGACCGAGACCTACGACTACCTCGGCGGGATGATGAGCTTCAGCGAGACGTTCGGCAGTCGCATCGGCGTGTGGGTGGAGCAGAACCTCGCGCAGGTCAAGCCGGAGGAGATTGACGCTTCCGGCGCGGACGCCCTCCACGTCCAGCGCATCATCGAGGCGATCATCACGTCCTGGGAGACGGGGCAGGTCGTTACGCTGTAAGAGGCAAGAAGCAAGAAGCAAGAAGCAAGAGGCAAGAAGCAAGAAGCAAGTCCTGCATCCTGCATCCTGCATCCTGCATCCTGTATCCTGCATCTTATTTCTTGAGGTGCCTATGTCACGTATCACTATCATCGGTCGGGGACACTCCGGCACGCGCGCGATGTCACACACGTTATCGGCGAGCGGCGTGTTTATGGGCGCACCGCTCAATGGCTCCGGCGATCTGCTGCCGCCGCAGACGATGTACGACGCCTGCCGCGTCTTCGCCCGCTATGTGGACTGGCAGGGCGACCTTTCGTGGAACTGGGATCGGGCATTGGCAGCAGATATTCCCGACGAGTTCAAATTCTTGATTTACACGTACCTGACCTCGGTGCGGCTCAACCCCGCCGAGCATACGGGCTGGAAGATTCCCGAAACCACGCTCATCTTCCCCTGGATTGCGCGAATGTACCCGGACATCAAGTACATCTTCTGGATCCGCGACCCGCGCGATTGCATCATCGGCGGCCATCTCACCGACGACCTGCACGACTTCGGCATTGAGTATCCGGCCACCGCCGACGTGCGCCTGCGCCGCGCTATCTCGTGGAAGTACCAGTATGATTTGGTGCAGGCCATGCCCAAACCCAGCCATTGGATCGAGGTGCGTTTCGAGGACTTTGTGTTCCGCCAGGATGAAACGTTGGCGCGGTTGGAGGCTTTCCTGGGCATCCCCCTGGCGAAAATCCCGGTCAACCCGGAGGCGGTGGGGCGGTGGAAGACGGATGAGGGCGTGCATGAGTTTGATTTTTTCGCCGAGGCAATGATACAATACCGTTATGAAAAGGAATGATGATCAGTTGTTACTATCTTGAAGATCAAGCTCGCGTCATTGACCTCCTCCTCGCCTACCGCGCCGCCGCCACCGTCTACGCCTACCCCACCGTCTGGCGACTGCGCTTGCTCTGGTCTTCGCGGGTGTGGGAGCCGGTGCAGGATGTGCGGCTCTGGGAGGACGCCGCCGGGCGCGTCATCGGTTTTGCGCTGCTGTGGCGGCGCCGGCGTGAGTCGCCCTATCTGGCATTGGAATGGGTGATCCATCCAACTCTGGCAACCGAAGCGTTAGTGGATGCGATGCTGGCGTGGGCTGTGGCGCGCGTGCAGACGATCACTGTTGAACAGACTGCATCCCGGACGCTCTATGCCAATGCGCTCAATCTGCCCCTGCATTTTGATGCCGCCTTTGAACGCCACGGCTTCACACCGCTTCCCCCTGACCCTGAACAATTCAACGTCTACCTGACGCGCTCCCTGCAAACGTCCCTATCTGAACCGGCGCTCCCGCCCGGCTACATCCTGCGCCCGCTTGCCAGCGTAGATGAACTGGAAGCCTACGCCGCCATGTCCGGCTTCGCCGCCGTTGACCCACACCATCGCCGCGAACTGTTCGCCAGCGACGAGTACGCCTATCGGGTGGTCGTCGCGCCGGATGGGGAGTTCGTGGCCTACTGCGAGGTCTCCATCTGCCGGGAGGAGTGGGCGCGCAGCGGACGGCGCGTGGGCTGGATTGACTACGTCGAGACGCGCCCGGAACAGCAGCGGCGCGGCCTGGGGCGCGCGGTGTTGCTGGCGGGGTTGCGTCAGTTGCAGGAGTGGGGCGCGGAAACGGCAATGCTTATCACGGTGAACACGAACGCGCCGGCCCTCGGCCTATATGACGCCACTGGATTTGTGCGAATGGACGTGTCGGAAATGCCCGGCTACGAAAGGCTAATAAGGTTTGAACCATCGTCAGTGTCGCCGGTCGGTGAGATCCAACCATGACTTACCCAAAGGGCCGTGAGTGCACAGAAAAGCTGCTGTGTGAAGCCCGGCAGCAGAAATCGCGGACGTTACGGTTGGCCCCGGAACGTTACGGGCATGGGTATCTCAAGCAGCTCCCGGCTGAAGTTCAGGAATTGCGCTGGCTTACAGAACTCGCCGTTACCGACCACCGCCTGACGACTTTGCCGGATTGGCTGGATCGCCTTGCGAATCTCAAAACCCTAAACCTGTCCGCAAATCAATTTCAGCAAATCCCGGCGGTCATTTTTCGGCTGCCCATGGTGGGCGAGTTGAGTTTCGCCAACAATCAGCTCAAATCACTGCCGGAACACTGGGGGAGCCTGGGCGACTTGCAGCAATTGGACCTGTCGCATAACCAGATTGGCGCATTGCCGCCTGGACTCGCGGGGTTGGCTGCATTGCGTGCGCTCGACCTCTCTACCAATCAGATCGCCAGTCTGCCGGCAGAGATGGGAAACTTGCCCAACCTCAAGCGACTCGACCTATCGAACAACCGGTTATCCCAATTGCCGCCGGCCCTGGGGCGCCTCACACAGCTTGAAGTCTTACGGCTCGACCACAACGTTCTGGATGCTTCCGCCTTTCCCCTGGAACTGAGCCGGTGCGTGAATTTGCGGCAGATTTCCATTGCGGCGAACCCACTGGGGCGATTCCCGGACGTGCTCTTGAATTTGCCGGCGTTGGAATTCATAGATGTGTGTGATTGCGGCCTTTCTCAACGCGATCTGCCGCCCGCGCTTCAGCAGCGCCCGCGCCCCATTGTGCGGTTTAAGCGGGACAATCCCATCACACCGCCGGATTGAGTTGCCACCCTATATCCCTTGTACAACAGGAGCCTATGTCAAAAAAGCACCACACTTCCCAAAGAAATGGTCTGCCTTTCGATCTGAAAAAAGGCGGCGTACTGGCCCTCGTCATCGCGCTGTTGATCCTGGCCGCCAATGCCCTACTCTCCGAACACGGTCAACCCCTGCCCAGCGACGTGGTCAATCTGGCCGAAACCGTCGTCCAGGATTCCCTGGCATCAGACCCGCCAGACAATCCCCCGACCCGCGCGCCGAATGTCCCGCCCACCCGCACACCCAAAGCTCCACCTACGGCGACGCCCGTTTCAACCCCTTCAGAATCGGGCGATATGCCCTGGGCCGATGCGGACGCCAATTTTGACTATTACGTCCTCGCGCTCAGTTGGCAGCCGGCCTTCTGCGAGACCAAGCCCGACAAGGAGGAGTGCGAGACGCAAACTGCCAGGCGTTATGACGCGACCAACTTCGTGCTGCATGGCCTGTGGCCCAACCTCAAGGGCGACAACGATCATTCCTTCGGCTACTGCGACGTGCCGCAGGCCGTGATTCAGCAGGATGAAGCGAGTGACTGGTGCGACATGCCCGAATTGGACCTTTCCGCCGCCGTCTGGCAAGACCTTACCGTGTTGATGCCGGGGTCCGCCTCGTGCCTGCATCACCACGAGTGGTACAAGCACGGGACGTGCGCAGGGATGTCGCCCGACGCCTACTACGCGCTCACCAACGCGCTGGTGGAGCGTTTCGCCGCCACCGACTTCAACCGCTACGTCGCCGAGCGGGTGGGCGGCGACGTCAAGCGCAGCGATCTGCTGGCCCAATTCGACGCCGAATTTGGCCCTGACGCACGCGACCACCTCTCCCTGCGCTGCGCCAAAGTCGGCGGCGCCAGCCTCCTCACCGAAATCCAGATCGCGCTCCAGCCGGACATCGCCGAGGTGGACGATTGGGCAGAGCTTTTCCCCGACGAAAAAACGCCCACCCAGGGCAACTGCCCGCAGACGTTTCAGGTGGATCGGGTGGGGCTGGGGGATTATTGAAGTCATTTGAGAAAAGAGGATGCGCAATGAAAAAAACTGTCGAAGAAAAGATAGGTCAACTGGCTGCAACGTACGCAGAGCAGCTCCGGCAGAAAATTAATCAACGGGTTGAGGAAATGCAAGCAGATGACCGCTCCCATTTTCTCATCTACCGGGTTTTGGGAATCACAGACGAAGAAGGCCAGCTCATTGACATTTACCAAAACAAAGGCCGGTTTCTTTATCGCTACGCAGGAACTTTCCTCGAGGAAGCCGCAAAACTGTGTCTTCAGGAAAAGTATCCTACAGCCGGTCCGGCGAAAATTGCAAATACACAGGGCCGCCGTCCAGCTACCTTTGAGATTGACTACCTGATAGGCCAAGAGGCTTTTGAAATCAAATGGCGCGATGCGACCACCGACGGCGACCATATCACCAAAGAGCACACGCGGATCAAGGTGATCGCGGAAGCTGGCTATACGCCGATACGGATTATGTTTTTCTACCCCAACCGTGAACAGGCCATACGGATTCAGCAGACGTTGGAAACGCTTTATGCCGGCGTCCAGGGTCGCTATTACTATGGCGACCGTGCCTGGGAGTACATCAAAGAGTGTACCGGCATTGACTTGAGGGCGATCCTTGAAAAACTCGCCGCAGAGAGCGCCCCAAAATTATGAACGCTCAGATTTATCAGGGGGATTGTCTGGATATTCTCAGTGATTTTGCTGACGAATGTGTTAACCTGATTTACCTCGATCCCCCATTTTTCACCCAAAAAACGCACTCACTCCGTACCCGAGATCGCCGGCAGGAGTTTTCATTTGCGGATGTGTGGACATCCCATACGGAGTACGCGCAGTTCATTGAAAAACGGCTTGAGCAACTCTGGCGGGTTTTATCCGCTACAGGTTCCCTCTTTTTCCACTGTGACCGCAATGCAACGCATCTCATTCGCGCTTTGCTGGATGATGTGTTTGGGTTAGATAAGTTCAGGGCCGAAATCATCTGGTATTATCGGCGGTGGTCCAACGCACAAAAGGGATTATTGCCAGCCCATCAAACCATCTATTATTATACCAAGTCGGACGACTATACATATAACCCTATCTATCAGGATTATTCGACTTCGACCAACGTGGATCAGATTCTTCAAAAGCGAAAGCGTGACGAGACCGGACGAGCGGTCTACGAAACCGACATAAACGGCGACATAGTCCCTAACGGCGGCAAAAAAGGTGTGCCACTATCCGATGTGTGGGACATCCCCTATCTCAATCCCAAAGCAAAAGAACGCACCGGCTATCCGACCCAAAAGCCGTTGTTGCTTTTGGAGCGGATCATTGAAATCGCCAGCCGGGAAAATGACGTGGTGCTCGATCCGTTTTGCGGCAGCGGGACGACTCTGGTGGCTGCGACCTTGTTGAATCGGCGTGCCATTGGAATTGATACATCCGCAGAAGCCCTGGAAGTCACCCGCCAACGCTTAGAACAGCCGGTTAAGACCGAGTCGCAGTTGCTTCAACAGGGGCGTGAGGCGTATGCTACGGCGGATGAAGAAGCCCTGGCGCTGCTGCGCGGCCTGGATTACGCGCCGGTGCAGCGCAACAAAGGCATTGACGCCATTTTAAAGGACGACCTGAACGGCAAACCGGTTTTGATTCGCGTGCAACGACCCAACGAAACGTTGCTTGAAGCCGCCAACTTACTATACAAAGCCGCCAGGGGTAAACAAGCCGCCGCCCTATTTGTCGTGGCGACGCAGAAGGGCGGCTACTTTGAATTTGACGAGCCGTTGCCACAGGGTATAACGGTGATCAATGCGCCGGCGCTGACGGTGGAAGAAGTATTGATGCAACTAAAAAGTGCGCGGCACAGATGAAGTAGAAAGCAGAGGAGAAATACTGAAGATGATCGACCTTTCATCCAACCTTTACCAACGTTTACAGAATGCTCTTTCACAATGCAAGCAATTTGAGAGCAACTATGCACTGCGGGTTGTTTTTGTGGATAAGCGCATTAGTGCCTGGCATCATGAATTGGAAGAATACACAGATCGAATAGGTCGGGTACGGGGTACCATTTATCAACTCTTGCAAAGGCAATCTGCTTCTACAAAGGAAAACGCTCTAGTTTTACTGCTGCGTGTGTTGAGTGATTCTCTTGACCCTGAAGATGCCTTGCATGTAGAACTTATGGTTCTGGCTGATGATCTTGTCCAGGAACTTATAAAAGTGGGGCGTCAGCCGGCAAGAGTATTTATATGTTATCGGCGCTATACCGAGCCAGATCAGCCTCTTGCTTATAACCTGTACGAACAGTTAGAAACAAAAGGGTGCGAAGTCTTTCTCGATTTAACGATGCGCGTCGGTGAGGAGTGGTTGGAATCCATAGATCGGCATATTAAGGAGAGTGATTTGTTCATTCTTTTACTGTCTGAGCACTCCATCAATAGTGAAATGGTCAGAGCTGAAGTTCAACGGGCTTATGAACATCGCAAATCAAAAGGGATTCCGTCAATATTACCCATCCGTATCCAATATGAAGGGATATTACCCTACGCCATTCAGGCTTTTATCGGTTCGTTGCAATACATAACATGGAATGGCACTCTTGATACTAATCGGGTGCTTTCACAAATTCTAGCAATTCTTGAAGGTTATTCTCCTGTACAGCAAACAGAGAATTTCCGTCGAAGCGCAGTGCGAGGCAACATCAGCGAAAACGGGAGTTTTTTGCTTAAATCACAAAAATTCTCTGCTCCATCGCCCGAATTTGATCCACGTATTCTAGAAGTCCTGGAGGAACCTGGCGGCACAATGCATTTGAGTGACACGCTATACATTCGGCGGCCTATTGATGCGCAAATGGAAAAACAGGTCGTTGGACGCAGAACTATGACCACGCTTCGCGCCCCACGGCAAGCCGGAAAAAGTTCGCTTTTGATACGCGCCTTGCAATATGCAAAAAACCAGGGAATTATGTCTGTGTATATGGACTTACCGGCCGTTGATATTAGCTATTTGCAATCTCTGGATATGTTCTTGAAGTATTTAGGGGAATTTATTGCACAACGTTTATCTTACGATAGTAATGTTGTAGAAAAACACTGGCAAGGAATGTTGGGGGCGCAAGATAAATTAAGTTCTCTACTGCATGAAATTTTATCCAACATCAATGTTCCCATTGTCTTGGCAATTGATGAAGCAGATAAACTTATTGAAACGCCGTTCTATAACAGCTTTTTTGGTTTATTGCGTAGTTGGCACAATAGAGGCGCTTATGATGCACCTTGGGAGAAATTGAACATGGTGTTGGTTATCTCGACCTCATCTTACTTACTTATTCGAGATTTGAAACAATCACCTTTCAACATCGGGCGAAATTTGTACTTAAGTGATTTTGATGAAAAACAAGTTAGTGACCTGAATATTCGTCATGGTTCACCTTTGTCCGACAGTAAAATATCAAGACTATGTAGCCTGTTAGGTGGACATCCTTATTTAACGCGCAAGACACTGTATATGTTGGTAACTGAAGAATGTACCTGGGCGACATTGGAGAAAGAGGCAGAGAGTGACCATGGGCCATTTGGTGACCATCTTCGTTATTGTTATGATTTGGTGTACGATAAATCAGAATTGAAGGAGGGCCTATTTCAAATTTTAACTCAACAATCATGTACTGATGAATTTGTTTTTCATCGTTTACTGAGAGCGGGATTAGTCAAAGGTGAGCACAATGAATGTACTTATCGTTGCGATTTGTATAGACGCTATTTTGAGGGCAAATTAAAATGAAAGAAAATTTTGAGAAGAATGAGAATTTTTGGAATTTTTTTCAGGCAGGCGGTACCCTGCATTTGGAAGCGCCTTCTTATGTGAAACGTCCCGCAGATGATGAATTGTATAATGCTATTCTGAACGGGGAATTTTGTTACATACTTACTGCGCGCCAAATGGGTAAATCAAGTTTGATGATCCGTACTGCGCATCAATTAAAACAACAAGGTGTTTGCACAGCCATTATTGACCTTACACAAATCGGTACAGACGAGATCACTGCGAAACAATGGTATTTGGGTTTAATTACCCACATAAAAGAACAATTCTCGCTTGACGTAGAGCCAGAAACTTGGTGGAACGACCATGCATCCTTGAGTGTTGTACAGTGTTTTATTGGGTTCTTACGTGATGTCGTACTTGTTGATATTGAAAAGCCCGTAGTTATTTTCATTGATGAAATAGACGCTACATTGAAATTAAATTTCGCCGATGATTTCTTTGCCACTATTCGCTCAATTTACAACGCTCGTGCTTCCAACCCCATTTATCAAAGATTAACCTTTGCACTCTTTGGTGTGGCGACACCCTCTGATTTGATAAAGGACCGCACACGGACCCCATTTAACATTGGGCATCAAATTGACTTGCGAGAAATTACCCCGCAAGATGCAAATGTCTTCCTAAAGGCTTTAGCTGAAGCTGGTAATGATCACACAAAACAGGTTTTTGATCGGGTGTTTTATTGGACTTATGGGCATCCCTACCTGACGCAAAAATTGTTTGATGCCTTAGTTAAGGATAGCGAGATAGAATTAACATCAGAACAAGTTGATGCAACAGTAGATAGGCTCTTCTTTTTGGAGGATTCCACTAGGGAGACAAATTTACGATATGTGCTGGATAAAGTAAAAGAAAGTTCTCAAAAGGTTAAACTATTGTCTGTTTATCGCAAAGTCCATGCTGGTAAAATCGTACCCGAAGACGAACGCTCAGTAGAGCAAAGTCAACTTAAAGTATTAGGATTAGTACGTTCTTCAGATGGTGTATTGCAAGTGCGCAATGAGATCTATCGTAGAGTATTTGACCAAAAATGGATTAAAGCGAACACTCCTGTAGATTGGACCCGGCGTATCGCCGTTATTTCGACCGTGTTGGTTTTCATTCTGGCGACAGCTTTTGGGATCTGGATGTACAGGCAAAATACACTTACAACTGATGCTCAGGCACAAATACTCGTTGATAACTTCCATAGTACGAACAGTGCCGAGGTACGTATTACTAGCCTGGCAGGATTGTTTGAGCTAGGCAAGGACGAACAAGCTCGTCGTTTATTTTTTGAAGAACTCGATATCACAAATCAAATCTCACTTTTTGACTTGACACGCCCCCAAAATGTAAGTGACAAGTTGATCACAGTTGTTAAAGGGTTATATGTTTTTCTAGATGATAATGAAACTGGCAATGTTTTACTAAATGCGATGGCGCAACCCTTACGTGAATTGGATGATCCTACCGCAATTAATCTGGCCATAGAAATTGAAGAATGGTTATTGGGAAGGCAATATGGAGCAACTGGTGATTTTGCACAAGCAATTGATGCATACGAAATAGCAATACGACTGAATCAACGTAATCCGGGCACGTACTTTGACCGCTCACTTGCCTATCAAGGCCTGAACGAATATGAAAAAACGTTGACCGACTTACAAAAAGTAGTAAGTTTAGATACATCCCGAAAGGCAAAGATTCAGCAAGTGATCGAACAAGACAATAATCTCTTTACGTATTTAGGATTGCACCGCGGGTCATTCCCTGTTGTTGCAGATTGGTTCCCAACACTAACCCCTACAGCAACCGTAACTCCTAAGCCAACAAACTCACCATCTCGTATTTCTACATCTACTAAAACTCCCACTTCAACTCCGACTGCGCCTCTTTCTCCTATAATGACTCTTACATTTATACTAACGCCTACGCCTACCCGCGGTCCAACTCGCACTCCCACGGCTGTTGTTAATGTTGTCTCATTACAGACACCTTTACAAGGGCGGACATACAAGAATCCCGTTGTGTTCCAATGGGCAGGAACTTTGGGGCCTAATCAAAGGTTTCAGGTTTTTGTACATCATATCGAAAGTGGCTACAGCATACAAAGCAGTTTACTTAAAAATAGAATTTGGTATGGTGATTTGCCAGCGAGCCGAACTGGGGAATGGCGTTGGACAGTGTCAGTGATTGAGAATAGAGAGCGTGTTTTCACTTCTTTTGAACAAATGTTTTGGCTTGATCCTGGTTTTGGTATTGGTGTTAGTCCAATATCACCGCCGCCGACACCAAAACCGTGATTAAGAATCGCTAACACTATGCACCTCCTCACCATTATCGGCTCCATACGCAAGAATCGCCACACGCACACCCTGGTCGCGCGCGTCCTTGACGAGATGCGCACCCTCGCGCCAGACCTTGAATCCGATCTGATCTACATCGCCGACCAGGATATCCACCCCTGCCGCGTGGTGTGCTCGACGTACTGCTCGACGCATCCGTACCAGTGCGCCGCACTGGACGACGCCAATGCCATTCTCGCTCGCATGAGCCAGGCCGATGCGCTGATCATTGGTGCGCCGCTGTACTTCCGCGCGCCACCGGCGCAGTTCCAGGCGTGGGCAGAACGGCTCGTCTCACTCTTCTTCTTCCACGAAAGCCAGGGACAAAGCGCCGTCCCTTCGCCGCTCAAGGGGAAACTCTGCGGATTGGTCGGTGTTGCTGAATATTCCAATCCGCACCAAATCCTTGAGTACCTGCATGACTTTTGCACGGTGCTAAAAATGCGACCTGTGCTGTTGGATACTTTCCCCTATCTGGGCGTGGCAGGTCAGGGTGATGTAGAAAATGACGCAATTTTCCATCCCTTTGAACGGACGAAAGACCTGGCTGCGAGACTGGTGGAGGAACTCACGACCAATGACCGAAGATAGGCAGGATTTCACGTTTGAAACCGTCACCGTCAACGAACGGGGCGAGGTCGTCCAGACGCAATCGCATCACGCGCAGCGATGGATCGAGCCGCTGCCGGGCGGCGCGCAACTGCCAATGGTCGCCATCCCTGCCGGACGATTCCTGATGGGATCGCGGCACAACGAGGGCTACGATGACGAACACCCCCAGCACAGCGTCAGCGTCCCGGCATTCTGGATGAGCCAGTATCCCGTGACCCAGGCGCAGTGGGCCGCCATCATGAAGTGGACGCCGCCGTATCGCTGTAAAGGGCCACAGCGCCCGGTGGATCGGGTAAACTGGCGCGACGCGCTGGCGTTTTGCAAGCGCCTTTCGGAAACAACCGGGCGCGCCTATCGCCTGCCGGGCGAGGCGGAATGGGAGTACGCCTGCCGCGCGGGAACGAACACGCCGTTCTACGTCGGGCCGACGATCACCACCGATCTGGCGAACTACGTCGGCCTGCACACCTATCTGGCCGAGCCGGAGGGCGTCTACCGGCACGTCACCACGGACGTGGGCAGCTTCCCGCCGAACCCTTTCGGCCTCTACGAAATGGCCGGCAACGTCTGGGAATGGTGCGCGGACGCCTGGCACGCCAATTACGACGGCGCGCCCACTGACGGCAGCGTGTGGGCCGGGGATGACGCCGCGCGTGTCATGCGCGGCGGCTGCTGGCACGATCCGCCCGGCCTGTGCCGCAGCGCGGCGCGGCTGAAATACGCGCCCAATGAAGCCGAAGACTACCTCGGTTTCCGCGTGGCCCTGACCTCGTTGGAGCGGACGGTTCCACCGCCCACACGTCGCAGTTACATTGGGGAAATGCTGCGCCGAATCCGAGCTGTCGTCAAACATCAAAATTGACGTTCAATAAAATTCTCACCACAAAGGACACCAGGGACACAAAGATTTTATTCTTCTCTGTGAACTCTGTGTGCTCTGTGGCTACATATAAGGAGCAAAGGTTATGCTACGAGTCTGCGTGATCGGCATGGGGCCTATCGGCAACCGCCATGCCATGATTTACCAGGAAGACCCGCTGGCCGAGTTGGTCGGCGTGTGCGACATCAACCGGGAACGGGCGGACGCCGCCGCCGCGCGCCTCGGCGTCCCCGCCTTCTACGACACGCCGACCATGCTGCGCGCCCTCGCGCCCGACCTGTGCAGCGTCACCACCGGCGGCTACGAGTATTCCAGCGACCACTATCTGCCCACGATGCAAGCCCTTGACGTGGGCTGTCACGTCCTCGGCGAGAAGCCCATCAGCAACGAGATCGAGAAGGGCGAGGAGATGGTCGCCAAAGCGCGCGAGAAGGGCGTCTGTTACGCCATCAACCTCAACCACCGCTTCACACCGGCTGCCTATCTGGCAAAGCAGTGGCAGGACGAGGGCCGCATCGGGCACCTGCTGTTCGTCAACATGGCGCTGTGGATTAAAAACCCGGCGGAGAGTTCGCCTTACTACATGATCAAGGCGCTCAATCCACACTCGGTGGACATTATGCGCTACTTCGGCGGCGATATCGAGGCGGTGCAGTGCTTTGGCGCGACCGCGCCGGGACGCCAAATCATCACGACAGCGCATTTCAGTATGCGCTTCAAGAACGGCGCGGTCGGCGGGCTGACCGCCTCCTACGACATCGAGCGCGGCCACCCGATGGAGCGCTGCGAGGTAGCGGGCGTCAAAGGGCGGTTGGTGGTGGATGATATGTGGCGCGAGGCGACGCTCTATCCGGCGGGGGACTTCGTCAAGCAGGTCTACTCCAACCCGGTCTTTGGCGGGATGCGCGATTTCGAGGACACCTTCCGCAACCGCCTCCACAAATTCCTGGAAGAAGTCACCAACGGCGTGCCGCCCGACCGGATTGACGGCTCCGGCGCGGATGGCCTGGCGGCCCAAAAGGTGCTGCACGCCGCGATTG
>Ga0209605_1001569_pt1 | contig 24718 bp, 15 predicted proteins | sample AD_UKC035_MetaG_FD_184408 | JGI IMG/M metagenome (GOLD analysis project Ga0209605, IMG submission 184408) | Active sludge microbial communities of municipal wastewater-treating anaerobic digesters from USA - AD_UKC035_MetaG (SPAdes) (version 2) | ecosystem: Engineered > Bioreactor > Anaerobic >...
CCGGGAGCGCTTCGGGCCGCTCATGGGCGGCAAGGACCCCCGCTACGACACCCCGCGCAAGCTGGCCCTGGCCCTGCGCCGGATCCGGCCGGGGGTGATCGCCCCGCGCCACCACCCGACCTACGTCAATGACTGGCGGAGCGTTGACCCGGACTTCGAGCCGGTGATCGAAATCCACTCCGAGTGGGGCTGCAGCGAGCGGGACGGCGGCCCGCTCTCGCCCTCGCCCGGCCGCTGGCCGGTCTGGCCGGGCAACTATGCCCAGGACGGCCTGGCCCGCGGCCACCGCTTCGGCTTCATCGGCGGCGGCGATTGCCACAATGTCCGGCCCGGCCTCAACGGCATCACCGCCGTCTACGCCGACCGGCTCAGCCGGGAGTCGGTCTTCGACGCCATCCGCTCCCGGCACTGCTACGCCACCAGCGGGGCAAAGATACTGCTCGACTTCCAAGTGAACGGCCACCGGATGGGCTCGGTGCTCGAGGCGCCCCTGGAGGAGTGGCCCCGTCTCTTCCCGATCCAGGTCGCCTGCGGGGTGATCGGGACGGCCAGCCTGGCCCGGATCGAGCTGATCGAGAACAACCGGGTCGTCTACACCCACCTGCGCTGGCGCGGTCCGGCCAGCCAGATGGCCTTCCAGCTGAAGTTCGAAACGGTCACCTACTACCCCCGCTACTACTATGTCCGGGTCACCCAGACCGACGGCCAGATGGCCTGGTCCAGCCCGGTCTTCATCGACTACCGGGTACCCCCGGACATGTACTACTGGCAATCGGTCCCCGCGGACCGGCTCGCCAGAAACAAAAGGAGAACGGAATGAAGAAGTCCTTGGACCCGGCGGTCGTCCTGGGCGACCGGTTCCGGGAATTTCAGGTGCAGTTCTGGGATTATGCCACCCTCTCGCTCCTGAAGGCCTTCGCCGCCATCTGCGAAAAGGGCGGCTTCGGCCGGATCGACAGCTTCACCGGCGCCGGCCGGATCCGCTCCGGCGCCCGCTACCGCTTCCAGTGGCGCAAGGGCGCCCCGCTGGAAATCAAGGCGGACCAGGAAAGCTCCGAGGCGGCCGGCGGCCTGGTCCTGAAAGGGAAGCTCGACTTCTTCACCATCAACCGGATCCGGAACTTCCCGCTCTTTCACCTGCGGGGACTCTACCGGAAACCGATCGCTGCCCGTTGGGGGTACCATGATTAAACTCGAAGGCCGGATCAAGTGTCCTTTCTGTTACGCCTACTTTCCGCGCCGGGCCGGGGCGGTCCAGCAGTGCTTCGACTGCGGCCGGGAGTTTGAGCCGGTCCGGCTGGTCCGGGCCAGCCGTTTCCGCCTGGACGGCAGGCAGCTGACCGTGGCCGAAGCGGTCAATCATCCGGTGCGGCCGATCCGCCACGGGTTCGCCCACGAGAGCTTCCGCCATCCCGAACTGGAAACGCTCCGGAAGAAGTACCGGCTGGACGAGATCGGGAAGAACGCCCCGGACGAGTTCAGCCGGCAGCTGGCCCTGCGTGACTGGGTCAGCGCCGCCTGGACCTCCGGCCAGCCCTCGGTGCGCCACCCAGGCAACGGCGGACCCGACCACGACTATCTCGCGTCCGTGATGCTGGAGAAGTCCCGCCGGTCCGGCCACTGCTACTTCTGCACCTACAAGGCCCTGGCCTCGGTCCAGCTGGCCTCGGCCTTCGGCTGGACGGCCCGGCTGATCAACTGTGACGGCCAGCACAGTCCGGCCGGCCCGGCCAACTGCGGCCACATGGTTTACGAGATCTGGTCCAACCAGTTCAACAAGTGGTACCTGAACGACTCGCTCTTCAACGTCCATTACGAGAAGGAGGGCCGGCCGCTCTCGATCTACGAACTGCGGCGCGAGTTCCTGACCAACCGGAGCCGGGCGGTGCGGCAGGTCTGGGGTCCGGGCCGCCATCCGATGCCCCGCGAGGTCCACGGCGGTTTCGGCGCCTGGAGTTTCGAGTGGTACGTGGTCTATCTCCACAACAACCTGCTCGACTTCCCGGCCGGCGACCACATCCACCCGCTGCTGATGCCGCGCGACCGCTTCAACCGCAACCGGAACTGGCGCCGCTTCGACCCGAAGACCGGGACCGGCCGCAGCAACGTCTATGTCTGCAAGGGGATGGTCATCGAGGAGTCGGATCCCTACCACCTGAATTACCCGATCAACCAGGCCGAAATCATGCTGCTCCGGAACGGAAAATCACTCACGGTCCGTTTCCACCACAACCTGCCCAATTTCAGCCACCTCGAGGTGAGCGCGGACGGCCGGAAGCACCGTTTTGAAGACCAGCGGAAGGCCGAGCTGGAGTGGAATCCGCGCCGGGGCGAAGGACGCCTCTCGGTCCGCGGCGTCAACACCCGCGGGGTGGCCGGACCGGAGAGCCGGGTAACGATAAAATCCGCCGACTGAAACGGGACCGCCCGACAAAAACCGCCAACACCCTGGAGTCAGCCAAGATGAAAACGCGGATGACCGCCGCCGAGAAGAAGGAACTGCTCGGCCGGCTCGACCTGAAGGCGCCCTCGCTGGCCCCGCTCGACCTGGCCGCCTGGCCGCTCGATGAACGCTGGACCGGCCGGCGCCTGCACCGGGCTCTGGTGGAACGAGTTTCACCCCGGCCCTACCTGACGGCCGGCGATTACCGGGAAGTGGCCCGGCGCCTCAACGCCGACGCCCCGACGGCGGCCGCCGCCTACCGGAAGCGGGGGCGCGAACTGCTGGCGCTGGCCCGCGCCGGCGACCGCCGCTTCTGGAACGATTACCGTTTCGACAACCTGCACGGCCTGGGCTGGGCGGCGGCCCTGACCGGCGACCCGGCCTATCTCCGCCAGGGCGAGGCGGTGCTTGCCCACCACTGCTGCCAGCTGCCGCCGCCGCCCGGCGGCAAGCACCGCGGCGGCTTCGGCTGGGACGGCCTGACGGTCGGCCGCTACCTGAGTTACGCCACCGAGTTCCTCTACCTGGCCGCCGCCGCCGGGCTGATCGAGGACGAGGTCCTGGCCCGGGTGCTCCTGGCCGGCCACCGGAAACTGGCCTTCACGCACCGCCACCGCCGCGATTTCCACTTCAGCAACATCACCCTGGTCGGGGCCATCGGCTCCTTCTTCTGGGCGACGCTCTTCCCGGAGTTCAAGGATGCGGACCGCTACCGGGAAGAGTGGGGGCGGTTCCTGGCCGACAATGTCGAGATCATCTTTCGCTCCGACGGCGGCAATTACGAGCAGAGCCCGAATTACCACAGCGTCTGCCAGTACTGGTACGCCTATGCCTGGCGGCAGGACCGGGTCAACCATAAAATGCTGCCGGACCGGGTGATCCGGCGCCTGGAAAAATCGGCCGAGTTCTTCTCGGCGCTCCGGATGCCGGGCGGCGAACTGCCGCCGGTGGGCGATACCGGCCTGCGCCGGCGTGACCTTTCGCTGGCCCTGACCGCCCTGACCTGCGGCCGGCCGGACCTGCTGCACGGAATCGGCAAACTGCCGGAACTCGGCTGGCACCTGGGCGGCCGCTTCGTCACGGCCGATTTCTCAAGCATCAAGCCGCCGAAAAAACTGAATTACGCCTTCCCGAAATCCGGCTTCTACCCGATGCGCTCCGGCTGGAAAAAGGAGGCGGCCTACGCCCTTTTCCTCTGCGGCCCGCACGGCATGTTCCACGGCCACTTCAACCTGCTCTCCCTGATCGTCTCGGCCGGGCAGAACCTGCTGATAACCGATCCGGGCGCTTACAGCTACGACAACTCGCCCAACCGGCTCGGCTTCCTTTCCACCCCCTTCCACAGTACCCTCTCCCTGCACAATATCTCCCATCGTCCCTGGGAGGACGGCCAGCCGCCGCTGGCCCGGGTCACCCAGTGGGAAGAGGCCGGCGCCGGCCTCCTGGCAACCGCGGTCAGCCGGGCTTATGACCACCTCCACGGCCGGCCGGTCCTGACGCGCCAGTTCTACTACGACGGCGACCGGACCTGGATCATCTGCGACCGGCTCGAAAGCGATTCCTGGTACGCCTTCAGCCAGAACTTCATCCTGCCCCAGGGCCTGGCCCGGAAGCGGGTCCAGGCCGGTTCCAACCTCTGGCTCGGGGTCACCGGCGGCCGCGGTCCCCGGCTGATGATCGCCCAGGCGGACGCCCATCTCTGCGCCCACATCCAGGCGACCGGACTGCCGGTTCGCCGCCAGGCGAAGACGGCGCCCCAGAAACTCTGCTTCATCAAGAACGAGACCCGGACCGGCTATGTCACCCTCCTGCGGATTCTCGAAAAGGGGGAGAAAATTGGACAAATTTCCTTGCATATGCACAAAGAGGCCGGCCATCGGATGCGGGTGGAGGCCGGTTACGCCAACCGGCGGGTGGAACTTCTCTTCGGGGGGCGGGTCACCCTTAAAAAATAGGGGCGACCAGGAAGCGTCCGTACTGGTCAGCCCCGTTTGACAATCGTGATTGTCCGCCTCTTGTTCCGGCATTATTAAAGAACAAAAGAATCCGGCCGGGCTCCCGGAACCGGATTTTTGTATGATAAAAACAGTATCATAGACAATAAAAAAGAGCCCTTCATTCCCGGTTTGAGTATATGTTTGTTTTGATTGACAAAAACCGGGTTCTGGGGTTTAATATTATTCATGAAACGGACCAATATACCCGCCTATCTCCGCATCGAACACGACCTGCGCAAGAAGCTGGAAAGCGGCCGGTTGAAACCGGGCGACCGGATGGCGCCGGAGTACGAACTGGCCGAAGAGTACAAGGTCAGCCGGATGACCCTGCGCAAGGGCCTCTCCCTGCTGGTCTCCGAAGGATACCTTTACCAGGTGCCGGGACGCGGCACCTTCGTGACCTCCCCGGACGACCAGAGCCTGGAGGTCATGCGCAAGCAGCGGGACAAGCTGCGCAAGATGAACCGGGGCGTCGGAATGCTGATCCCCTCGGTCACCGTCTCGCTCTACCTGGGCATCGTGCGCGGCGCCGAAGATGCCTGCCGGGAGAACGGATTCCACCTGGTGCTCGGCAACTACGACGGGGTCCCCGAAAAGGAAAAAGAGTATCTTTCGATGTTCGCCGACCGCGGTATTTCCGGGCTGATCGTAGCGCCGAGCTATAATTCCAACCTGAACAACGGATACCGGAACCTGGTGGAAAAGAAGATCCCGGTAGTCCTGACCGGACTCGAACTGTCTGGCCTGACCGCCGACCTGGTGGCCACCGATTACTTCAACAGCGCCTACCTGGGAATCGAACACCTGGTCAGGTCCGGCAGCCGGAAAATCGTCTCCTACGCCTCCCAGTACGTGACCTACGCCAGCCGGGAAAAGGTGGCCGGCTTCCGGGAAGCCCTGCGTAAAAACAACCTGGAGGCCCCGGAAACATTCTTCCGCGAAGTGCCCCTAAAAAAACCGCTCGACCCGGACGAGACGATCGGGTTCTTTCAACAGGAAGAGGTGGACGGCATCTTCTCCGGCAACGAATCAACCACCATCAAGCTCATCAATTTTCTCAACCTCTTCGCCGGCCGCCTGCCAAGGAAGATACGGCTGGTCTGTTTCGACCGCCCGATGATCGTACCCCAGTCGAACACCCCGGTCGCCTACATCATTCAACCGACCCATGAAATCGGCCGAACGGCCGTCAACCTGCTGATGGCGCGCATCAAGGAGAAACGGACCCATCAGCCCCAGCCCTATAAAAAGGTCCTGCTTCAGCCGAAGATACAGATGTCCGACGAGGAGCCGGCCTGGAACCTGGAACCGGATTCTCCGCTCGAGAGCAAACCATTCTAACCCCCCCTCCCCGGAGAACCGAAAAGGGCCGGCGGCCGGATTCGAGCTGCCTTTTGATCCGGGCCGGCCGCACTTGATTGGCCCTGAAACCTGATTGTATAATCCTTAATGATAGGTTACCTGCCCCTTGATTTTTTCCGGCGGCCGCGGCTTCTTTCCGCGAGACAATTTTAACCGGGAGGCGTGTCATGCGGAAGTTCGTTTTCATACTGGCATTGCTGTTAGGCTGGGCTGTTTTCAGTCCGTCTTTTTCGGCGGCGGCCGGCCGCAACCTGCTCTGGGACGGCGGCTTCGAGATCGGCTACGGCAACAGTTACTGGGGCGTGGTCTACGGCAATTACGGCCCCAACTTCCGCGCCTCCTGGCGGGACGGGGTGCTGAAACTGGAGCGGCCGATGGGCAGCCGCATTTACCGTCTGGAAGATGGTGACTACTACCTGGCCGCCTGGGTGAAGCGGGGGCCCGGCTTCGAAAAGAAGCCCGGCCGCTTCGAACTGGTCCTGACCAGCCGTAATTACGACCGGGCCAGCCAGGTGGACAATTACCGGAAATTCTTCGAAATCCCCGAGGAAGACCGGTGGCACCAGGTCGGTTTCCCGGTCAAGATTCAGAACCCGGTCAACCCGCTGATGCACGTCGAACTGCGGCCGGAGTTTCCCGACACCGACATCCTGGTCGAGGCGGTCAGCCTGACGAAGGGGGCCGAGGCGCCGGCCGCCTTCGAAGCGGCGGCCGAAATCGAAGCCGGTTTTTACATTCCCGAGGAGACCTGCACCTACGTGGACGGCGAGGAGCGGGTGGTGGAGCTGCGGATCCGGAACAACGGGGCGGCCCGGCGGGCGCGGGTGACCTGGGAGATCTACAACTACCGGGAGGAGCTGGTGCGCCGGGGCGAGTTCAACGAGGTTTTCCCGGCCCAAACGACCACCCGCAAGCGGCTGCCGGTGGCCGACCTGCCCCACAACGGCTACCGGCTGGCCTGCGCCGCCGAGGCTTCCCCGCTGCTGGGCGACGCCTCCGTCTCCTTCCTGCCGGTGATCAACCAGGCGGCCCACCCGAAGTGGGGCGCCTGCGCCAACATCGGCGACGCCACCCGCGGCTACACGGCCCGGCTGATGAAGCGGCTGGGCATGAGCCGTTCCTACATCATGAGCGCCAGCCAGCCGGGGCGCTGGAACAACGTGGAACAGGCACCGGGCAAATATACCTGGATCGAGGAGGCCGGCCTGGACGAGGCGATCCGCCAGGGAGTCGAGCCGGCCGTCTGCCTGGAGGTCTTCAAAAAGCCGCCGGCCTATGTGGCCAAATATGTCGAGAAAAACCTCCTCGTAGACGAGGCGGCCTACACGAAGGCGGTGGTCAATTACGTTGACGCCTTCGTGCGCCACTACGCCGGCCGGGTGAAGGCGGTGGTGCTGGAGGACGAGACCGGCTGGCCGCCGCTGCCGGAAGTGGCCCGGATCTACGCGGCCGCCTACGCGACGGCCAAGAAGGCGGCCCGCGAAAGCAAATGCGAAATGGAGTTCGGCATCAACGGCGACTGGAAATTCTTCGAAAAACTGATCCCCCTGGTCGGCCCGGATAAGTTCGACTTCCTGAGCGGCAACTACATCGGCCAGCCCGGCGGCAGCGCCGCCATGATCAATGCCGGCCGGAAGGCCGGCTGGCAGGGCCGGTACGCCGATATCCCGGCGGTGGGACAACGGACCCTGCCGCGGCCGACCGCCCTGATCATTGACTCGCCCGACCTGGGCGGCTTCACCGCCGGGGAATTTCTCTGGCAGCATGTCAGCAACCTCTGGCTCAACCGGCCCTACGGTACCGAGGATCCCAAGGACGGCCCGATCCTACGCACCGGCTACTACGACATCCGGGTGATGTCGGCCTCGCCCTTTTACGTCATGGGGCGCAAGAGCGGGGCCGAGTATGACAACTCGCCGGCGCTGGGTTTCCAGGCGGTGGCGATGCTCAAGCATTTGACCGAGGGGATGCGGCCGGCGCGGCCGGCCGGCGGCGAGTTGAGCATAACCGGCCTTCCGACCGCCAATCCCGGCGTCTGGCTCTACCCGTTCCGCAATGAAAAGAAGGCCCTGGTGGCCCTCCTGGCCGGAAACCAGGCCATGAATAACAAGGCCTGGATCATCAGCGGCCTCGACTTCAGCCAGCACCGGCCACTGGACTTCTACGGCAACCCGCGCCCCTTCGAAAACAACCGGCTGCGTACCCCGGAGCTGCCGGTCTACTTCGAGACGGCCCCGGAGAAACTGGACGGGCTGCTGGCCGCCCTGGCCAAGGCCGAAATCGCCCTTGACCCGGCCGGGGACCACCAAGTGGTCCGCTCCGGCCCCTACATCCTGGAGTTCGGACCGGACCTGGCCAACCTCTTCCAGCTGCGGCTGGCCAGGGACGGCCGGGAACTGGTCCTGCTGGACGGCCTGGAGTGTGAACCGAAGGCCGGCTTCGGCGAGGTGACCTTTATCCCGGGCCGCCTGGTAAATTCGATTGATATCAGCCTCACCGCCGCCAGCGACCTGTATCGGCGACGCTTTTTAACCTTCCGGCTGACCCCGGAGGGAGTCCAGGTCAACTGGAACCAGTCCAACGCCCACCCGGCGCTGGTCAAGACCTCGGTCCGTTTCCGGCTGGGCAAGGAGCTGACCGGCCGGGAGCTGCGGGTCGATACCGACGGCCAGGCCCGGACCGGCCGGCTGGGAGCCGACGGGAGTTTCACCGAGTCGGCGGCACCGGCCGCCTCACCGCTCAAGGCCGCCGCCGGCCGCCTGGTCGTCAAGGGTCTGGCTGTAATCGACCTGCCGGCGGCCACCGGCCAGGGGGTCTTCCGGCCGGCGACCGGGCTGCGCTTCCGGGCCGAGGCCGGCCGGGAGGCGGCGCTGGCCGCCGACTACGAGATCAACCCGATCCCGGTGCCCGGCTCCACGGCCGCCATCCAGAAGATTTACCTGAAGATGCTCATCACCGCCGATGACGGGAAAAAATAACCGGGCCCGCTTAAAAATCGCAGGCCGGTCCGGGAGAAAGGCCGGACCGTTATCGGCGGCCGCCCTGGCGGTCATCCTGCTCGCGGGAAGCAGCGGCCGGTCCGAACCGCAACCGGCGGCGCCGGCGGAAGTGATCAGGGTGCTCTTCGCCCGCCGGCCGGACCCGGCCAGGGCGCCCCTCTTCCCGCCGCTGCGCCAGTACACCGGCGCGCCGGCCTCCGAAAAGACGGACATCCGCCTGGCCACCGACGGAAAGAAACTCCGGCTCCGGATCCGGGCTTACGATGCCCACCCGGAAAAACTGGCCCGCCAGCTTACCGATGCCGGCATCATCCCGGCCATCTGGAAGGAAGACAGCTTCGAGATATTTCTCAAACCAGAGGCGGACTTCCCGGAGAACCGCCAGTTCATCATCTCCAACACCGGCCGGTATGTCCTCAACCGCAACCAGCACCTGGAGGACGGCCGCTACCAGCGCCTGCCCTGGCCGGAACCGGAAACGAAAGAGATAAAAATCAAGGTTAAGCGCCACCGGCAGGGTTACGACATCGAGCTCGAGGCGCCGCTGAAGTCGCTCGGGTTTCCCAAGCCCCTCGAAGCCGGGGACCGCTTCTTCGCCAAGGTGATCCGAAACTACCGGGCCCACCTGAGCCCCGAGCGGGAGGTGCTGCAGATCCGGCCGGCCCGCCTCCTGCTCGGCCCGGAGGCGGATCCCGCCAACCACCGGATAGAGGGATACAGCCCGCTGGAATGCGCAAGGTGACGGGAGCCGCGGCCGGAGGCGGCCTTCCGCGCCCTCAAAACCGGATTGTCAAGGAAGCGGCCGCGGCGGAGCCGGCCGATCCTGAAGCTGGCCGCCGGCCCCGCCGATAAGGTAAAATAGGAGTTTAATGCCCGGCCGCCGCCCGGTATAATCGGGGCGGGTTAATTCAAGAAATTCGAGACGAGGCGTCGGGCCTGAAAGAAGGCCCGGCGCCGGTCTCTTTTAGACGGAAATTTAACGCTGCCAATCGGAAACCGAACATGGCCCAGAGAAAAACCGGCCTCCCGACCCGGGTGCTGGTGATGGGGCTGGGACGGGGCAACGCCTTCGTTAATGCCGCCCTGAACTCCCGGGAATTGGAGCTGGCCGGCATCATCGACCTGGATGCGGAAAGATTGAAGCGGGTGGCCGCTGACTGGCAACTGCGGCCGGAACAGCTCTTCACCTCGCTGGCCCAGGCCAGGTCGGCCGGCCCGGCCGACCTGCTGGTCATCGCCACGCCGACCCACCTTCATGCCGATCACGTGGTGGCCGGCTTCCAGGCCGGCATGCACGTGCTCTGCGAGAAGCCGCTGGTCACCACCCGGCTCCAGGCGCACCGGCTGTCGACGGCGGCCCGGCGTTACCGGCGCCGGCTGGCGGTGGTCCAGAACATGAGGTTCAACCCCCTGGCCCGCCGGTGCCGGGAGCTGCTGGCCGAGGGCGCCATCGGCCGCCTGAACAGCCTGGAGATTAATTTCCACCGCTGGCGGCCGGCCCTGAAACTGGGCCATCCGCACGCGGTCCTCTTCAACCACGGCGTCCACCACATTGACCTGGCCCGTTCGATCGGAGGCGGCCGGCCCCTCTCGGTCGAGGCCTCCGAATGGGACCCGCCCTGGTGGAAGCAAAGCCGGAAGGGACACTGCCTGCGCCTGACCGCCCGCATGTCGGGCGGCTGGACCCTCTGCTACAATGCCAGTTACGCCGAGGCCGGCCGCGAGACCCCCCACTCCGGGGAGATACGGCTGGCCGGCAGTGCCGGCAGCCTGGAAATGGGCGGCGAGATCGACCGCGACCCCCAGCTCTGGCTGCACCAGGTGAAACGGGCGGTCGGACAGGAGACGCGCCGCCGGATCGCGGTCGAGACCGGCGACTGGCGGGGCATGGACCGGGAACTGCTGGAAGGATTCAGCCGGGCCATCCGGAAAGGTGCCCCCTGGGAGACCGACCTCTCCGACAACCTGAAGAGCCTGGAGATCCTCTTCCGGGCCGCCGAATACCTGGAGGGCAAAAGGGCGCCGGCCGCCCGGACCCGCCGGGCCGGAAAAAGATGATCATCGACATCCACGTCCACACGGTCCGCAATCACGGCTTTCCCCGCGACGGCCGGACCGCCCTCACCACCCCGGTCGAACTGCTGGAACGCTACCGGGAACTCGGGGTGGACCGGGCGGTCATCCTGCCGATCATCCACCCGGAGTGCGCTCTCTCGCTCCAGGGCGTGGAGGAGGTGCTGGAGATCTGCGCCGACTTCCCGGACCGTTTCCTGCCCTTCTGCAACATTGATCCGCGCCAGGTCGGGAACTCCGCCTGGGCCGACCTGGGCGGACTGCTGGAATTCTACCGCGCGGCCGGCTGCCGGGGCGTGGGCGAAGTCGCCGCCAGCCTGCCCTTCAACCACCCGATGGTCGAGAACCTCTTCGGCCACTGCCAGCGGCTCGGAATGCCGCTGACCTTCCACATCGGGCCGGCCCTGACCGGCTGTTACGGCCTCTACGACCTGCCCGGACTGCCGCTGCTCGAAGGGGCCCTGGCCGGATTCCCGGAACTGGTCTTCCTGGGCCACTCCCAGCCCTTCTGGGCCGAGATCGCGCCCCTGGCGAGCCCGGAAGAACGCAACGGTTATCCCGCCGGCCCGGTCCGGCGGCCGGGGCGGACGGTCGAGCTGCTGCGGCGCTACCCGAACCTGCACGGCGACCTCTCGGCCCGGAGCGGCTACAATGCCGTCAGCCGCGACCGGGAGTTCGGACTCGCCCTCCTGGAGGAGTTCCAGGACCGCCTCTACTTCGGCACCGACATCTGCGCCCCGGATACGCCGGCGCCGCTGGCCGCTTATCTTAAACAACTCAAGGACGAGCGGGCGATCACTCCGGAGATTTACGAGAAGATCACCAGCCGGAACGCGATCCGGCTGCTTAAACTCTGAGCCGGCGGTTCCCGAAGGAAATAATGAAAATATACATCATGACCGATATCGAGGGCGTGGCCGGGGTGGCCCGCTTCTTCCAGACCCGGGAGGCGGAGCGGCCGGAGAAGAAGGTGGCCATGACCCTGCTGACCCGCGAGGTGAATGCCGCGGTGGACGGCATCCTGGAGGCCGACCCGGCCGCCGAGGTGGTCGTCATGGACGGCCACGGCAACGGCGGCATCGACATCACCGAGTTCCACCCGAAAGCCCGGCTCATCAACCGCGGGCCGCTGCCCCCGCCCGGGCTGCTTGACCATGGTTTCGACGGGCTCTTCTTCGTCGGACAGCACGCCCGGGCCGCCACCGAGAACGGCAACCTGGCCCATACCTATTCCTCCCTGACCATCGAATACTACCGGTTGAACGGCCGGCTGATCGGCGAGTTCGGATGCCGGGCCGCCCTGGCCGGCAGTTACGGCGTGCCGACCGTCTTCATCTCCGGGGACGACCGGGCCGTGGCCGAGGCGCGGGAACTTGTCCCGGACATCGTCGGGGTGACGGTCAAGGAGGGGCTGGGCCTGGAGACGGCCCTGCACCTGTCGCCGGCCCGCGCCCGGGAAGTCATCCGGGCCGGCGCGGCCGAGGCGGTCGGCCGGATCGGCGCCATCCCGCCCTACCGGGTCGAGCCGCCCTACGAACTGGTCATCCGGGTCAAGGAAGGGGTCTCCCTCGAAAATTTCCTGAAGAAGGGGGCCGAGCCGCTGGACGAACGCACGGTCGTGCGAAGAAGTTCTTCACTCAACGATTTGCCTATTTGAAGCATCCAGGCCGGAACGAAACCCGGTCCCCGGAGAGAGGAGCGCGATGTCCAGGAGAATAACCGCGGTGGCGCTTGGGATGGCCCGGGAGTATCGCCAGCCCCGGACGCCCGAAGATAACCTGAAGTACCTGGAGGAGTCCCTGGCCGAAATGGCCGGCTTGAAGCCGGACCTGGTCGCCGTTCCGGAGGTCTTCCCCTATTCCGGACTGCCCACCCTGGAGAAGAAACCGGGCCTGGGCACCGAGACCCTGCAGAAACTGGCCCTGCGCCACCGGTGCTGGCTGGTCGGCTCCATCTATGAAAAACGGCAGGGGCGCCTTTATAACACCGCCCTCCTGGTCAACCGGGCGGGTAAGATCGCCGGCCGTTACGACAAGATCCACCTGACCGACACCGAATTGAAGCGGGGGGTCTGCCCGGGGCGTCCGGACCCGGAACCGCTCAAGACCGATTTCGGCCGGATCGGGATCCAGATCTGCTTCGATGTCAACTGGCCCGACGAGACGCGGCGGCTGGTGGAACGGGGCGCGGAACTGATCGTTTTTTCCTCGGCCTTCCCGGCCGGACGGCTGCTGGAGACGCTCGGCTTCCAGAACCGGGTCCCGATCGTCTCAGCGGTCCAGCAGACCCCCTCCGGCATCCTCGACAACGCCGGCCGCTGGCTCGACCGGACCGACCGCTTCTCCTGGTGGGTCACCCGGGTTCTCGACCTGGAAAGCGCCGTCTTCCACTGGGATTACCAGGGCGACCGGCTGAAGGCGATCCGGGCCCGTTACGGGGACCGGATCCGGATCGAGACCCTCGGCCCGGAGGCCTGGTTCATCCTGGAAGCGGCCGATCCGGAACTCTCGATCCCGGCCGTGGCCAGGGAGTTCGAACTGCGGACCTACCGCCGGTATATCAAGGATTCAACCGACCACCAGCTCAAGGCGGCCAAAAAATATTATAATAAATAGAAAAAACCGGTTGTCCCGGTCTGCCGGGTCCGGCGGGTCACCCAAGCGGAGAGAAGCATGGAAAAATTGGAGAAGAACGAATTCACCCTGCGCTCGATCATCACCGGCGCGGTCATGGCCGCCCTGATCGCCCTGGGCAACGTCTATAACCAGATCGCCGTCCAGGGCTCCTACATGGCCGAAGATTTCACCGCCTCCTCGGCCATCTTCTTCCTCTTCTGGCTGGTCCTGCTCAACCTCCTGCTGCGCCGGTACTGCCGCCGCCTGGCCTTCTCGAGCGCCGAGATGATCCTGGTCTACGTGATGATGATCGTGGCCTGCGCCATCCCGACCATGGGCCTGATCCTTTACCTGATCCCGACCATCAGTTCCGCCAGCTACTACGCCACCAGCAGCAACCGCTGGGCCGAGACCATCATCCCCTACCTCAAACCCTGGCTGATCGTCCGGGATGAAAACGCGGTCGCCTGGTTCTACGAAGGGCTGCCCAAGGGAGAGTCCATACCCTGGCTGGCCTGGGTGAAGCCCCTGCTCCCCTGGGCCGCCTTTCTCATGGCTCTCTACCTGGTGATGATCTTCCTGATGGTCATCCTGCGCCGGCAGTGGGAACAGAACGAAATATTGAATTATCCGCTTACCAAGACCCCGCTGGAGATGATCAATGCCCACGCCAACAACCTCTTTCGCAACCCTCTCTTCTGGACCGGATTCGCCATCACCGCCCTGATCGGCTCCCTCAACGGGCTGCACTTCTACTTCGAGTCGGTGCCGGCCCTCAAACTTGACAACACCATCCCGATCTTCCGGGCGACCATCCAGCTTCCCTTCCGGGTCAGTTTCCCGATGATCGGCTTTACCTACTTCGTCAACATCCCGATGTCCTTCAGCCTCTGGTTCTTCGCCCTGCTCACCACGGTCGAGCAGGGCTTCCTGAACATCACCGGTTTCGGAACCACCGGCTACCTTCCTTACACCGCCCGGCCGATCCTTGACTGGCAGTCGCTGGGCGCCCTGGTCGCCCTGATGCTTTACAGTTTCTGGCTGGCCCGGCGCCAACTGGCCTCGGTCTTCACCGCCGCGGTCCGGCCGAAGGCGAACCCGGACGACGCCGATGAAATCGTTCCCTACCGGGTGGCCTTCTGGGGCACGATAATCTGCCTGGTCTTTCTGGTCGGCTGGCTGGTGGCCAGCGGACTGCCGCTGTTGCCGGCGGTCTTCTTCCTGGCGGCCGCCCTCTTCATCTATATCGGCATCACCCGGGTCGTGACCGAGGGCGGCCTGGCCGCCACCCGGGCGCCCATGATCCCTTCGGTAATCACCACCTCGACTCTCGGTTACAACCGGATCGGACAGACCGGCATGGCCGCCCTGGGCCTCACCTTCGCCTATGCGGCCGACATCCGGACCTTCGTCATGGCCTCGGTGGCCAACGGCCTGAAGATGATCGAGGACGTCCGGGCCCGGCGCCGCCTCCTCTTCTGGGCCATCCTGATCTCCATCCTGGTGGCCATGGTCACGGCCATCTGGGCGGTCCTCTTCTTCGGTTACCGGGCCGGGGCCATCAACGCTACCCGCTGGTACTTCATCTCCGGACCGGTCTATCCCTGGCGTTATATCGCTGAGGTCATCAAGGACCCGGGCTCGGTCCACAACAAGCTCTACCTGAACTTCACCCTGCTCGGGGCCGGCCTGGCGGTCGCCTTCCAGTTCCTGCGCACCCGGCTGCTCTGGTTTCCCTTCCACCCGCTCGGGCTGGCCTTCTCGACCATCTACCTGACCACCCAGCTCTGGTTCTCCATCTTCATCGCCTGGCTCCTGAAGAGCATCCTGCTCAAGTACGCCGGGGTCAGGATCTACGAACGGTCCAAGCTCTTCTTCATCGGCCTGATCGTCGGACAGTTCGTCGTCAACGGCATCTGGCTGATCATCGACGGCTTCACCGGCAAGATCGGAAACCAGATCTTCTGGATCTGAACCGGACCGGGCGGCTCAACCCATCGCCCGCGCCGGATTTTGATCCGGCGCGGGCCAAACACGCAAATACTCCGGGAGGCACCATGCGCTATCGGATGATCGCGGCCGGGCTGCTGGCCGCCTTAACCCTGACGGCGGCCGCCGCCGGCCGGGCCCAGACCCGGCCGGCCGCCGAGGAGTATCACTGGGGCCGGGACGCCGCCTACTTCGACCGGCTCGACGGGTTCGGCCGGGCCCTGCTCGGCTCCGGGCGCTCCTACGCCGGCACCCGCCAGACCGGCAGCTCCATCCAGGCCCGACTCGACCGGGAGCTGCCGCCCGGCTCCTACCGGGTCCTGGTCCAGAGCTGGAACGTGGACACCGGCCTCAACCAGTTTGAAGTTGACCTGAACGGCGCCGTCGCCCGCCTGAAGATGGACGGCGCGCGCTTCAACCGGGAGGCGATGACGGCCGTTCTCACCACCACCCGGCCGGGCGATCTGCTGACCATCACCGCCCGGGAGATCGGCCAGCGCGAACTTCGCCTCTACTGGGTCTGGCTTTCCAGCAACCTGGGCGACCAGGGCGAATTCCGGCGCGGGGTGGCACTGGGTCCGCTTCCGGGCTCCGGCGGCGAGCCGGCCGGCAACCTGCTGCCGGGTTCCAGCTTCGAGGCCGGCCTCAACGATCTCTGGGGCAAGGCCTATGCCAGCCGCGGCTTCATCATTGACGATTACCTGGAAGCCGCCGTTGATGCCCCGCACGGCCGCTTCTGCCTGCGCCTGCCCGACATCGGACCGGTCCGCCTGGTCAACCGGCCGGTGCCGGTCACCCGGGGCGGCCGCTTCACCCTGAGCGGCTACTTCAGGACGCTCAAGCCGGCCGCGGTCCAGTTGACCGCCACCGCCCTCCGGGACCTGGAGAGCCGGCCGGCGGTCTTCACCGCCCCGCTCGAGACCGGGCCGGAATGGAAGCGGACCTCGACCAGCTTCGAACTGCCGACCGATTTTACCGGAACCATCCAGGTGAGCGTGCTCTGGAACGACAAGCAGCCCGACCCGGCGGCCGCGCCGACCGATATCTGGACCGACGCCATCCAGCTGGAACGGGGTGAATTGACGGCCTACCGGAGCGCCTACGAATCGGAGGCCGGTCTGGTCATAACCGGCAAGCCGGGCGCGGTCTTCTACACCGGCGAGCCAGTGGGGGTCGAGGTGGCGGCCGCCGGCACTCCGGCCGAAATCGAGCTCAAGATCCTGGACTTAAACCTGCAGCCGGTCCTGGAAAAGCGGCTGAACATCGCCGTCGAAAAGGGGCGGGGCGGCCAGCTGGTACGCCTCGAACTCAGCCAGCCCGGCGCTTACCTGGCCGTGGTCCGCTCGCTGGCCCCCGGCGCGGCGCCGGCCGTCCGCAAGGCCTTCGCCCTGATCGAGCCGCCGCCCGACCGGCCCCGGGCCGACCTGCGGACCGGGCTCTACGCCACCCTTTCGCCGGAATCGGTGCCCATCTTCCACCGGCTCGGCTTCCGCTACCTGAACACCCTGAGCGCCATGGCCGGCATCGGCCGGATGTCCCTGGCCGCCCCGGAGCGGGACCGTTACCTCTGGTACGACTGGGCCATCGACCTGGCCAACCAGAACGGGGTCGAGGTGGTGGTCTGCCTCGGCAACCGCTACCCGGCCTGGGCCCTGGAGCCGGGCAAGACTTATCCTTCCATAGCGGCCTGGACGGAATTCGTGGCCAGAATGGTCGAACACTACCGGGGCCGGGTCCATTACTGGATGGTGGAGGACGAACCCGGCGGCCGGGTGCCGGCCGATCATTACCAGAAGATGGTGGCCGCCGCCCGCCAGGCGGTCCAAAAAATCGACCCGGCCGCCTCGGTGGTCATGCACGGGGACTCGGTCAAGTTCTTCGGCCAGGTCATGGCGGCCGCCGGCGGCAAGCACGATTTTTACGATATTCTGGCCGGCGGGGCCAACCTGGCCGCGAACACCAAGCCCCAGATCGAGGCGGCCCGCGCCGCCGGCAAGGAAGTCTGGGCCATCACCTTCGGCGGCAGCAAGGACAGCCTCTACACCGAGCAGCCGACCGGCGCCACCGCCGGCGTCCTGGCCAAGTTCTTCGTGGAAAGGCTCCACGAACTGGATGTCTCCAGGTTCTTCCATTACGACGCCCGCATCATGGGCATGGAACCGGGTACCTACTGGTCGCGCTCCTCCCTCTTTGAGTTCGACGGCGCCTTCCGGCCGGCCGGCATCGCCTACGCGGCGGCCGGGAACCTGCTGGCCGGCAGCCGGCCGCTGGCCGGGGCCACCCCGTTTCAAGGACTTCAGGTTTATCAGTTCGAAAGGGACGGAGGGCGGCTGGCGGCGCTCTGGACCGACGGCCGGATCCTGAAGGGCCGGCTGACGAAAACGGACGGGCTCACCCGGCGCGACACGACCGGCGCGGTCCAGCCGCTCTCCGCCAACGGGGAGATCATCCTCGACAGCAACCCGCGCTACCTGGCCGGCGGGCCGGACCTGGCGGAGCGCCTGGCCGGTCTGCGGCTGGAGCCGGCCCTGGACTTCGTCACCTACGTGGAGGAGACCCCCGGCTCCCGCGCCGCCGATTTCGTGATCCGGCTCAAAAACAACCTCTCCACGCCCCTGGAACTGACGGCCCTGCCCCAGCTGGGAACCGCCAGCTGGTTCGCGGTCGCCGGCAACCGCCGCCGTTTCGATCTTCCGGTCAACCTCACCCTGAAGCCGGGCGAAACCGGCCGAATCGCCTTCCCCTGCCTGAGCCACCCGGAAATACCCCTGCCGCCCGGCGCCGCGATGAACCTGGAACTGGTGAGCCGCCTCTTTTCGACCCGCCTTCCGATCGACCTGGCCGGCTACCGGGCCAACCGGGTCGCCGAAGGCGGCTTCAAGAACTTTCCCTCGATCCACGGGGCCGGCTACCCGATGCTGACCCTGGGCGAGGGACGGAAACTGGCGGTCAGCCGCGACGGTGAGAACCTTTACCTGGACCTGCACCTGCTGAAGAGTTCGGCCGATCCCCGGGCCAGCCTGGAGGTCCGGTTCATCCCGGACCTCGCCCGCCAGCCCTGGGGCGAAACACTTCAACCGTTGCTCCGCCTGCAGGCCGGGGACGGTTCCGCCGAGTTGACCGGCCTGGCCGCCGGCCAGGCTCCGCCGCCGCTCAAGGGCGTCCGCTCCGAACGGCCGGAGGATCTCTTCATCCACCTGGCCCTGCCGCTGAAGACGCTCGGGCTGAAGACCGGGCAGGCCCTCGGCCTCCGGGCCGAACTGCAGGAGACGGACGGAACCGCCTGGCGCCTGGAGGGTCCGGGCGGCGTCCGGGCCATCAGCATCTGGTAAACAGGCCGTACCTTTCACGCTAACCCGAGCGAGGGAACATGCTGGGACTTTCTCAGGCCGACTGGCTGGTCATGATCATCTACCTGGCCGCCACCACCTACTTCGGCGTCATGGCCGGCCGGGGCCTCTCCGGGATTGCCGATTTCTTCATGCCGCGCCGCTTCGGCAAGGCGATGATGCTCATGCACACCTTCGGCACCGGCACCCATTCCGACCAGGCGGTGAACGTGGCGGCCAAGACCTTCACCAACGGGGTCTCCGGCATCTGGTACCAGTGGCTCTGGCTCTTCGTCTCCCCCTTCTACTGGCTCATCGCCCCGGTGATGCGCCGCTTCCGGGCCGTCACCACCGCCGACGTCTTTGAGTACCGCTTCAACCGCAGCGTGGCCATGCTCTTCTCCGTGGTGGGCATCCTCCAGCTGATGGTGGCCATGGGCGTAATGCTCAAGGGCTCGGGCAAGGTCATCGTCGCCTGCACCGGCAACCTCCTCTCGGCCGACTGGGCAATCTGGGCGATGACGGTCATCGTCGTCATCTACGGCATGGCCGGCGGGCTGGCCGCCGCCATCATCACCGACTTCTTCCAGGGGATCCTGACCATCGTCTTCTCCTTCATGCTGATGCCCCTGGTCCTGCACGCGACCGGCGGGATAGCCGGTCTGAAAGCCTCGATCACCGATCCGGCCATGTTCTCCCTGGTGGCGCCGGCCGAAATCGGCCTCTTCTACATCATCATCATCAGCCTCAACGGACTGGTCGGCATCGTGGCCCAGCCGCACACGATGGGCAACTGCGCCGCCGGCCGCACCGAGATGGACGGCCGGGTCGGCTTCATGTTCGGCAGCTTCATCAAGCGCATCTGCACGGTCGGCTGGACCCTGACCGGCCTGGCGGCGGTCGCCTACTTCGCCGGCCAGGCGATGGACCCGGAACAGGTCTTCGGCGCGGTGGCCCGGGAGTTCCTGCCCCGCGTCTCCCACGGCATGCTCGGCCTCTTTCTGGCCGCCCTGCTGGCCTCGGTAATGAGCTCCTGCGACTCCTTCATGATCGCCTCGGCCGCCCTCTTCACCGAGAACATTTACCGGCCGCTGCGGCCGAACCGCGATCAGAAACACTACCTGGCGATCGGACGCTGGGCGACCCTCCTGGTCGTGGTCGGCGGCCTCATCTTCGCCTACCTCTTTCCAGGCGTCCTCAAGGGACTGGAAATCTTCTGGATGATCCCGCCCATGATGGGCATCGCCTTCTGGCTGGGCCTCTTCTGGCGCGGCATGACCCCGGCCGGCGCCTGGGCCTCGACCCTGGCCGGCTTCGCCGTCTGGTGGCTGACCACCCGGGCCTGGTTCGTCGCCTTTCTGGCCGGCCTCTCCGGCCTGGAGGGGCTGAAACTGGTGATCCTCAAGGGCGGCCGGCCCGAGATCTACCTGCCCTGGCAGATGGTCTTTTCGCTGGCCGGCGGCGTGCTGGCCGGCCTCCTGGTCAGCCTCTTCACCCGCAACATCCCAAAGGAGCGCCTCGACAATTTCTACGCCCTGGTCGCCACCCCGGTCCAGCCGGGCGAACAGACGGAGAAACCCTGCACCCTGCCGGCCGGAACGGTGCCGGTCAAGCGCCGCCGCCTCTTCCCCGGCACCGAACTGGAAATCCTGGTCCCCTCCCGGACCTCGGTCCTGGGCTTCCTGGCCGGCCTGCTGGTGGCGATTCTGAACATTGGCTTCGTCTTCTGGCTGCTGCGCCGCTGAAAAAAAGCACGAAAAACCGCCCGCCGGGCGGCTCAATGAAAATCACACGGGAGGCAAAAAATGAATCGGCGCCAAAGAATATCTTTCCTGCTGCTTACCGTCTTGCTGCTGGGCGGCCTCCTGCTGCGGCCGGACCGGCTCGGGGCCCAGGTCAGGGCCGAGTCCGTCGCCTTCCCGGGCTACGAGGAGATGGACGGCGCCTATCACGGGCTGCTGGCCGCCGCCAACGGCCGGGTCTATCTCGGCCTCTGCACCCATAACGGCCGGGACGACGCGGTACTCCTGGAATACGACCCGACCGGCGGCCGAACCCGGCTGGCGGCCGACCTGGGCCGGGCCACCGGCGAGAAGGGGCGGGGCCGCCTTCCCCAGGGGAAACTCCACACCCGGATCCGGGAGGGGCGGGATGGCCGCTTCTACTTCGCCACCCACTTCAGCTACCCGCTCAACGACCTGAAGGCGAAGATCGATTACCCGGGCGGCGCCTTCCTTTCCTACGATCCGAAGACCGGCCGGTGCCGGGTCCTGGGCCGGGCGCCCGCCGGCGAGGGCATCATCAGCGCCGAGCTGGCCCCGGAGCAGGAGCTCATGTACGGCCTTACCTATCCTTCCGGACTCTTTCTGGTCTGCGACCTGCGCCGGGGCCGGGTCAGCAACCTCGGCCCGGCGACCGACGGCAAGACCGTTTGCCGGAGCCTCGGCTGCGACTCGGACGGCAACGCCTACTTTTCCCGGGAACCGGACCTGATCGTCAGGTACGACCGCCGCGCCCGGCGGCTCCAGGTCCTGCCGACCCGGGTTCCCTCCCTCGACCTGGAAGCCCCGGAATGGGCCGGAAACACCGTCGGGCGCCGGATCTGGCGGACCGTGGTCTGGGACCGGACGGCCGGACTCTTCTACGGGGTGCACGGCGGAACCTCGAAACTATTCTCCTTCCACCCGGCCAGCGGCCAGGTCAAGGACCTCGGCCAGGTCTGCAGCCGGGAGGAGATCGGCCGGGAGAAGCTCACCTACGCCACCCTCGCCCTGGCCCAGGCCCCCGACGCCACCCTTTACTATGTCCCGGCCCGCGGCCTCTTCGACTACTTCAACTCCCAGCCCCTGAACGGGCCGGCCCACCTGGTGGTCCGGCGGCCCGGCGACGGCCAGCCGCAGGACCTCGGCCCGATTCTCTGCGAAGACGGCCGGCGCCTCTTCGGCTCCCAGAGCGCCGCGGTCAGCCCGGACGGCCGGACGCTCTACCTGCTGGGCGCGGTTGAGGCGAAGACCGGCGACCGGAGCGTGCCCTTCACCACCCTGCCCGTGGCCGGAGCCGACGGTCCGGCCCGGGTTCCCTACCAGTTGCGGCTTCTCAAGATAGACCTGGCCGATTTGCCGGCCGGTCCCGACCTGGCCGTTTTGCCGGCCGGTCCGGCCGCCGCGGCCCGCCAGCCCGGCCGGGTCAACGCCGGCTGGTTCCACTCCTTCTCAGCCGAATACCCGTACCTGGACGGCCAGTGGCACGGCATCATCACCGCCAGCGACGGCCGCACCTACTTCGCGGTGGCCAGCCACGAAAAGGGACACCACACCCAGTTCTTCGTCTTCGATCCGAAGCTGAAGAAGGTGACCCACCTGGCCGACCTGGGCGAGGTCTGCGGCGAAACGAATTCGGGGCGCACCGCCCAGGGTAAGATCCACAGCCAGATCTCCGAACACAAGGGACGCCTTTACTTCACCACCCTGCATGCCGACTACACCGCCGCGGGTGAAGCCGATTACCCGGGCGGCCACATCATCTCCTACGACCTGAAGAGCGGCCGTTTCACCGATTTCGGGATTCCGCGGCCGGGCGAGGGACTTGAGACCGCCGCCCTCGACCCGGGCCGGGAGGTCTTCTACGCTCTCTCCTGGCCGGGTGATCACGGCCAGGGACCGAACCACCTGGTCGGCCTGGACCTGAAGAGCGGCCGGACCCGGGACCTGGGCATCGCCGAACCGCCGGGACCGGTCAGCCGGATGCTGCTGGTGGACGGCCGGGGCGTGGTTTACAGCGCCCGGAGCGGCGGCCGGCTCTGGCGTTTCGACCCGGCGTCCGGACGGATCGAGGAGCTGGACCTCCGGCTGCCGGAGGCCCCCTACGCGCCCGCCTTCAAGCCGGACGATAAGAACGGCCGTTCTTTCGTGATCCGCTCCGGCTTCTGGGCGGCGGCCGAAAAGTGCTTCTACCTGCTGGTCCACGGGACCGAACTCCTCTGCCGCTTCCATCCCGAAAGCGGCCGCTTCGAAGCTCTCGGCGACTTTGGACTCCGGAAGAATTATCCCCGGCCGGCCGCCCTCGGCTTCTGCCGTTCCGGCCGCAGAATATACTACACGGCCTGGGGCGAGGGACGCTTTACCAACCTGGTCTCCTACGACCTGGACAAAGGGACCTTCACCGACCACGGCACCATTTACGCCGAAGGCCGGCGGGCCGCCGAGATCCACGCGCTCTCGGCCGGTCCGGATGGAAAAATTTACGCGGTGGCCGCCCTCTACAACGCGGCCGGCGATCCGGTGATCAAGCGCTCCTTCACCAAGGGCGGCCAGGCCTATCAGATGGCCTTCCTGGTCATCGATCCCGAGCGGGACTTCCAATAACCGGCAATCCGGCGATCAACCCAAACCACGCGGGGGCCGAAAATATGGAGTTCATCTTCTATCGTTACAACCACGCCTTTTATGTTTTAAAGCCGGACGCCATCCGCGACGATTACCGCGAGATCAAGGACCTGGGCGGAGACGCGGTCGGCTTCGCCGCGACCATCGAAGACGTCGGTGCCGTGCCGCGATCCATTCTCAAGCATATCGAGCTGATGCGGGAGACCGGCCTGCGCCCCTATTTCACCTTTGGCCGTTGGGGCGGCCTCTTCGCGGCCGCCGCCGTCAACACTTCCTCCCGCCGCACCTTCCAGCACCGGGACTGGTGGAAGCGGGACCCGGAGGGCAACCCGCCCGGCGCCCTGGTCTGCTGCGTCAACAACCCCGGCTTCCGGGAGTACTTCTTCGAGGTGGCCGAGCGCGCCTTCGCCAAGTTCCGGCCCGACGGACTGATCATGGACGAACCGAAGGATTCCAACTGGCCCTGTTACTGCCCGCACTGCCGGAAATTGGGCGATCCGGCCGAAATCCACATTCCGACCCTGGCCAAGTTTCTGGGCGAGGTTTGCACTCTCTTCAAACGGACCGTCCCGGGCGGAGCCACCTACCTCTTCCACATGCCCTGGCAGGAACCGTCGTTCTACGAGGCGACCGCCCGGGAAGCGGACCTGGATTACCTGGGCGTCGACGGGCCGACCTGCCGCCAGGTCAAGGAAAACGGCGCCGACATAGGGAAGAAACCGCTGCTGGAATCAATCGAGGTCATCTATCCGGTGGCCGAACGTTTCGGAAAGAAGAAACTGGTACTGCCCGAGAACTTCGACGTGCCGGCCGGCGAGGAGGAGAATTACTACCGGAACGCCCGGAAGGTCCTGCAGACCCGGCCCGACGCGGTCATCTTCCACCACTACGGCTTCGAGAATGAAGACCCCGACCTGATCATGAAACACATCGCGCGCCTGATCGGGGAATTCAAATAACCTAAAAAAAGATGGGGCGGGCCGTCTGAAAACGGCCCGCCCCCGTATTTTTTTAAGCAAACCCTTCCTTAAAGAGAAACCCTTTCCTCACCGAGCCGCCGGCGCGGCCAGCGACTTCTCCAGCGCCTCCAGGGCCTCCCGGGCCTGCTTGACATACATGGCCAGCGCGCCCGGCTTATCCAGCAGTTTCCGGTACTCAACCCGCGCCTCCGGGTAACGCTTCAGGTCGCGCAGGAAGTGGGCCAGGTAGAGTTGGGCGCAGCCGCCGATGTTTGCCCAGGCCTCCGGGATGGCCGCCGACTTCCGGTAGGCCTCCAGGGCCGTTTCGGCATCCCGGCTGGAGGCCTGGTTGCGGGCGCGCAGCATCCGGGCCATCTGGTACCAGGCGGTGGCGGCCGTTCCGGCCGGCCCGCCCTCCAGTTCGCCCGCCTTCCGGTAGGCGGCCGCGGCCGCGTCAATCTCCTGGCGCCCCTCGTGATTTTCGGCCAGGGCCAGCCAGGCGGCGGCCCGGTCCTGGGGGCGGCCGCCGGCCCCCTCGGCCACCTTCTGAAACTCGGTCAGCGCCGC
>Ga0209605_1001588_pt1 | contig 24524 bp, 31 predicted proteins | sample AD_UKC035_MetaG_FD_184408 | JGI IMG/M metagenome (GOLD analysis project Ga0209605, IMG submission 184408) | Active sludge microbial communities of municipal wastewater-treating anaerobic digesters from USA - AD_UKC035_MetaG (SPAdes) (version 2) | ecosystem: Engineered > Bioreactor > Anaerobic >...
ACGAACGGAATCCGCGCATAAATAAAAAGGCAGTTGATGCGGTTGCGAAATCAATTCAACGTGTGGGTAATAATGATCCTATTGAGGTAAACGAAAAGTATGTAATTTTATGCGGCCACACTCGAAAGCTGGCGCTTGAAAAGCTCGGGATAAAGACGACTGATATTTTAGTATTATCTGGTCTGACAGAAAAGCAACAAAAAGAATATCGCATAACCAATAACAAAACTGGCGAATTGGCTGAGTGGGATTTTGAAATACTTGAAGCTGATTTTTCAGCCGACGATCTGATTGAGTTTGGGTTTGACATTAAAGATTTAACGCAGCCGGAAGTTATCGAGGATGAAGCGCCGCCGCTTCCTAAAAAGGCCAGAACGGTGCGGGGCGATATTTACACGCTTGGAAACCACCGGGTAATGTGCGGCGATTCCACGATGATCGATGAAGTGGAAAAACTGCTTAGGGGTGACCGACCGTCTCTATTATTCACCGATCCTCCGTATGGCGTGAGCATTGGGAAAAAGAACGTTATGCTTAATTCCTTCCAAAAGGCCGGAAGGAATTTGACGGACATCGAAAACGATGATATGAAACCTGAAGATTTAAGAAATGTGTTAGTTCCCATAATGTCTAATATGAAAATTGTCTGTGCGGACGATTGTACTTACTTTGTGACTGCCCCCCAGGGCGGGGAGCTTGGTATGACGATGCTGATGATGATGAAAGAGGCGGGATTGCCCGTTCGTCATATTTTAATGTGGTTAAAAAATTCACCCACCTTTAGCATGGGTCATCTCGATTATGATTACGCTCACGAACCTATTCTGCTCACGTGGGGAAAAAAGCATAAATCAATTATGGCCGGGGAGCACAGGACAACCGTGTGGAAAGTTGATAAACCGAGGGCCAATAAAGAACATCCTACTATGAAGCCGGTGGAGTTATATGTTAATGCTCTTTTGAATAATTCTGAATCTGGCGATGTGGCCATCGATCCGTTCGCCGGTAGCGGGCCGATGGTTATTGCCTGTGAGCAGACGGGAAGGAAGGCTCGAGTTATTGAACTGACAGAAAATTATACGGATGTTATAGTCCAGCGGTGGGTGAATTTTACCGGCGGCGACGTGATCCTTAACGGTAAAAAGATAAAGTGGGGAAAGACAGATGGCTGGAAGGACTGAAAACTTAAAACCGAAAACGTCTGCTAAAGCTCGGGGAAAGCTCGGCGGCATTAAATCGGGAAAAGTTAAACGAGAAAAAAAACTTATGTCGCAGATATATGCCGAGTTTCTCGCGAAAAAATACGACGTTATTACAAGCGACGGAAAAAAGAAACCGGTTTCTGGTAGTGAAATGGTTAGCACTGTTATGCGTAAAGTTTTATCTCGCGGCGACAGCGCGAGCGTATCGCTTATGAAAGAAGTCCGCGAGGGGACGGAAGGTAGTAAAGTAAAAACGGAAACCGTATTAACGATCAACACCGATGACGAAAAAGTGCAACAGGTATTAAAAGAGTTTGGCGTCAATAAGTCAGAAACAAAAGATTGATCACGTTGCGCTGCTCCGCGCGTGGCTCGCCGAACCGCATAAGCTCGGTCACATACTCGGCTATGATAAATTGTCTTCGCTTCATGGCGAGTGGATAAAACATTTTTACCAATACGCAAAATTCGGCGTCTTGCAGGCTCACCGGGGAAGTTATAAAACGACGTGCGGCATAGTTGCCATGACGCTCCTGTTTCTTTGTGACCCGGCCATGCGACTACTTATTGTGCGAAAAACGAAAGAGCTTTCAAGCGACGTTCTGAAAACCATACAAAAGCATTTTGAAACGAACGACATATTGCGCTTGTATATGTTTTCGCGCTGGAATATTACGGACGCGAAAACCGGCGTGTGGTCCAGCGAGCGAACGACGTTTTCTTTTAAAAAGACCGTAACGCCCGAACCGTCGATGACCGCAGCAGGCGTCGGAACGTCTATTGTCGGGGCGCACTTTGATTATATTTGGCCGGATGACATAGTTACTATTGAGGACCGCTATAGCCCGGCGGCCCGTGAATGGGCGAAAGCGTATTTTCGGGAATTGGATAACTTGATTGACCCACTCGGTCAGACGCGGCTTTCCGGCACGCCCTGGCATGAAGATGACGTATTTTCCACCATAGAGGAAAGTTATTTTGAAGGTCGGCGCTTTCCGGTCGGTACGGTCCCTATGCCTGCGGATGAGCTTACGGAGATCGTGGCGCGGAAAGACCGACTGCCATACGCTGAATGGTGTTGTAACTACGAGCTGCGGCACGTTCAGGACAATGACACTTTGGGCGCGTTTGAAACGGCGGACGTGTGGGACTGTCAATATTGTGTTGCCTTTGTCGATCCGTCGTTTTCTGATAAGACGGACACGGACGCAACGGCGGTGTCGGTTGTCGGTGTGAACAAGAAAGGGAAAATCCTTTTCACTGGAATGAAATTACCGAAATCAATTTCAGATGAGGCGACGCGAATTAAGATACTCGATTTCTTTCAACGGTTCACGCCGATTGAAAGCGTCATTGAATCACAGCTTGCGGACACGTCGATATTTTTCATTGACGCTTTCCGGGCGAATGAACGGAGTTACGCAATAAAAAATCTCTGGACGGTCAAGCGGCAATACCGGAACAAACACGAACGAATCGCGGCGACGGTGATTGCAAATAAATCGGAGATGAGAATATTAAACGGCACGGACGCGGCCTATTCGCTTGAAGTGTCGCGCTATTACAAAGGGGCGCCGCATGATGATGCGCCGGACAGTTTGGCGGGCGCTCTTGAACATCTGGCCACGTCGCCGATTGTCGCGGAATATGCTGCCGCGATTAAGGTTTTAAAGAGGTAATATAATGCAAGTAAAATTCGGCGCGCTTCCCGGTGTGTATAAAACGGGCGAGAAATTTAGTGACGTGTTGGCGTGGAACCATTTCGGCACGGAAACGATCCCGCCGCGCCCGGTCCTACGGGTCGCCGCTGAAAATATTCTTTCGTCGCCAGAAATGAAAAAGCACATGAAAGCATATTTTAAAAACGTGATGGAATATGCGAAGCGCGGGCGGTTGGGCGATTTGAAGGACGTTGAAACAAAAATGCTGACTGCGCTCGGTCAACAGGTCGCGGCGGAAGCGAAACGGATTATTGAAAATAACGACGGATCGTTACAGCATAATGCGCCTGCGACATTTGCTAAAAAAGGTTTTAATAAGCCGTTGTATGAAACGGGACAGCTTGAAAAACATCTATCTTACGAGGTAATGGAATGAAAACACAAAGGCCCGCGCGATACGTCCGTCCGGTAACGGAACTGGCAACGATGGTAGACGCGCTTGAAAAATTGTGCTTGCTGCCGCGTGATGAAATTTTGCTGAATCAAAAGATGGTGACGGAAATAAAGAACACACTTAGCGCGTCAAATATTGACGCCGTTATTTCCGGTATCGTGAATGAGTACAACGACGCGCGAAACGTGCGTGACGTTCAAACGGCGGGTGAAAATGCCCTGCTCTACGCTTACGCCCTGCGCGAGCACAAGCGTTTGAAAAAGGCGGACGGGAAAGCCTATGTGACCGAGATCGTAAACGCCGATCATCTGGACGACTTACGCAAACACGCGGACCTACCCGCGAAAGCGACGCGCAGGGCGGAGGAAGCATTTTCGTCGGTTTTCAATTCCGTGTATTCAAACGGCGCGGTGAAAATCAACACGCCGTCCGACCCGTCCATCCTTATGTCATACATTGACTATTCACCGTACCGGGTGAACTATACCGAATATCTATCAGTACCGACTCTTTCCGAAATGGTTGACCGCCCTATTGCGATGGCGTTGAAGAACCCGTTTGAAGTTAAAACGAAAAACGAGAAATTTAAAGCGACGCTCGAAGAAAAATTTAAAAAGGTGAAATTGCAAGCGGTCTTAAAGGATATGCTATTTAATAGCACGTTGTCGCCGCGTGGTTCGCTGCTCGTGCCGATCAAGCGGGGAAATACCGTAACGTTTAACGTGTTCAATGACACGCAATTTGCTTATGGCATGGGTTCGAGTTTTAACGGCCTGACCGCACCGTACAATCAAATGCGCGTGGGCGACTTGTACTGTTTTGGCGCGAAATTGAAACACGGCGTCAGCGCGTTTTTTCTCTGTCCTGGCTTTGAGCCGTTGTTCGGTATAGGCATTAACCGCGTGCCGCAGTTGCGGAGCGCCGCCGAGGCGTGGAATCTATATGTTCATATTCTGAAAATCCTTCTAGTGCGCGCCCAGGTGATCGTAGAAAAGATGGAAGGCGACATCCAAACGGATACGATGCTTTCGGCGATGCGGGCGCAACTGCAAAGGCTTTCTGAAACGATGGGCGTGTCAACGCCGATCGCCCAGGCGCGCGGGACGCAAATGGACATTTTGACGAACAATATCAGCGAGGGAACGGGAAACATTGCCGGGGTATTTCGGGACTATGTGGCGTCGGTTACGGGCCTTTCACCTGAATACTTTTTCGGCGGCGGGAATACGAATTACAGTCAAGCGGCCTTTCAGATTGCGGCGACCAATGAGCACGTAAGAAGCCGTTATCAAATCGGCATGATTGAACCGATGGCCCGCTTTGTTGTCGATACGTTCATACGCAATGACGCGGAGGTCGCGGCGTGTGGCGTGGCCGAAGATGATTTTGATATTGAATTTGAATCGATATACGATGAGACCGAGCAGGAAAAAGCCGACCTGCAAGCGAAGCGGACGGAAATACTTATCCGTCAACGTGAATATCCTGAGCTTGAAAGCGCGTTCAAGCAATTAAAACTTTTGGATGAAGATGTCACTTTTGCGGGGATGGCGGAGCCTACGCCGGTGGGCGAGGATGACGGGGCGATCGGCGGCGGCGACGACGGGACCGAACGAACGAAACTTGTTAAACCGCTGGTATGATAAACATTTTTGAAAAATACAGTAAACAATGGAGCCGCGCCGTCCGGGACTACGCCCGCGCCGTGTGGAACGATGAAGACGATGACGACGCGCGGGCGGCGTTCGATTCGCGCGCCCGCCTGTTTTCCAAACGATACCGGCACGCGCTTGAAGCGCATTATGCGGCGGAGGGTATGCGCGTTTATCGTGGGACGCTTGACGGTAAGGTGCGCGAATGGTTGGACGTTCAATACGCGTTACGCGATACGCTTAAAGAGACGGTGAAGGACCGGCAAAATGTTATCGTCCAGCGGGAAATCGAACGGTTGCAAAAACAAGAATCATACACTGCGCAAGAGGCGCTCAATAAAATTTACGAGGCGCGGGAAGGGGAAAACGTTTATAAGGTTTTTTCGTTCGATGAACATTACCAGGACCGTGCCGAACAAATCGGCGACGACAACGCCTATGCGCTCGGCACGGTTTTGAACGAGGGTATCATAAAAGAATTTTCCGACCGGTATATCTGGACGACGCAGCGCGACCGGCGCGTCAGAAAAACACACCGCAAATTGCAGGGCAAATGCTTTCTTTTTGACGATCCCCCGACGGAGATTTTTAAAAACGGGAAAACGCACACCGGCAATCCCGGCACGGCGTGGGGGTGTCGGTGTTGGGCCGCGATACCGACAAAGCCGATTAAACCATTGCGAAAATATGAGGTGCGCGCATGAAAACCTTTTCACCCGCGGGGAAAATATTTCCCGAAGAGGACACAATCGGAAAACGCCTACAACGTCTAGCGCGCGCGTCATTACCCGTTTATGTTCCTGTATCGGCGGAGGGTGGGAAAAGGCAGCGGCGGCGCTGCGCGTGTGGGGCGCTCCTTCACGCAAACCCGAAAGTTAGACAGAAACAAATGGTGTGTGATGATTGCGCCGACATTATGCCGTGCCAGGAAATCGGGCGGCCGTTTTCAAATGTGTGCGCTGGGTGCGGGGCGGGCTTTCCGCGCCGATTGTTGAAAGTGCGAAACTACAAGTATTACTGTAAAAAGTGCCTAAAAACTAAATTTTAACTTGACATATTATAAAGGTGTGCTCTATGCCGAATGTGATTAGAAACCTCTTGAAACGGTTCCGCCCTATCGCCCGTGTCTACAATGATACGGGCGAACGCATTGAATCCATGCGCTTTTCCGTCCCGGCCCTCCGCGTGGGCGTTCTGGAATATGGCGCGGGGCAATTGCAAACCGGTAACGCGGCGCTTGAAGGAAAGCCGGTCAAGCTCTATTACCCGCCCGAGGCCGTAAGCGATGAAAAATTTCTGAAATCCTTAGAGACCGCGCCGGTCGTTGTCGGCGGTCACGATTCGACTACGAACGAACAGAATAAGAAAATCGATGGTTGGGCGCATAGCGTATTTTTTGACGCGGCAGCAAAAGCGGCCATGATCGCCGGGGTTGTCAAAGGCGCTAAAGAAGTGGCCTATGTTAAAAGCAATCTCGGCGCGTCCGGTTTCGGCGCGTCGGCGTTTGTTGACATATACGACTTGAAAATTGAAAACGGTGTAACGCCCGACGGAAAGGAATACAACGCCGTGGCGAATGAGCTACGCGCTACGCACGTTGCGCTCGCGCCGCATGTCCGCGATCCTGAAAATAAAATCAAAGTGATAAATGCGGTGTGTATCAATACTGATGGCGTGGTAGAGGCGGAAAACGCAAAATATGCCGGTCCCTTCAAAAGCAATAAAGGCGGCCAGGTTGAATTATGGCAAAACGGCGAAGAGTATGCGGACGCGCTTGGCAATAAATATGTGAAAGGCGATAAACGCGCCGCCGTGTACTATTCCAACGGCGGCGGTGTCGTTCTTGTTCAGGTTAAGAACTCGCGCGGCGAGATATTAAATAATGAGGAGTACAGCATGGACCCTAAAGAACTGGCCGCGCTTGTTAAGAACGCGGTTGACGAGGCCATCGCGAAAAAAAATACGGGCGACCGTATGGATGCGATGGAAGACACGCTTAAAAAGCACGGCGATGCGTTGAATGAAATCAACGAAAAGCTGACGCCCAAAAAAGAGGGCGAAGGCGAAAACGCGGCGTTTGACGGCGAAGAAACGCCAAAGGAAGAGAAAGAGGAAGCGGCACTGGAAAACGCCAAACCGTCGCAAGACATGGTAAAAGCGTTTTCGACCGCGTTAAACGTCGATTTCGGCGCGAAAACGCCGTCGTTTGCCGCCCTCGCCGCCTTGTCCGGCATTGCCGAGACTGACCCGGCGGCCCGTATCGCGGCGGTAAACGCGAAATATGCGGAACTGCAAAAAGCCGCACCGAAAGAAGAAAAAACGGCCGCCGCGACTAACGCGGTCGGGGAGGTGTTCTGATGCCCGGAATAAGACTCGGAATCGGGGAAACCAACCCCAAACGTGGCGCGGTTCAGTGGGATGCGCGCCGAATTGACGGCGTGGAATTTGTCATCCCCTCCGCCGCGAGTATTTCTTCGGCCCCTATCGGCAGCGTGGTTACGCTGCAAGAGAACAGCGCCGGGAAACAGATCATTGTCCTTGGCGCGGCCGCTTATACCGGCCCCGGTTCGGATGATTTCGCCATTGTCGCCATTGGTTTTCTGGAAGTGGCGACGCAGGTTGAATCCGCAATTAACCGGACGGTTGGCGAATACGCCGACGGTGATTATGTCGCCATGATTAGCGACCTTGACGCCGTAGCAATGGTTCCGCTCGACGCGTCGGCCCCCGATGCGGGTGGCGCGGCCTACGTTACCGCCGACGGGGAACTTTCCAGCAGCAGCGCCGACGCCGTGGCTTTTCCCGGTTCGGTCTGGTACGGAACGCCCGGCGTGCAAAATACCGGCCAACTGAAAACCGGTTACATCTTCGCGCGGCTCGCGTCTGTTAAGGTAGGTTAACGATGATAAAAGGACAAAAAATCACCTCCGCACAGGTGGCGGAACAGAACTTTCGGAACTGGTATGTCGTCCGCAACGCATACGCCGATGCGCACCGGAAGGACGGTTGTGTTGCGGTCAATGAAACGGTCGCGCGCGCCGAATACAAGGCGCTGACTGAACGGCTGCTTGCGGTCGCAAACAGTCAACACGCCGAGCACGGCGCAGCGATTGCCGACCTTCGCAAGAAGTTTGACGGGGCGTCCATTGACCACGTTGTCGATATGGCGCACGGGCTCCGCACAAAGCTGAACGGTATCGCGCAAAACGCGATGAAAGCCGGTATGAGTGTGGAGAACGCGCAAGCGACCGCGCTTAATGCCTATTTCGGCAATCCGGGGTATGACCAGATTGCCGGGCTTAATCAGCTCGCCGAACAGCTCTATGAGCAACTCACCTTTGCCGAATCGTTTATCGCCGAGGGAGACGCAGTGCAACTGTCGCCCGAAATGGCGGCGTCGGCGGGCGCCATCAGCCGGTTCCGCATTTCGCGTGTGGAAGCAAGCGGCGCGGCTAAACAGCGGCTTGGCGACCTGAATCCATACGGCGACGACCGGACCTATTCAAACAATATGGCCCAAATCTCGCTGTACAACGAATTTAAGGACGCTCACACCGAGGCCCAGGGGTTCATTATTGAGAACGATCAGGAAGCGGCGCTTCTTGGTTACGCTCGCGCGATCGCCCCGGCCCTCGCGGGTTTTATTCTGCAAAACCAATTGTTCGGCGTGATCGAACAACAGGTTATGCAGGCGTACGAGCGTATCATCGTTGACGGGTGGGGTGCGGCGTCGTTTGACGGGGAATGCGGTCAATACGGCCTCTTGTCCAGCGGTATCGCGCTTTCCCTCGCCTCGGCCGGGGCGGCTTCCCCGCTGCTTGCGACCGCTGCGGACTGGGCGGCAAATCCGACGACCCTGATCCAAAAGATCACAAATTTCAACTACAAACCGGCCGACCGGACTGCCCCACTTCCGGCCGTCAACGCGGCGGGCGCGGCGAACATCTACGCCGATGTTGTGCGGCTCTTGAACCTGGTCGCGCAGACGAACGTTAAAACGTCCGGGAAGGTGGTTCTGTACGTGCCCACGTCCATCTATGCGGCCCTGGTGCAGTACCTTTCGACTGGTACGTTCAACCGGACGCTTGGTGAGGCGCTTAAACTGGCCGTGGGTGGTACGGTTGAAACGATCGAAATTAAAACGTCCGGCTTGCTTAACGCCCGGACCAATTCGCTCGGCTCGGCGCAGTACAACAGCGTAATTGCCGTTGTCCACGGCGCGCCGACCGGTCGCAAAGGCGTGCTCTTGCCGATGGCGACCGCAACGCCGAGAATTACGACCAACGTGGTAAGTGAGCAGCGTTCAAGTTTCACGGCGCAACTCACTTTCGGCGGCCCGATGGTAATTCAACGCGGTCAAGCATTCATCCTTGATTTTTCGGTGAATGCGTAAAAACGCATGATTTATACTGATGAACAATTTTTAGAAGAACTGCGGCGGCGGCTGGACAATCCGGCCGTCGCCGATTCTGAACTAACGGCGTACCTGGAAGATGCGAAGCGAGACGTTGACTCCGGTCTCTACGGCGACAACGCCTATAATTCACAAGTGCTTGATACGGCCTGCCATTTACTTTCGCTCGACAATAAATTCCCGGAAATTTCGTCAATCAGTCAGAACGGCACGACAACGAACTTTGCGGGGAACGATTCCGAGCGATGGCGGCGAAGGATCACCGAACGCCGTCAGGCAATTTTATTGAGTGAGGAATTTTGATACTTCGCGGGCTTGCAAGTATGGCGGCGCGGAGGATCGCAGACACGACGTGTGATGTAATATATAACACGCTCACGCCGGAGGACGACGGTTCGGCAACCGTGACGCCGGTGTCGATGACGTTAAAAGCGTCAATCAAACCGCTCCAGCCGAAGGATATTGAACGGTTGCAAATGGGCGGTATAGAGGTCCGGGAGGGCGTTTCAATTCTTATTTCCGAAGCGCTGGATGAACGTCCGGAACGGATTGAGGCCGACGGGAAAAAATGGCGTGTGCTTTCGTGGTCCTTCATTCAGGCGTATGAAAATGAATCGGGAAACCCGGTCGGTACGGTTGTGGCAATGTGCGACGAAATTCGGGTTTTACCGGCGGATGTGGAATGACCATCATCGAAAAATACTACGCGATGAACACGGCGCTCAATAAAGCGCTTGCGGCGCAAAGCGTGGCCGCGCGAGTGTATAAATACGGCACGGTTCCGAAAGGTGCATCGTATCCATATTTTCAATCAGCCTATCGCGTAACGTATCGTCAGCCGTTCGCGTCTTCGATAAGCGGTGTGCTCACTGATTTTGAATTTATATTGAATTTTTTTACCGCCGCGCCGGATGACGAATCGAACGACGTGAAATTATTTGAAGCATACGAAATAGCGCGCGAGCTCATCACGTCGCCGGAAAGTTTTATCTGGAATGGTATCGCAACCGTTCTTTCGCATGACGAAACGCCGGACTTTAAATTTCGCGGCGGCCTGGAAGTGCTTCAACGCGGGCTTGTTTTTGCCTGTCAAACCGTGACGACGTTCGTGTCCAGTATTCACGGCGGCGAAGAAATCACCGTTGATAATGTTATTGATACCATAGAACATTCTTTACACGAAGTTTAATTTTGAATTGAAGAGAGGACACCATGTCAAACGCAAAATTTATCACCATAACAAGCAGCGTCACCACCGGTCTGATTGGCAGCCTTCCCCGCCGGATCGTATTCGCCACGCGGGAAACCATAACCGGCTATGACGCGGACGCGCAAACCGGCCTGATTGCCGTCACCGCCGATATGGTGGCGGCGTTTATCGAGGACAACCCAGACGCGCTCGGCACGGCGCAGTTTTTAAACACGGTTTTCGGCGGTTCCATCGTGCCGGACATGGTTTATATTCTGCCGACCGGCGGCGGGGTGCTCACAAGCGCGATGCTCAATAAGGCGAACTACTACCCGCGCAACTGGTCAATCCTGAATGTAGGCTCGCAGACAAACGGCCTTGACGATGAGGAGACGTATCTGGCCGACTGCAAAGTCGCCGCTGCGTGGTGCACCGATTCCACCGCGAAGATTTTCATCATGTCGTGGACAATGGAAGATGGCGGCACGCTTCCCGATGAATTGCTTATCGCGGGCGGTTCCGGTGATCCTGGTGAACTCCTTACCGCAAGCCGGACAATGACGCTGGTCACGAACGCCTACACCGAGGTGTCGGAGGGCGTCAATGTGTACCACAACCCGTTACTTGCCGCGCTCGTTCACGCGCTTTACGGCGGTAGCGTCGCCCGGTCGATCGGCTCCCTATCGGACGCCCACGATTTTACCGGCGTGGACGGTGATACGTACAGCGCGGCCACGCGGGCGTATATCGCGCTTAATTCCCTCGCTCAATACAATAGCGCAAAAGATCAGGGCGGGGCCTGTTTCGTGTACGACACGTTTTTGAATGATGACGTCAACCCGCCCACGTCGTTACAAATCGAGACGCAAATCGCCATTGATTACATCAACGACTATTGCGTCGTTACGCCGCGTAATGCGCTTATCGCGGCCGGGCGTACCGGCGTACCGGGCGATTACACCGGCGTGATGGAGGTCGCGGCGCTCACCCGTGCAGCTCTTGACACGTTGTGGAAAGCCGGGGCGATTCTATCCAACGAAGACGGTACGGCTGCATACACGCTTATCACGAAATCGGCGGCGCAAATCGCGGCCCTTGACCCGACGTGGCAATCAAAGGGCGTTATTCCCGTCGGTGCCATTATTGCGACAATTAAACCGTTTGCCGCAATCCATTATTACACAATCGCGTTTAATTTCAACTAAGGGGTGAGACAATGAAATACATTTATTTAATCGGAATGATGATCATGGCGTTTTTTCGGGGCGCATTCCGGCGATCCCCGGCCGCGCGCGCGGCAAACGCGCAAGAATCGCTAACCGTCGTAATCGGTCAATGCGTGGCGACGTTCACCGCGAAATTGACCGGTGAATCAATTTCGTTCGGCGGCGAAACAATGTACAATGAGGAAGATTTACTGGGTGACATCACGCTGGACACCGAGCGCGGCAAGCGCCACATGGCCGCCGACGGTTCGCGGGGCGTGCTCATTCTATCAACCCCCCGCGCCGGAAACCGGGAGGTAAAATTCTTGCTTGGTGAAAACCTTGACCGGTTAAAATCGTGGGGCCAGGCAAAAATTCAAACCATTTTCGATTTTGATTTTTATTATGCCTACAATACGCAATCAAGCGAGGGGGCGCGTATTCACCGGCACAAGAATTGCTATTTTACCAAAATGCCGCTCGCGGGTGTCGGGCGCGACCGAGGATACGTGACGGCGGAAATTTCTTTTGAAGATGTGGCTGAAATCGACCCGTCCACGGACAATGAGATTTAAGCCATGACATTTGAACTGCCAAAAATCACCCAGGCGCGTTTACAGATCATCAATTCCGATAGTAAAATTATCGGCGACGGTACGACGGACGACCCCACCGAAGAAGAACGCGCCTGGATTGACATAATCGCGTCTAACGCGCCCGAACTGGACGTGAAGAAAAAGCGCGTTTCAACGTGCGCTATTGCCGACGTGGTGGAATACAGCGCCGACGCGGTAAAGGTGCGCTATGACGGGGTAATCTATACCATCAAAAAGCCTACAAACAGTTTGCAAATTGCACGGGCGCGCGAGCGTTCGGCGATGGCAGCCTTTGAAACGCTCGCGGCGCAGTTTTGCGTATTGGTCGGCGGCGCGCCGTGTAAATCCGATCTGTCCAATTTGCCAGTGGAAGCGATAATCTTACTGTCAAACGTGGCCGACCGATTTTTTTTTACGCCGTATCTATGATTGACTGGGACGCGCTTATCGTCTCACACGTTTTATCATACACTGAGGCCGGGTGTATTGATTACGAGGACGCGGGGCGGCTCTATAACAGATTTATGGGATAGGAAAAATGCCGCAACTTGATAACTATCTTGTCACACTTGGAATGAAGGGACAGAATGTCGTTCTTTCGACAATGGAAAAGATACGCAAAAAAAGCGGCGAGCTGACTAAAAAAAAGAAAAATATTACGCTGACTACAAAATTTGCGGCAGAGGCCGCCGCCGCAAAAAAAGAACTCGGGGCGTCTGGTGGTACAGCACCAGGTGCGCCGGGCGGAAAATCCGCGCCGGGCGGAAAATCCGCGCCGGGCGGAAAATCCGCGCCGGGCGGAAAATCCGCGCCGGGCGGAAAATCCGCGCCGGGCGGAAAATCCGCGCCGGGCGGAAAATCCGCGCCGGAAAAAGACCCGCCGGATGATAGGGTACAGAAATTTACCAACTCAGTTAAAAAATTCGGTCGGCATACAGACAAATTCGCAAATGCCGCATCGTCTTTGAGCCCATCATCTTTTATCCAGGCGATTGCGTCCACGTTGCCGTATCTCGGCGCGGCAGCGGCAGCGGCGGGCGGGGCGCTGGAATCGGCCAAATCATCCACCGCCGGGGCGTATGAACTTTCTAAACGAAATTCCGCCGTCGCGCACTACGGCGGGAATTTGATCGGCGGCCGGTCGTCATTGGGGCGGGGGTTTTTATCGAATAGCGAACACGCCCTTTTTGTGTCCGCCGTTTCCAGCTCTATGGGTAAAATTGACAAAACGCTTGCAGACGCCCTTAATAAATTAATTAATAAAAAAGACACGCGGGCGCTTGCCCGCGCGGCTGCGGGCGATTGGGAGTCAACCGGCACTGATAAGGGGTGGATGGCGTCGCAAATTATGAGCGGGACAGAAGGTCTCCCGCCGTCCATCCGACAGAAATTATCAGCGGCAATGCTCAAAAATTTTGGGAGCGAAATACAAAACGCAACGCCGGAACAAAAAACACGACAGAAGCGGGCAGCATATTATGAAAATGCCCAGGAAACGCAGACAACGCGGCTCGCTAATACGGCGGCGTCGGCGCAATTCGAGAACGCGGCGGGTAAAACGGTCAACAGTCTGATGGCGCTGAATGACGCATTGAATGACATGCAAAACGCAATGGTGAATGGTGCGGGCAAAATGGTCACGGCAATATCGTTTATAACGGACGCCGTGTCAAATTTCAAAACTAACCAAAAAGGCCGGACGTTGCAACGGGCCGTAGAGATATTTAAATAATGGCATTTTCATTTAACACACTTAATATTCCGGGAATGATAAGCGGCGCGATAACGTCCTTCGCGCAGTCCGCAATTATTATTGGACTACCGACAGCGGACGCGCCGGTCCCGACGTTTTGCCTGTGTGAAATCCCGAACGAACGCGCACGCGCGTCGGCCAGGCTCCCCGGCCACCTGACTCAGGCGGGCGAATTTAAAGCCCGGACGGTTATTGAAGCGTCCACCATCGACCTTAACATCATACTATCGGACATCCCCGCGTCACGCGATCAAAGCGTTTTTCGCGTTATTCAAATTGTCTTGAATAACGCCGCGCTTGTCGCTAACTCGGTTGCGTCGTTCGGCGCAGTGTTGCCGAACCTATCAGGGCTCGCGGTTGGATACGTTTCGTCATGTATATCGGTCCTTAATCAGATGAAAAATTACATGAAACCGATTATGATATTGGGATCATATATCCCCCTGGGCGTATTACAGCAGACAACGCCCTATTTATCGTCGGCGTGGTATATCGAAGAAATAAGCCCGCCGCATAACGCGGGCGAGGCGGGCGTGGCGATGACGATCAGACTCCGTGAACAGTTTTCAGCGCGCGACTTGTCGTCACTACTCGGCGCGGCGCTTACCGTCGCGTCGGAGGTTGCGGCCCCGAACGGCGGCTCGAATCTCGGGGGCATGTTCTGAGCTATTTCTTGGACATAACGCAAGCGGTCGTCACTACGCTTTTTCAATTCCAGCCGCCCGCCGTGGGCGCGCAAAATGCGATTCGGTGCGCGGGCGGGGAAATCGCCGCGTGGGAGTACGCCCGCACCGACGACGACGGGAACTATTTGGTTAAAATCTACGACGCAACAACCGGCGCGCCCGTGTATAAGGCGACCGTTTACGCGCTTCCCGGACGAGACATATTTTGCGGTCTGTTTTCAACGGGCGCGATTCCGTCCGGGGATATTTTCAGCACTGACACTGTGTGGTATAGAATAGATTATATATGATCATCTTTTACCCGACATCAATTGTGTGCACGCCCGTTATTATTGCGGACATGACGGACAGCTCGGACCGGTGGAGCAACGCGGAGGCGCTTATTTACGCCTACCTCAATAAACCGTCTGACGTGTTGGCGCTCACACCGCCGAATATATATTCGTGTAAATACAGTTATACCGTTCAGCATAACGGCGTTCCACTCGGCGCGGCGCTGAAAATGACGCTGAATGCGGCGGTGGCATCGCCGCCGTCCGAGCTCATTTCGCGGGTGTCGGTTGATTATGCCGTATCGTTGGCGGACTCGCTATTGACTGACAAAATCGCTAATCCGCAGGTTAAAATTATGACGGCGGTGGTGGTTGAACGCGCGTCGGCGTTGGTAGCGGTAAACCGTTCTTTCGTCGCGTATTCCGTCGTATTGCAACCGGACGCCTACGGCACTAATGCAACGCTGTATATTCGCGGCGCGTCGTTCGATGACACGATTGTAAAAAAGGAGCTTGGTTTTCAACTTTCGACGCTTTTACCGCTGAATACGCAATTAACGGCGATCGGGGCGCGGCTCGGCTATGTGTGTTCGTTCGCCCCGGGCGTCGCCGCCGCGCCGCCGGTCACGGGCCGGTTATTTCAACCGTCTACGCTTGCTAAAATTTTGGATGAAATTTGTCTGCAAAATAAAATTCTTTATAAGATTAACGGCAAAATAATTTCTTTTTATTCGCAAAGCTCGGCCCCCTCGACCGTCGGCGCGCTTGTTGCGGGGAATCGGTTTTCCTTTCTCGGTTACGGCATGTCGGCGCTCATGTGGGGCGTCGGCGTCGAGAATTACGCAAACGTGAAATTTAAAACGCCGATTTTTAACGCTGCACTTTTTGATAAAGTGACGTTGTATAATGACAGTCAATCGGCGCTTTTTGAAGGTTTCAAATCGGCGTTTCCTAAACTCGGCCCGCTTGTTCCGGCATCATATGACGCCTACATTTTGCGTTATGCGATGATACGGAACGATGAGGAATTATGCTGCGAAGTCACGGCTACGAACAATTGGTTACTGTCGCAAATGCGGGTTGATGGGATTTTGGAATCGCAAATATACGGGGTGTCGTTATGATTTACGCCGCGACGGTAAAAAGCGTGGGAGTGACACCGGGATCGTTTTTTGTGATACCAAAATACACCCGCGTGGACGGGACGGATGCGCCGGACATCGAAGCGCTGCCGGTGAATGGACTGGTTCCGACGATTGGCGACACGGTAATTTGCGCCGAGGGGTTGAACGACCTTTTACAATCTTCGCAAATGATTTTCAACGATAACGGCGGGGCGTTCCCGCTCATTATCGCGTCGCTCGCGCAAATACTTGTTTTTTCCGTTGCACTCACGCAGATAAAAGGCCTGGTGACGCTCGGTGAGGGCGGTAGTCACATGCTGCTTGGCGAAACAGTACAAACGTGGGCACAATCAGTGGACGCGGCAATAACGGCCCTTTATGCGTGGGGCGCAACAGGTGTCGCGCCGGGGCCGACGGGCGGTATTAATCCGTTTCCACAAGTGCCGCTTGCGCCGGTATGGCCGCCATTGGCGCTATCGCTTAAACATCAATTAGATTAGGCGGGGATTATGGCTTTTCAACTTGACGGCGATGGAAACATATTATTTGATGCGGTTACCGGTCTGGCCAAACAGGTGACGGGTTTACAGTCACTTGAACAGGACGCCATGAGTGAGTGCCGATGCGAACAGGGCGGCAATTTCGCCGATAGCTCATACGGACGCAATCCGCTAGTGTGGAAACTGTCGCAAAGTACGGCGGACAAAATCGCCGACGTGAAACGCATTGTGACGAAATACTACAATCCGTTTTCTATTACATATGAAAATGGAATTATAACGGTGGACTGATATGCCCATAACGAACGGAATATATACGGAACTCACGTTTGAAGATGCGCTCGCCGCCATAATCGACGACGCGCCGTCTACAATCAAATTCAGCCCTGGCAACCCGCCCGAACTCATCCTTGCTAACATGTTCGCGCAGGGCGATGTTAACCTTGACCAGTTTATTGGTGAAACACTCGCCGCGATGATGGCCCCCGTGGGCGCAATGATCGACTTACTGAATCCGAACAATCCCCGGCGCGGCGCGGTCGCCGCGTCTGGCTATGTGCTTGTCACCAATTCGTCACCGGACGCCGTGGCGATCGCGTTGAACACACTTGTTATCGCGTCCAGCGGTCAAGAATACACCGTCGGCGTATCATCATTCGTTATTCCCGGCGAAGGATCGGCGCATATTTTTGTCACATGCACCGAGACGGGAATCGGTGGTAATATTCCGGCCGGTCGGACGTTCACTATTACCGGTTACGCCGATCTGTCCGGCGAGAATACGCTCCCCTTCCTCAACGGTGCGGCGGCGGAAAGTGACGCGATATATCTAAACCGCGTGACGGCGGAAAAGACTGAATACGGATCACAAAGCGGCTCGGTCGCCGTCGAAACGGCGTTAAAAACGATATATGCGGACGCCCGAATATACGTCAACCCAACCGCTACGGCTATTGTCGATCCGGTGCCGGTCCCTGCGAGCGGTTACAATGTGGTCGTCCTGGTGCCGTATGGGATACTTTCTACCGCTGAGGACATAGTCCCAATTTTACAAATCCTGTCCGAGCGGTTGGAATTCATCAACGCGCAAAATCTGGGCGACGCGCGTCACGTAGTGATGAGCGGCACGATATACACGTCGGAAATTCCCGTATCATATTTCTTCACGGTTGCGCAACCGGTATCAACCATGCTCGACGTAGTAATAAACGTGCGGGCGCGTAGCGCTGCGGAACGGTCGGAACTCATCGCCCAGGCTAATAGTTTCGCCGAACTATTCGTCAATCGTCTAATACAAATGTTTTCGGGCGTCAACGGCACCATGTCCGTCACATACAGCGACGGCGAGGGTGACGACGTGGAAACGGACGTGGACATCGCAGGAAGCGCGACGCTGGCCGGTTCGATCGCGCCCGCGTTCGGTATCGCGACCATTCAATCGCTTGTGTGTGATATTGATTCAATATCACTTACGCCGCAAATTCTTTTCGACTCGGTGGCTACGCTTGAAATGGTCATCGACCCGGAAACGGAGGGCGAGGCGGCCGTCACGTTGTCACTCGATAGCGGCGCGACCAAATTCATTGACTTTAAAAACGACGCGCTTTTTAGTGATGACACGTCGTGGTTTGACCGGTATTTATTCATCGACCCGGCCAACGTGACAATTACTGTTCAGGTGACGGAATGGATTTAAGCGCAAAAATGACCGTCGCCAAATTGACGCCGCCGGGTTATTTCAACCTAGCGGACAGCGCGCCGGATCAACACAAGGCGTTTATTACCTGGTGGAATAGCATTCTAGCGGTCCGTGTCGCTCAAGCGGAAGCGGTGAAAACGCTGATTATGACGCCGTGGCTTGTCAACCACTTGGACAGCCCCCGGACGCCGTGGCTTGACTACCTGCTTACGCAATACGGATTTGGGTTTTTTGGCGGTACGAACAATCAGGCGGCGGCGCTCTACAAACTGATTTCTAACGGTTGGAATCGAAGCACAATAAAAAACATTCTTCTGGTTATTCAAACGCTATGCCTTGCGCCGTTTTCGTGGTTTGACAGTACGTTTGTACCATATATCGTCACGGGTAATTTACTGCCATCTAACGCCGACACCGGTTTTATCATCTATTCCACCGCCGGAACGCCGCCTTCGACGCCCGCCCCTACGACGTACGCCGCGCGCGCCTGGGCGACGCCTTCCGGGTGGACAAACACCGCCGCGAGTGCGACGTATTATTCGCGCGGTTATATTTCCGGCGCGTCGCTCGTGTGGTGCGCTCCTCGACCGGTATCAGATTTTTCCACCCCGCCCGCGTATTCAGCGTCTATACCGGTCGCGGTTGCCGCTGAGGGTACTATTTGCATCGTGGAGAACGACGGGACGGGAGATCACGGCGCGGTTTATTATTCAGATGGTACGGCGTGGCGTAAAAATTCATCCCCTAACGCCGACTTAGGGCTTATTGAACCGGGTGAGGCTCGCCCGGTCCCTGAGGCGATAACCGTCCTGGCCCCGTCTCCGTCCAGCGTGACGTACGCCATCGACTCCGCGCAACCGCCCCCGGCGGACGGGCCGACTGAGGGCTACGGCACGTTTTCGACGTGGGCCGCGACGGCGATTATGACCAACGAAATAACCGTCCAATTGCGGCAACTGGCGGGCGGCACGCTCGCAACGGCCACACTTTTTGAATTACTCCGCCGGATCGTTCCGACGGGAAAAACGTTCATTGTTGACATTGACGAGGTAATCTATACCATCACGGACAAGAGGCGAATAACATGAGCTTACCTTATCCCGATCCGTCCAACCCTGCGCTCCCGTCGCCGCTTTTTAGCGACCTGGCCGCCGCGCGGGGCGACCATTTACGTGCCAATAACGCCGCAATTTTCGCCGACCTTAAAGCATTGGACGACAGAAATCCGGCGATAGTGGCGCTCACCAGCGGTAGTTTTAAAACGGCTGCCCTTGCCAACGCCGACACGTATAACGGCCGCTCGGAATTCACGTGCACCGCGGGCGTGACGGACACGCCATATTCCGGCGCGTGGCGCATTACGGGCGTGTGGAACCCAACGGACTCGTCCGGTCGATTTACGGCGAAGTACGACACATCGCTTGACACGTGGGAAATAAACTATTCCGGCGGGGTGTGGGGATCGTGGAAAAAATCATCGGGAGACATAATCACTGGTTCAATAATGCCGTATGGCGGCTCTTCCGCGCCATCAGGATGGTTACTGTGCGACGGTTCGTCGCTCGATCGTGCAGCGTATGACGATTTATATTCCGCCATAACGAGCAGTAAGGGAACAGTAACCATCACAGAGGCAAATCCGGGCGTTGCGACGCTCAATGGTCACGGGTTCGTGACCGGGGATCGCATAGAACTTACAACAACCGGAACGCTCCCGACCAATCTGGCGGTCTTCACTAATTATTTTGTCATATATGTTAATGCGAACACGTTTCGTCTCGCTACGACATACGCCAACGCTGTCGCTGGTACTGCGATCGACACATCTGGAATGGTCCAATCTGGTGTGCATACTCTCAGACACATACCGTTTGGTGGGAACGGTGTTAATAACTTCCTTCTCCCGGATTTACGTGCAGTTGCGCTCAAAGGGTACGGCGCACAGACTATTAACGGCAATGCTAAAACAAGCCCTCCGCTCGGAGTGCCGGAAGAAGACAGATACCAAGGGCATAAATTCACGTTCCCCGGTCGCAATGGGCCTGGGGGTCTTATTTATAACCTCCAAGAGGCCGGCGCGAATCTCTTATTAGGCGGCAGCGGTACTTACACCGCAGATTATGACACATTTCATTCCGGAAGAAGCATTATCACCGCGCACGTAACAGACGGGACAAACGGCACACCGCGCACCGGCATAACAACGCGTGATAACGCCGTAGGCGTCAATTACATAATTAAATATTGAGGGTGCCATGATAGTCTACACATACGACGAGAACGGTTTTTATTCTGGGCAGCATGTTTGTCAAACCAATCCTGTTGGTGGCGGTTTTCTGTATCCGGCAAGATATTTGTTGGATCAACCGGAAAACATTTCCGGGAAGGTTGCAAAGCACGAAAATGGGAAATGGGTTTATGTAAATAATTATGTCGGCAGTGAAATTTGGAATGTTGATGACGGGATAAAGCGGATATGCCCGACGCGGGAAGTGCCAAACGGATTTACAACCGATCCGAAGCCACCCGATCCATGGTACATATACCGAAATGGTAACTGGATTATTGATGAAGAAAGACGCAAAGCTGTCACCAATAGCATCATAGAATTGCAGCTCCGCGAGCTTGACATTAAGCGCATCCGTGCGGTAGCTGAGATTAGCGACGATGACACCGGTGCGAGTGTGAAACAGGAAGCGAAAGCGAAAATAAAAACACTCAACGCGGAGGCCGACAACCTCCGCAAGCAGATGATAAAATAACGGTGGAATTATTTTAACTTTTAAAAACTATCAACGTGATAGGGGGGTGAAATGTGTTTGAAACAAATTCGACGATTGTACAATGCGGGTTCGATTTTTCTAACATTCCTGACTGGGTTGGGGCTGTTCTTGTTGTTTCGGCATTCGCTGGCCGGGTTGTTTGGGTACTGATTAAAAAAATGATCGAGACCGCCGAGGAGCGAGACAAGACCGGGCGGGAAACCCTTCTTAAAGAAGTTAAAATCGTTATCGAAGGGTTTTGCAAATATTCAGATATGCGCATGGATCAATTGGAAAAATCCCTGGAATTGACTGGTAAAGACACGCAGAAATTATTTGACTTGGTAGGGGATGCGCGGTCAAAAGCAGAAAACACGGCCACCCAATTCGCAGATTTAAAAGCAGAGCATAACAAAATCAAAGAGCGGTGCCATCGTGAATAAAATAATTGAAAGCTCCAGCATGATTGAAACTTTTCGGCATATTTGGGAAAATGCGGGGCTGGACGTTCGCGGAGTAAATCCGTTTGGCATCCGTAATTTTGAAAACCTGCTAGACAGCGTGTGGAACGACACCGTTGGGTTTTGGACGGATAGGATGATTTTTGTAGCCAAAGGTACGGTGGACCCTTCGTCCTATTATATCCGGGACCATCCCATGAATCCCCTCGGAACGGGCGTTATGGTTCACGGCCCCCATTTTGATACCCACTGCGTAGGACCTCACGGAAAAACCCAGTACACCGCATTGATCAACACGCGGGAGCTGAACCCACGATGCCAACCGCAGCAACTGTGGCGCGTTGATCGGTACGGACACTTCATCCAAGAGAATGGACGCCCCAAAATATTCACGGGGTACTTTGGGGCGAACATCCATCGTGGGGATGCGTATAAAATCGAGGAGCACATCGGCGTGTGGTCGGCTGCGTGCCAGGTGTACCAAGACATTAAGGACTTCAATATTTTGATGGATGAGGTCCTATCCTCCGACATGTACAAAGCCAACAAGCGTTGTTTGTTCAACTACTACCTAATGGACCACACGGAGCTACCGAGTGAGCTGGTGATCATATGATAAAGCGCAAGCACGCCGCGCCGGAAGGGGAGCGGATATGAAAACGACCTGGGGGAAAATACGGGACCGGCTGATTGACATGTTTCTCAGCCGCAAGTACGTGGGGTTGATCACGCTGGTGCTGATGTACCTGTTCATGGAGGACTTCCCGGCTGAATACGTCCGGGACGGTGTGGTGATTTACATGGCGGCCAACGTCCTTCAATACGGCGCGGAGCAGTGGCTGGGACGGCGGCCGAACACCCAGGGACCGGACAGCGCCCCATGATTTTCATCGAAACCAGAATCAGACGGATACCCAACCCGCCCCCGCACGACCTGCCTGATGTGTACGTGTTTCGGTTAACCAAAGAGACCGAGGATTTTTTTACCGGGGAGATACTGAAAAACGGTGGGCGGATTGGTATGGTTCGCGGATCGTCCTATGAATGGGTGGAAACGTTCTTGCAACAACAGGCAGAAATTTATTGTGGTACGAGGTCGCAATGGGACTACAGAAAACCATCATAAACGGCGCGGCGTTATTTCTCGCGGGCGCGGCCGTCGGTTTTTTCGGCGGCCAGTACCTTTCCGGCCGGAACGCCCCGGCGGAGCGCGCGCAATGGGCCGGCGCGACCGTTTCCTCGGCCATTGTGCGGAATTATACCGACACCGCCCAGGGAACGATTAGCGGGGCGTATCTGGTGGCGCTAAAGTGCATGGATACGGCCCCGATGACGATTGAAAAAGAGGACGCGGGCCGGGACGAAATAAAAATAAAAGCGCGTCTGTGCGAGCGAACGGCCGAACGAACGCTAAAAATCAATCCGTACCGGCCTATGAATATCATTGAAACCGACATAGTGTATGCAATTCAAAACGATTTAAAAGGCGCGGTGCAATATGACATTGGATATTATCGCCGGGTTTTTGGTGACGTGTTTGTTGGCGGCGGTGTTGTTTTGGGCGGTCAATCAATCGGCGTGAAAGCCGGTTTACGCTACGTGTGGTAGTGCCATTATTTCGCCTGTTCCCGCCATAAAAACTCCTGATAACATTTTACCACTTGTTCATCCGGGTGTAAATATATTATTATGGAGGCATGATCAAACGATTGAACGCTTTCCAACTGCCATAACCGCGCATGAATGCGCCCGAATAGCAGAACCAACAGCCCACAAACAAGGACACCCAACGCAATCAACATTTTTTTCATAGCGGCCTCCTATTTTTTACGGCGTTTCGGCGCAACGTATTTTTGTTTATAATACTCTTCCAAATTAAGATATTCCGACGCGCGCCGCCGCCGGTAGAATAACAGGATGGCGACCGACGCAACCACGCATAGTAATATCATCCACATACGCACCCCCACCCGTTACGCGGTGTCAGTCTTTCGTAAACTGGCCGCGTAGTTTTTTATTTGCCGCATTTTGCTTTTAAGGATAAGCCGCACGTCCGGCCGCTCCCCGGCCAGTTTTTCAATCACTTTTTTATGATCTTTTTCCAGCGCAAAGCCGCTTGTATTGACAAGTCCCAACTGAACGCATTTATTCATAAGCGCGAAATAAACGCCCGTTTCCACCGGATGCCCGCGCTTTTGTAGCAACTCGTTATAAGCGACTTCCGACAATACCGTCGCGCCGGTATTATTTCTAATCCGATACCACGCGGCGGCTACAAACATTTCTATTTGTTGCCGGGAAAACGTCGCGTGAACTGTCGTTTGATGCCCCCACGACAAAATTCCAACCGGGGCCATAATTGCGATGAGGACGGACAAAAAGAAATGGAAAACAAATTTCAACCAATCATCTTTTTTCCAATCAACCATCCCGGCATAAAAACCGTAAATGGATTTACGGCTGTCTGCATTCCGGGCTCCGGTCACGGACTCGGACGACGTTTTCAACAATATGTCCAACAGCTGCGAACGCTCACGCATGATGCGCTCTAAACGACCGTTCGCCTGTTGAATAGTACCCGCGTACGCCGCCCGCGCTTCCGCACTGCGAAGGCTTTTTAACTGCGCCGTGATACCGTCCGCTTCCGCCGTCAATCGTTCAATGTTCTGTTTGCACTGTTCGATAGTGAACGACGCCGTGCCGTGTTCGGTCGCCGTACCGACGCTCGCCGTATGCGACAACAGGGCGAACGTCTGACCTGCTGCCGTTTGCACGACGGTATAAGCGGTGATGGCAACAGCTATGACGACAAACACTTTCGCCCGGCGCGCGTTATAGACCGCGAACGACAGCAACAATTCCAGTGCGATCCCCGACGCCACGGCCACGACGAC
>Ga0209605_1001593_pt1 | contig 24469 bp, 15 predicted proteins | sample AD_UKC035_MetaG_FD_184408 | JGI IMG/M metagenome (GOLD analysis project Ga0209605, IMG submission 184408) | Active sludge microbial communities of municipal wastewater-treating anaerobic digesters from USA - AD_UKC035_MetaG (SPAdes) (version 2) | ecosystem: Engineered > Bioreactor > Anaerobic >...
GAGGAGGCCAGGATGATCACCTGTGCGCCCACGGCCGGCTGGCCGCGCACCACCGCATCGCCCGGCACGATCACCGGCGTCTCCAGCCCGGCGATCCGCCACACCCCGTCCACCATGCTCTCGATGGCGCCGGAGAACTGCACCTGCACCTGGCGATGTTGTTCGACCACCGCGACCGCCTCCTGCCGCCGGGTCTGCTCGAACTGCTGGCGCAACGCGGCGCGCTGCGCCTCGTCGGTGGTCACCAAAAGCCGCGCCTGCTCAGTGGCCAGCTTGACCGGGTAGAGCGCGTCCCCCGGCAGCGCGGCGGCCGCGGCGGTGATGGCCGTGCGGCCAAAGCTGAAGAGCAGCACAGCCACCAGCAACAGCGCGGCCGCCCGCGCCCAGACTGGCTGGCGGAAGAGCCCTTGCCATGCCTGGCGCCACCCCGCGCCGGCCTGCTGCATCCGCATCTTGCGGCGGCCGGCCTGCGCCGCCGCAACGAAGGCCCGGCGCTGCGTGCGCAGGGCAGGTTCTGGCCGGGCCGGCGCGGGCTGGGCCAGCTCGGTCTGCAAGGCGGCGACAATGGCCAGCGCCGGCCGCAGCTCATCGGCGTAGTGTGGATAGGCCTGCAGGCACGCCTCGGTTGCTTGGCCGGCGGCTACGATCTCCAGGCTGGTCTCCAGCGCATCTTCGATGGCGATCTGCGGCGGCCGGCTCAGCGCCTTGGCCTGGGCCTGGGCCAGGAAAAGGCTGCGCGCCTCGGCGCGCTCAGCCGGATCCCGCTCCGGCGCGGGCGCGCTGGCCTGCTGAAGCGCGGCCAGGACCTCCAGGCCAGGCCGCAGCTCGGTGGCGTGATGTGGGAACGCGTCCAGGAGTTCCTCCAGCGCCGCGCCCTCCGCCAAATCCTCGCTGGCCTGGGCCAGGGCCTCTTCCGATGTGATCATGGCCGGCTGGCTGAGCGCGCTGGCCCGGGCCAGGAAGCGGGCGCGTGCATCCTGCGCCGCGGCCGGCTTCATGGCAGGAACCGGCGCAGCCAGCCCACGCAGCGCGACGACGATCTGCAACAGCGGGGAGAGCTCAGCCGCCTCGCCCGGATAGCGCGCCAGGCAGGCTTCCAAAGGCGTTCCGCTATTCAGTTGGGCCACGCAGGCCGTGAAAACGCCTTCCAATGGGGCCATGATCGCTAAACCTGAAACTCCAGCAGGCGACGTAGCGAGGTGACTGCGCGATATTGCATCGCCTTGATCGCGCCTTCCGTCTTGCCCATGGCCTCGGCGACCTCGGTGATGCTCATGCCTTCCAGGAAGCGCAGCGTCACCACCTGCGCCTGTTCTTCGGTCAGGCGATTGATGGCGCTGCGCAGATTGGCGGCGGTCAGGGCGCGTTCCGCGGCCAGTTCGGGGCCTTCGCTGTGGGACGGTAACATCGGCAGATCGTCTATCGGCACCTGCGTATCCCGGCCTCGCCGGCGATAATGATCGACAACCAGGTTATGAGCGATGCGATACAACCAGCCGGAAAACGAGGATTCCCATGCGCGTTGGTACTGGATTGCCTCCAGCACGCGCAGAAACACCTGCGATGTCAGGTCCTGCGCTACGGGTTGGCTGCCTACACGGTGGTAGATGTAGCTGTAGATCCTGGCTTCGTAGTGATCGTAGATCTCAGCGAGTGCATTGACGTCGTAGGACTTCGCCCGCTCAAGCAGACGACGTTCCGACTCAGTTGTCCATTGTGACACCCTCATCACCTCCGATGACGCAGGAGAGACGCAAAAATTACGGGCAGACGCAGACAAAAGCCACAGATTGTAGCCGGTCGCAGGACAACCACAACCCTCAGGGACTGACCCGCAAACGGTTGCTCTTGCCGGCCAACGCGTCAGCCCGCGAAAACCCCAAGAAGCGCGACCTGTTTGGTACGCGTCCAACCAGGTTCAGGCCGCGCCCGACGCTCAGGACTCCTGGCTACCCACCCGCGGTTGTCCGGCGCACGGCCAGGATGCGCTGCAGGGCCGTGACATTGCTGAGGATGGCCAACACCCACAACACCAGGGTGATGACCGGCGGCAGCGCGGCGATTGGCTGCCAATTGGCGAAGATGAGACCGATGACCAGCAGCGCCACGCGCTCGGCCCGGGTCAGGATGCCCTCGGTGCAGGCGATGCCCAGGCTCTCCGCCTTGGCCCGCGTGTAGCTCACCAGCAGCGAGCCAACCACCGAAGCGTAGATCAACAGCACCTCGGTGCGGCTCTCCGGCTGGCCGCTGAAGTAGACCAACAGGCCGAAGAGCACCAACGCCTCGGCCACGCGGTCCAGCGTGGCGTCGAAAAAGGCGCCGAAACGGCTGGTCTGGCCGGTCAGACGCGCCAGCGCGCCGTCGAAGGCGTCGAAGACCGAGGTGCAGATCAACAGCACGCCGGCCAGGGGCAGATAGCCCAGCGCGATGACCACGGCCACCGCGGCCTGCAAGATCAATCCCGTCAGGGTCAATTGGTTGGGTGTGAGCCCCAGCCGCTGGAACAGGCCAGCGATTGCATCGAGGAGGTTCTTGAAGGTCTTTCTGGCCCAGGCTGTTAGCATGACGAGGTCCCAATCTCTTCTGGTGTTCGAGTGGATGCCGGCTCAGGTGTGTGGCACACTGAGGGGACGCATGACTTGCGTCGCCCGCATGATACCGCGAAAACGGTCGCCTGTCAACAGCACGAGAATCTGTTCAGCAGTTCCAAGCACCGCCCGGAGTCGAGGCTTCAGCCGGGTCCGGCCGCCTGGAGTCGAGGCTTCAGCCGGGTCCGGCCGCTCGGAGTCGAGGCTTCAGCCGGGTTCGGCCGCCCGGAGTCGAGGCTTCAGCCGGGTCCGGCCGCCCGGAGTCGAGGCTTCAGCCGGGTCCGGCCGCCCGGAGTCGAGGCTTCAGCCGGGTCCGGCCGGTGCGAGTCGGGCGCGCTGACCCGCCTGAAGGCTCGACTCCGCTTTGCCAGCCAGCATATCTGGAAGCGCTGCAAACACGCTGCAAGATTTGCCCTTGCCAGCCAATTGTGATACATTCGTCTTACGCAAAGGTGGTATCCCATGGCCGACTACGCCATCCAGCAAGCAGCAGATTGGATCCAGCACGCCTCTTTTGTCATGGTACTGACAGGCGCTGGCGTGAGCACCCCCTCGGGCATTCCTGACTTTCGCAGCCCCTCCTCCGGCATGTGGACCAAGGTCGATCCCATGGCCGTGGCCTCGATCTGGGGATATCTTGAAAACCCTGAACAGTTCTACCGCTGGTTCATACCCTTGGCTGACCAGATCCGCCGGGCAAAGCCCAATCCGGCGCATTTTGCGCTGGCGGAGCTGGAACAGGTCGCGTCGCTGAAGCTGCTGGCCACGCAAAACATCGACAGCCTGCATCAGACGGCCGGCTCGCGGCATGTGGCAGAGCTGCACGGCCACCTGCGCACCGCTTCCTGCATGGCCTGCGCCGAGCAGATTCCGCTGGACAACTCCTGGCCGCTGGCCAAGCTGGCGACGCTCCTGCGCTGCCAGCACTGCGGCGGCCTGATGAAGCCAGACGTGATCCTCTTCGGCGAGCCGTTGCCCTACGACGCGCTGCGGGCCGCGCAGGAGGGGGCGCTCTTCTGCGACCTGCTGATCTCCATCGGCACATCGCTGGAGGTAGAACCCGCGGCCGACCTGCCCCACCTGGCCAAGCGCAGCGGATCGCGGGTGATCATCGTCAACCGCCAGCCCACCGCTGTCGACAAGATCGCCGATCTGGTGATCCACGACGACGCGGCCAAGGTGCTGCCGACTCTGGCGCGCGCCCTGCGCAGGTGAAGCTGCCGCGCTCCCCTAGCGCAGCAGCCAGAACCACGCCAGCACGATCACGCCCAACACCAGCCGGTACCAGCCGAAGATCTTGAAGTCGTGGTGCGCGATGTAGCGCAGCAGCCAACTGATCACCAGCAGGGCCACGACAAAGGATACCACCGTCCCCACCAGCAGATTGAGCACATCGCCGCGGGTGATCTGATCCAGGCTGCCCGCCAGGTCGTACAGCGTGGCCAGGCCCAGCGTCGGTATCGCCAGATAGAAGGAGAAGGCCGCGGCCGTGGGCCGGTCGAGGCCCATCAGCAGGCCGCCGATGATGGAGGAGGCGGCGCGCGACATGCCGGGGATCAGGGAGAGCGTCTGCGCCAGGCCCACGCCCAGCGCCTGTTTCGGGGTGACGTCAAAGACCGAGGCCGTGCCCTGCGCGTGGTCACGGCGCTCGATCAACAGCAGCGCCACGCCGCCCGCGATCAGCGCTGCCGCCACCACCGGCGGCGTGAAGAGCCGCTCCTTGATCCAGTCGTGCAGCAACAGGCCGATCACGGCCGCGGGGATGAAGGCGATGACCAGGTTCAGCCAGAAACGCTGCACCGAGCGATCGCTCGGCGCGCTGCGCACCTGCTGCCACAGATCGCGGCGATAGTACCAGACCACCGCCAGCACCGCGCCCAGTTGAATGAAGATCTCAAACGTGCCGCCCAGGCTGCCCTGGAAGTTCAACAGATCGGAAGCGACGATCAGGTGACCGGTGGAGGAGATGGGCAGGAATTCCGTGATCCCTTCGACGATGCCCAACACCACCACGCGCCACAGATCGGAAAAAAGGTCTGACATGGCGACGCCTTTCGCGAATGATTGCGAGCTGAGATGGGGCCGTTCAGCCGGCCGGTGTGAGCGCACTCGTCTTTGGCCGCGCTGCCGCGGCCCGATCAAGCGCCGCCTTCACACCTGGCGGTTGGCCAGTATACACCCCGCCGCGAAGGGCTGTCAAAAGCCAGCAGGCAGCGCGGCCTGCCAGTCGCAAAAAAATCGCTTGACAGTTCGCCCCGTTGCGGATACCATGCGACTCATGGAGCGCCCCTCATGACTGCAAACGCCGATTTGCTCGGCCTGAGCGTGGTTGGCCTGAGCCGCCGCTGCGCTCAGGAGACCACCGCATTCTTCCAACGACAGCCCTACGATCCCGCTTTCTGCTACGAGCTCTTTCGCCGCGCCCTGCTGGAGCGCAACCAGCGCGCCTATGAATGCCTGTACAGCCAATATCAGCCGCTGGTGGCCGGCTGGGTAGAACACCATCCCGGCTTTCCCGGCGCGGGGGAAGAGGTGCAGTATTTCGTCAACCGCGCCTTCGAGAAGCTGTGGCACGCGCTGACGCCGGAGAAGTTCAGCCGCTTCGCCGATCTCAAGGCGCTGCTCAGCTACCTCAAGCTGTGCGCCCACAGCGTGGTCATCGACCATGCCCGCGCGCGCCAGCACCTGCTCCTGCTGGACGAAGAGCCCAGCGACGCCGTGCTCGGCGGCTACGCGGCCCGCGGCGACGTGGCAGAGGAGACCATCGAACAGACCCAGCAGCAGGAATTCTGGCGCCTGATCAACCAGCGGCTGGTAGACGAAAAGGAGCAGGCGGTGGTCGTCGGCTCCTTCGTTTTGGCCATGAAGCCGGCCGAGCTGCAAGTGCGCTACCCGCACCTGTTCAGCGACGTGCGCGAGGTCTATCGCACCAAGCAAAACGTGCTGGACCGCCTGCGCCGCGACCCGGAACTGCGAGCTTTGCGCGCCGACTACGTGTAATTCTGCGCGATCTCCCGTTCAATGGCAAGAAGGAGCTTTTGATTGCCATGATCTGTATCCGTAACCCCCAGCTTGACGATGTCGAGCTTTTGATGGCCCTGGACGGCGAGGCCGGCGCGGAGGTAAACATGCACCTGTCGCAATGTCCCCGGTGTCAACTGCGCGCGGCTGAACTGGCCGCCGAGCAGCGCCAAATCACCCAGCAACTCTGGCGCGCCGCCTGCCCTCCCGCCCTGGAGCTGGGCGAACATTCCATGGGCCTGCTTTCTGCCGACCGCAGCGCGTCCATCCAACAGCACATCGCGGCCTGTCCCTATTGCACCCAGGAGCTGGCGCAGCTCGCCCACTTCATGGACAGCCCCGACCCCTATCTGCACCCTGCGCCCTTGGAGACCCTTCAGCGGCGGGTGAACGTGCTGGTGGCGCGCCTGACCAGCGCATCGCAGCAGGTCGCGGGCCTCTTTGGCGCACCCACATTGACCCCCTCCCTGGCTGGCCTGCGGGGGGCGGACGGCGAGCCGCTGACCTACGAGGCGGGCGACCTGGAGATCATTCTCGAAGTGCAGGACAACGGGGGACAGCCGGGCAACAAAACCTTGGCCGGCCTGGTGGTGGGGATGGACGACGCCAGCATGACGGCGCACCTCTGGCACATCCGAGGGTCGGTGGCTTCCACCGGGGTGGACGAGCTGGGCAATTTCCTCTTCCAGGACCTGGAGGCCGGACGCTACGAGCTGATACTGGCCAGCGGCCCGGACGAAGTACACATCCAGGATCTGCTGATCTAGCCCCATGACTGCGCAGGATACTCTCCAACGCCTGCTGGCCGAAGCTGATCCAGAGCGCCAGCAGGCGTGGTTGGAGACCCATGTTGGCGAGCTGGCTGACGCCGCGCCCGACCTCAAGGCCGAGGCGGACCGCCTGCTGCGCGCCGATGTGCGGCGTTCTCTGGAGATGGCGCGTCTGATCCAGCGGCTGGCGACCCTCACCGGCAGCCTGCGTGATCGGGCGCTGGGGCTGCTGGCCGAGGCCAACGCCCGCGCCATCGGCCTGGGCGAATACCAGGCCGCCATCGCGCTCTACAACGAGGCCGCGGACGACTATGCCCAGCTCAACCTGCCCATGGAACAGGCCCGGGCGCAGGTGGGCAAGGTCGGCGCGCTCTCCTTCCTGGGCCGCTACGAAGAGGCCCGGCAGTGCGGCGCCTGGGCCAGCCAGATCCTGCAAGCGCATGGCCAGTGGCAGCCGCTGGCCACCCTGACCATGAACCTAGCCATCATGGACGCGCGCATGGGGCTGGACGCCGCGGCCTTGCAGCATTTCGACCGCGCCGCCACCCTGTACGATCAACTGGGAGAGGCTGGCCGGGCCGGCTGGCTCTGGGTGCAGCTCAACCGGGCCTTCGTGCTGCGCAACCTGGGCCAGTTCGAGGCATCCATCGCCGCCTGCCGCACCGCCCACGACGAGCTGGCGGCTCTGGGCCAGACCGTCGCCGCGGCCCGCGCTCAACAGAACCTGGCCCTGACCCAGTTCATCCTTGGCCAGTACAACGAGGCGCTGCAAAGCCTCGATCAGGTGCACGATATCTTCGTGGCCGACGGGCGCCGGCGGGACGCGATGCTGGTCGATCTCTTCGTCAGCAACTGTCTCCTGCAACTGCGCCGCTACCCCGAGGTGCTGGAGACCTGCCGCCAGGTGCGCAGCCTCTTCACCGAGCTGGGCGCGCACGACGTGGCAGCCAAGGCCATCCTCAACGAGGGGGTCGCCTTCGCCGGGCTGGGCGAGCACGACGCAGCCCTGCGCTCGCTGGACGAGGCGCGCGCGATCTTCGCCCAAAGCGACAACCAGCCCTGGACCGCCTCGACCGACCTGGAAAGGGCGGCGGTGCTGCGCCTGCGCGGCGACTGCGAGCAGAGCCTGGCGCTGGCGCAGCGCTGCGCCGACTGCTTTCATCAGCTTGGCCTGCCGGTGGAGGAGGCGCAATCGTATCTGGTGGCCGCGCGCGCCGCGCTGGGCCTGGCGCGTACCGAGCTGGCCGGCCAGTTGGCCAACCAGGCCCGGGCCACCGGCGAAGCCATGGACATCGCCTCGCTGGTCTTTGCGGCGCACCATCTGCTGGGCCAGGTGGCCAGCCGCGAGGGCCGCGCCGACCAGGCCATGACAGACTATCGCATGGCCATCGAGCAACTGGAGCGGCTGCGCGGCCGGCTGATGGTCGAGTTCAGGGCTGACTACCTGGAGGACAAGACCGAGGTCTACGAGGAGATGGTGCTCCTCTGCGTGGCGCTGGACCGGCCGGAGAGCGGGCTGGAATATGTGGAGCGGGCCAAGTCGCGCGCGCTGCTGGAGATGGTGGCCTACCGGCTGGACGTGAGCATCGAGGCGCGGGCGCCGGAGGATGGCCCGCTGGTGGCCGAGCTGCACAGCCTGCGCGATCAGCGGGACCAGCTCTACCGCCGCTGGCAGGGCAAGGAGGAGCTCAAAGCGCGCGGCGACGGCGAGGGGGGCTGGGAGCAGATCGAGCAGGACGTGCTGGCCATCGAAAACCGCATCACCAAGCTGTGGCACAAGCTGCTGGTACACAACGCGGACTATGCCCGCGACGCCGCGCTCTGGCGCGTGCAGGTCGAGCCGATCCAGCCCTACCTGGACGAGGAGAGCGCGCTGATCGAGTACTTCATCGCCCACGGCGAGCCGCTGGCCTTTGTGGCCACCCGCCGCAGCGTCGAGGTGTTCCGCCTGCCGGTGGCCACGCGGGAGGTGCTGGACACGCTGCGGCTGCTGCGGCTGAACCTGAACGCGGCCGCGCGCAGCGCGTCAGAGCGCCTGCCCCGCCTGACAGCCAACGCTCAGGCGCTGTTGCAGCGCCTGTACCAGGGGCTGGCGGCGCCGCTGGTCTCCGTTGCCGGCCGCTACGCCCGCTGGATCGTGGTTCCCTGCGGCCCGCTGCACTACCTGCCCTTTCAGGCGCTTTTCGACGGCGCAGAATACCTGATCCAGCGCCATGAGATCAGCTACCTGCCCGGCGCCAGCCTGCTGCGCTATTGCCAGGAGCCGCGCCCAGCCGGCGGCGGCGCAGCGGTGTTTGGGCATTCCCTCGGCGGCCAACTGCCCAACGCCGTGTTCGAGGCCCAATCGATCCATCAGCTCCTGGGCGGCGACCTGTTCGTGGAGCAAGAGGCCACCCCGGCCTGCTTCCGCGCCAACGCCGCCCGCCGCCGGGTGGTGCATCTGGCCGCCCACGGCAGCTTCCGGCCTGACAACCCGCTTTTCTCCGGGCTGGCGCTGACCGACGGCTGGCTGACCACGCTGGATATCTTCAACCTGCGGCTGGACGCGTCGCTGGTGACGTTGAGCGCCTGCCAGACCGGGCGCAGCGTCGTGGGGGGCGGCGATGAGGTGCTGGGGCTGATGCGCTCGCTGCTCTATGCCGGCGCGGCCAGCCTGGCGCTGACGCAGTGGACGGTGGAGGACCGCACCACGGCCGAGCTGATGCAGCGTTTTTACCGGGGTCTGGCCCAGGGAGAGCGCAAGGGCAACGCCCTGCGCCAGGCGCAACTGGCCTTCATTCAGGGCGAACCGGCCGCGTTTGGCTCAGAGCGCGGCGACGCCACCCACCCTTATTTCTGGGCGCCCTTCTTTCTGGTGGGCGACGCCGGCCCAATCTGATCGACCGTTGTACATCTCATCTAGTACACATCGGCCTTAATCGGTCTTCACTCACTGCTCAAGCCGGTTCCGTGAACCGGCAGCGTTGTGGGCGCAAACCCGGCGGATCACGGATCCGCCGGGAGCAGGCAAGCTGAAGAGTTATTTACGCCAACTTGTACCAGGTCACGTCGGCCTAAATCGGTCTTCACTCACTGCTCAAGCCGGTTTCGTGAACCGGCGGCGTTGTGGGCGCAAACCCGGCGGATCACGGATCCGCCGGGAGCAGGTAGACTGAAGAGATATTTACGCCAACTTGTACCAGGTCACGTCGGCCTAAATCGGTCTCCACTCACTGCTCAAGCCGGTTCCGTGAACCGGCGGCGTTGTGGGCGCAAACCCGGCGGATCACGGATCCGCCGGGAGCAGATAGACTGAAGAGATATTTACGCCAATTTGTACCAGGGAGGCAAGGCCATGTGCCCCGGACAGCTTGGCGCCCTGGCGTGAGACCAATCTGGAGGAAAGACTATGACCCTGCACAGGCTATGGCATCATCTGAAACATGGGTGGCTGGCCATCGCGGCGTTGGCGCTGCTGGCTGGCTGCGTGCCGCCGGCCACCCCCGTGCCCCCGGTCGCGCCCACCCAGCCGGTGGGAGGTGAGGACTACATCTGCACGCCGCTGGCCCCTGACTTCAAGCCCTCCGCGGCCGTGGCTGGCCAGCACTACATCCTGAACCAGGTGCTCATCACCGGCCCGGCCGGCGGGGTGAAAGCGGTGGTCAGCGAGATGAACGAGAACGGCGCGGGCCTGGCGCCCATCCAAACCTGCACTCTGGGCCACCTGGCGCGGCAAGAGGCCGATTTCAAGCCCTGGGGCGAGGGCAGCGGCAGCCGCGGCGCGGGGGAACGCGTGCTCTTTCCACCCGACCTGCGCGCCGAGCTGACCACCGGCCTGTACAGCCTGCCCCTGGAGAACTCGGTCGAGGAACTGGTCGCCGCCATCAACGAGCTCGGACGGGAGCAGTGGGTCTTCGCCGATCCCAACTACCTGACCGGTCCGTTGGAGGCCAACCCGGTCAGCCCATGCGCGATCGAGGATGATCCCTTCGAGGTGGGGGGCAGTCCCTTCGAGGTGGGGGGCAGTTCCACCGGCGGCCTGCCAGCCCCGGCCGACGCCAGCGCCTTCTGGGATCAGTGGGCCTTCAGACAGATCGGCCTCGAAGCTGACGGCCGCGGCCGCGGCAAGCTGAGCGGCGCAGGGGTGACGGTGGCCGTCTTCGACACCTCCCCCTACCAGCCGGATGCGGCCGTGGAAAGGCTGCCTGAGCCGATCAACCTGACGCTGGCCTTCCCGCCCCTGCTCAACGAGCTGCCGCCCGCGCCTGTGCCCGCGGCCAGCGGCGGCATAACCAACCCGGTCAACGTGGCCGACCATGGCCTTTTCACCGCGGGCCTGGTCTACGCCGTGGCGCCCGAGAGCCAGATCCACCTGGTGCGGGTCTTGAACGAGTATGGCTGCGGCGACCTGTGGACGCTGACCAACGCCATCAACCAATGGACGGCCCAACAAAGCAGGGGGGAAAAGCTGGAGAAGACGGTGCTCAACCTGAGCCTGGGGGTGCATCAGCCACGCGATTTCGCCGAAGCCAAATGGCCGCCTGAGATCGTCTCCCTGGACCAGGCGCTCTTCAACGCCTACAGCCGCGGCGCGGTGATCGTGGCCGCGTCGGGCAACGATTCCTATGACAGCAGCACCGCCAGACCGATGCAGATCCCGGCCGACTGGCCCTATGTCGTCGGCGTGGCCGCCAGCAACCGCGATGCCAGGGCCGCCTGCTACTCCAACCAGGGGGATGTGACGGCGCCGGGCGCGGACGGCGGCCCGCAGAATGGCCACCGGTGCCAGCCCATCTCCCACACCTGCGCGCCGGACGACGCGGAATGTGAATACGGGGTGGTCAGCCTGGCCTCGCAGCCGCAGCCAGGCTACCGCTTCTGGGTCGGCACATCCTTTGCTGCGCCGCTGGTCAGCGGCCAGGCCGCGCTGCTGCTGGAGCATGGCCTCAGCGCGGCGCAGACGCCGGGCTGCATCCTGAACACCATGGTCGCCCACCGTGGGCAGCGCATCGTCAACGTGGCCAAGAGCGTCACGAGCCTGGGGGTGGAGTCGTGGTGTCAGTGAGCAAAAGCCGGCGCAGGGCCGCAGCCTGCGGCCCGCGCGGCGACGGCTCGACCGCATACTCCACCAACTCCCCCTCGGTCAGCGGCCAGGCCTCGTCCGGCGCCAATGCGCTGCGGTGAAAGAAGAGCTCCACGCCGTCGGGCTGGGTGATGAAGCCCCAGTGCTTGCGCAGGCTGCAGAACTTGACCAGCCCGCGGCGGCGGCCCTCGGCCGGCAGCAGGTGGCGGCAGACCGGGCAGAGGGGGGGCTGTTCCTGGTCATCCCGCTGCTCGGCCGGCGTCCAGAGAAAGGGCGTTTGGCAACTGGCACAGGTCAACACAAAGTCTTGGCGCATGGAACCTCACGATGGCAAGGACTGACAGTGCTGGTCAACGGCAAGAGGGGCTCAAGGGCTGAAGTGCCCATCCAGGCGAGCTCAGCACTGTCAGTCCTGTCGTTGGCAAGGACTGACAGTGCTGGTCAACGGCAAGAGGGGCTCAAGGGCTGAAGTGCCCATCCAGGCGAGATCAGCACTGTCAGTCCTGTCGTTGGCAAGATCGATGGCAAGGACTGACAGTGCTGGTCAACGGCAAGAGGGGCTCAAGGGCTGAAGTGCCCATCCAGGCGAGATCAGCACTGTCAGTCCTGTCGTTGGCGAGATCAGCACTGTCAGTCCTGTCGTTGGCGCTGGTCTGGCCCGGCAACTTTGACAAGAAGCCGCGAGACGGGTACAATGCCCGCAGCTACGGCGACGTGGCCAAGTGGTTAAGGCAAGGGTCTGCAAAACCCTGATCGCCGGTTCAAATCCGGCCGTCGCCTCTCAGAATGGCCTATAGCGGCTGGCGAGCCATGCGCTATAGGCCGTTTTTGTTATCAGAACGACCGTTGGTCGAGTAGCCGCCCGCTGCGGGCGGCGTATCGAGATCGTTGGTCGAGTAGCCGTCCGCTGCGGGCGGCGTATCGAGATCGTTGGTCGAGTAGCCGTCCGCTGCGGGCGGCGTATCGAGATCGTTGGTCGAGTAGCCGTCCGCTGCGGGCGGCGTATCGAGACCAGGGGCGGTGGCGGAACGGCAGACGCATCGGTCTTAAAAACCGAAGGGGAAACCCGTGTGGGTTCGAGTCCCACCCGCCCTACCTGGCCAGGCCCGGAGCTGCTCTACCATGCTCCGGGCTTTTGCTTGGCCGGCGGGAGATCAATCGCCCTGCTGCCGTCCCCGGCGGTCGCACATGTGCAACGACTGGCAGCCAGCGTCTGCCGCGCCGGGACTCTTCACTGGCGTTGGCTGCGCTGAAGCTCGGCGCGTGCAGGAGTCTGGCGTCTGCGCTCAGCCCGGTGCGTGTTTGACCCGTTCAGAATGACAGGGGCCGGGGTTCGCGCTTATTTGCGCCCGCCTGTGCCGCCGGTGGCCGGCTTCTTCGCGGCGCTGCCCTTGGCCGTGGACGCCGGTTTGGCGGATGGTGCGCTCTTGCTGGCGGGCGATTTGGCGGATGGTGCGCTCTTGCTGGCGGCGGGCTTGGCGGGCGATTTGGCGGATGGCCGCGCTGCTGTGGGCGGTTTCTCTGGCGCTTTGCTGCTTGAGGCGGCGGTCGGTTTTGCTGCCGGCTTGCTGGCCGGCGTCGCGGCCGCGGCAGGCTTGACCGACGCAGCCTTGGCCGGCGCCTTGGTCACCTCGTCCAGCTTGAAGCCGCGCGCCATCGGCTGGCTTTTGGGCGTCGCCGGCGCGGAGGGGGCGCGCTTGGGCTTGGGCGCGGCCTGAACCGGGGCCTCGACCTCGCCCCAGCCGCCCAGCGTCAACTGTGTGGCCCCGCCCGGCTCAGGCTCCGGCGTCGGGTCCGCCGGACGCAGGGGCGGCGGCGCATCGCCATTGCGCCGGCCGCCGCGGCGCTGACCGCGCGCCGTGGGCAGGTGCAACAGGCTGGCGATGCTGTCCCCCTGGGCCGGCTGGATCAACAGCTTGCCCTGCGCGCTGCGCTTGCCGCTGGGAATCTCGGCGTAGTCCAGCTTGCGCAGCGTGCCCTTGCGGCTGGCGCTGAAGAACTCGTCGGCCGGCTCAGCCACCAGGGCATCGATCACCGCGCCGCTCTTCTGCGCCAGGCGCATGGCCGCCACGCCGCCGCCGTAGCGCCCCTGCACCGGGAACTCGGCCAGCGGGGTGCGTTTGAACAGCCCAGCCGTGGTGACCATCACCAGCTCAGCCGCGGGGCGGGCCAGACCCAGCGCGGCCACCTCATCGCCGCGGCTCAGCTTCATGCCCCAGACGCCGGCGGCCGGCAAGCCCATGGGACGCACATCGGCCTCGGCGAAACGGATGGCCTGGGCCAGCTTGCTGACCAGCACGATCTCGCCGCTGCCGTCGCTGATCGCCGCGCCCATCAGCTCATCGCCATCGTCCACGTTCATGGCCGTGGTCGCGCCCAGCGCAGTGCGCGCCTCGGCCACCGTCACCCGTTTGACGCGTCCCTGGCGCGTGCCCAGCACCAGATATTGCTCCTCTTCCTCGTCGGGCTTGCCCAGCAGCAGCAGGCTGACCAGCCGGTCGTTGCGCTGGAACACCCCCAGATCGGCCGGGTGGATGGGATTGCCCTCGGGCAGACGGTGGACGGGAATGCGCGCCATGCGGCCATCGGCCGAGAAAAGCCACACCTCGTCGTGGGTGCGGCCTGCGGCCAGGCGGATGGGCGCGTTGTCGTCCACCTTGTTGGGCAGCTTGCCCCGCCGCCGCTCCACCAGGCTCTCGCGCAGCAGCGTGCCGTTGGCCGCCAGCGCGACCATCACCGGCTCGTCGGCCATCATGTCCTGCACGGTCAGGCTGGCGCGCGAGACGCCCAACTCCACGATCTGGGTGCGACGGGGATCGTTGTACTGCTGCTTGAGCGCCAGCAGCTCGTCCTTGATCACCCCCAACACCTTGTCCGGGTGCGCCAGCAGGTCCTCCAGATAGGCGATGCGCTGCAACAGCTCGGCGTATTCCTCTTGCAGCTTCTTGCGCTCCAGCGCGGCCAGCCGCTTGAGGGGCATGTCCAGGATGGCCTGCGCCTGGATCTCCGTGAACTTGAAATTCTTGATCAGGTTGGCGCGCGCGGTGTCGGTGGTCTGGGAACGGCGGATGGTCTGGATCACCTCATCCAGCATGTCCAGCGCCTTGAGCAGCCCCTCCAGGATGTGGGCGCGCTCCCGGGCCCGACGCAGGTCATACTCGCTGCGCCGGCGGATGATCTCGCGCCGATGTTCGACGTAATGCTGCAAAACGCGGCGCAGGCCGAGCAGGCGCGGCTCCCCCTCCACCAGGGCCAGCATGGTCATGCCGAAGGTCTGCTGCATGGGGGTGTACTTGTAGAGGTCAGCCAGCACCGCGCGCGCGTCGCCGGTGCGCGAGACCTCGACCACGATGCGCATCCCTGTGCGGTCGGACTCATCGCGCAGGTCGCTGATCCCCTCCAGCTTGCCATCGCGCGCCAGCTCGGCGATGCGTTCCAGCAGGTTGGTCTTGTTGACCTGGTAGGGCAGCTCGGTGACGACAATGCGGCTGCGGCTGCGGCTCATCTCCTCGATGTGAGCGCGGGCCTGGACGCGGAAATGGCCGCGGCCGGAGGCGTAGGCCGGCGCGATCACATCCTCGTCGCCGCTGAAACGGTAGACGATGCCGCCGGTGGGGAAATCGGGCCCCTTGATGAAGCGCATCAGCTCTTCGACCGTCACATCCTCCACCTGCTTGTAGCGATCGAGCAGGTAGACCAGGGCGTCGCAGACCTCCCCCAGGTTGTGAGGCGGGATGTTGGTGGTCATGCCGACGGCAATGCCGCTGGCGCCGTTGACGATCAGGTTGGGCAGCGCGGCCGGCAGCACAGTCGGCTCGTGCAGGGTGTCATCGAAGTTGCCGGTCCAGTCGACCGTTTCCTTGTCGATGTCGCTCAACATCTCCTGGGCGATGCGCGCCAGCCGCGCCTCGGTGTAGCGCATGGCGGCCGCGTTGTCGCCATCCACCGAGCCGAAGTTGCCCTGGCCCTCCACCAACGGGTAGCGCAGGCTGAAATCCTGGGCCATGCGCACCATGGCATCGTAGACCGCGCTGTCGCCGTGGGGATGGTACTTGCCCAGCACCTCGCCGACGATGCGCGCCGACTTCTTGTAGGGCTTGTCATGGGTCAGCCCCATGTCGTGCATGGCGTAGAGGATGCGGCGGTGGACCGGCTTGAGTCCATCGCGCACGTCCGGGAGGGCGCGCGCGACGATGACGCTCATGGCGTAGTCCAGATAGGCGACCTGCATCTCGCGCTGAATATCGACCTGTTTGACCGTTCCAGTGTCCACTAAATGATACCTCGACAGAGTCGCATGGTTAGACTCGAAACTTCATCGCTTATGTCATGCTGAGGCTCGGCGAAGCATCCCCCGCGCCGGCAAGGGGACGTGCCACTGCCGTTCAGATCGCCACCGAGCGCAGGAAGGCGGCGCTGGCCTCAGGCAATGCCGTGTTGATGTACATCCCGCTGCCCAGCTCAAAGCCAGCCGACTGGCTGACGCGCGGGATCAGGGAGACGTACCAGTGCAGATAGTCGGCGTACCAGGCCTTGACCGGCGCGCTGCGCACGACGATGTTGTAGTCAGGATCGTTCAGCCCGAAGTGAAGGCGGCGCAGCACATCGCGTGCCAGGCCCGCCAGCCGGTGCAGCGAGATGGGCGAGACCATCAGAAAGCTGGAATGATGCTCGCGCGGCACGATCCAGACGTGAAAAGGGGAGAGCGCGGCATAGGGCACGAAGGCCACGTAGTCGTCGTTCTCGGCGATCACCCGCCGCCGGTCGCGCAGCTCATCCTCCAGCACGGCGCAGTAGACGCAGCAGCCGGTATCGTCGAAGTGCCGCCGCGCCTCTTCGTCCCGCATGCGCACGTCGTAGGGCACCACCGGCAGGCCGATGATCTGGCTGTGCGGGTGCAGCAGCGACGTGCCGGCGCGCACGCCGTGGTTCTTGAAGTAGATCACATGCTCGATGCGGTCGTCCAGCGACATGACCACGCCGCGCATCTGAAAGGCCAGCAGCACCAACGCCAGATCTTCTTCGGCCAGCAGCGCCGGTGTGGTGTTGTGCTGCGGCCCCTCGATCACCACCTCGTGATAGCCAACGCCGGAGATGGCGCGATGGATGCCATCGAACTCGCGCACCCGGTCGCCCTGCTGGTTCAGCGCCGGAAACTTGTTCCTGACGACGCGCACCTGCCAATCGGGGCTGTCCTGGGGCAGGCGCAGCAGCTCCATCTCCGGCCCCTCCTCGTTGCCCACGCAGAAGGGGCAGTGGGGATCGTAGCTCGCCAGGCTTTCGTGGGCTGGCCGTTGCGACCAATCGCCAAACTCCTCCGGCCGGCGGGCGCGCTCGGTGGAGATGATCACCCACTGTTTGGTGGCCATGTTTTGGCGCAGCTCAGGCATAGGATCCTCGCAACTACTGGCCTGACAGGGCGGCCAACGCGGCCGCCGACGAGTAGACAATCAACATCTGAGCCGCGCTGTAGGTCAACCAGATGAAATCGCCGATCCAAGGCCATGCCGACCGCGATCCACAGGCCGAAGCGCTCCAGCGGCCCGCCGGCCAGGCCAGCCCGCCACCAGACCAGGGCGGCGGCCAGCAGGATGGAAGACAACGTCATGCGCACCGGCAGCGGCAGCCGGTTGCGGCGCGCGGCGTCCGGCCTGCCCAGCAGCAGGCCGCCGATCAACAGTCCGGCCCAGAGCAGCAGCAGCCCCCAGAGCAGCCAGCGAACGGCGCCCTCCACAGGAGACTGCACGAGATCAGGCGTCATCAGCTACTCGCGCTCGATTTCGAACAGATGATAGCCATAGGGGGGCAGGTCGATGTACAGACCGGCGCCCGCCATGTCATCGCCGCGGCGCAGATAGGTCGTGTCGTTCAGCAGGTCGTTCAGCCGCCAGTCGCGACCGGCCAGCGCGCGCAGCTCCAGCGGAACCAGCGCCTGGGCGCGCTCCGATGAGAGGTTGACCACCACTAGGCGCAAATCATCGTCCAGCGACCAGCGGTGGGCGACGATATGGCGATGCGTCGGATTGCCCGCCCACTCCTCGGCCGGCTTGAGCGGCTGCCAGACGCCGTCGTGGAAGATGGGATGGCGCAGCGCGGCCAGCAGCCGGCGGTAGAAGCGCTCCACCTCCCCCTGCTCGGCCTCGGCCGGCCGCCGGCCCAGTTGCACCGGCAGCTTGACCTGCCAGCCATCGAGCTGGCCCTCATGGAAAAGGCGCAGGCCGGGCAGGGTATAGGTCAACGCGGCCGCGGCCAGGCTGCGCGGCCCGCCGAAAGCTGTGGCCGCGCGCTGCTCGTCGTGATTCTCGGTGAAACGGGCCAGGCGCTGCTGATAGTCGGTCCCCGCGGTCAGGTGCAGGCGCACGTCCATGGCGTCGTGCTCCAACAGCCGGTCGTAGAGCCGCTTGTCGTAGGTATAGTCGAAGCCCTGCTGTTGCAGCTCCCACTCCAGGTCCCAGTACACCTCGGCCAGCAGGATGAAATCGGGGAAGCGCGCCCGCAGATCGGTGGCCACGGCCGGCCAGAACTCGGCGCGCGGCGGCTCAAAGGCCCCGCCCCAGGTGCGCAGGAAGATGTCCTGGGTGACCAGCATGGCCATGTCGCAGCGTGCGCCGTCGCAGCGCTCGGCGATGGAGAGCAGGATGTCGGACATGGCCCGGCGGCTGGCCGCGCGGCGATAGTCGATCTGCACCGTGTCAGACCAGCCGTCCAGATAGGGGTCGCGGCCGTGGGCGAAGATACGCCACTGGCCATCCACCGTGACATCGAAATAGTTGACCGGCTGGCGCGCCAGGCTGTCCGGCCCGCCCTGCACCAGGCGCTCCGGATGTTCGGCCAGCCAGGCATGGTCGCGGGCCAGGTGATTGGGCACGAAGTCCAGCATCAGGCGCATGCCCCGCCCCGCCAGGCGCTGACGCAGGCTGGCCAGGCCCGCGTCGCCGCCCAGTGCGGCATCGACGCGGTAGTCTGGAATGCTGTAGGGGGAGCCGACCACGTCGGCCTCGCTGTAGTCGGGCAGCGCCTTGCGGTATTCCCCTTGCAACCCCGGATGCTCGATTGCCACGCGCCGGCCGGCGATGCTGCGCTGCCAGACGCCCATCAGCCAGACGCCGTCGAAGCCGTAGGAGGCGATGCGCGCCAACTCGGCCTCGGGCACGCTGTCCAGGGTCACCGGCTGCCCGGCCGCGCGGCTGAGCTGCTCCAGCCATGCCCAGGCGTTGATTTCGTAAAGAGTGGGGTTGTTGGGCCAATTTGTCATGTTATGTAACGTATCCTCATTTCCATTTGTCATGCTGAGGACCGCCGGGACCCTTCGCCGAGCCTCAGGGTGACAGGGCGCTGGTTATGCTGCTTCCCGGGCGATCTCGTAGATCAGCTCATCTTCATCCAGCAGGTCTTTCTTCCACGCCGGCAGGTTCGACTCCTCCTGCAAGCTGCGGCGCAGCTCGACGATCTGATCGCGCAGGATGGCGGCCTCCTCAAAGCGCAGGTCCTCGGCCGCCCGGTGCATCTCTTTCTCCAAATCACGCACGATGCGCAGCCGTTCGGCCCGCGGCAACGCGCTGAGCGGCGGGGCAGGCCGGCTTTCCTCGCCGTCGCCGCCCACGCTGTAGGCCACCTTCTCCTCAGCAACCGCCAGTTGCAGCCGTTGCGTCAGGTCACGCACGCTCTTGACGATGCTCTGCGGGGTGATGCCGTGCTCCTCGTTGTAGCGGCTTTGCTTCTCGCGGCGGCGGTTGGTCTCCTCCATGGCAAGGCGCATGCTGTCGGTGATCCGGTCGGCGTAGAGAATGGCCTTGCCCTCGACGTGGCGCGCAGCGCGGCCGATGGTCTGGATCAACGACGGCCCGGAGCGCAAAAAGCCCTCCTTGTCCGCGTCCAGCACGGCAACCAGGCTGACCTCAGGCAGGTCCAGCCCCTCGCGCAGCAGGTTGATGCCCACCACCACATCGTAGACGCCCAGCCGCAGGTCGCGCAGAATCTCGATGCGCTCCAGAGTGTGGATCTCGCTGTGCAGATAATGCACCTTGATGCCCAGCTCGGCCAGGTAGTCGGCCAGATCCTCGGCCATGCGCTTGGTCAACGTGGTCACCAGCACCCGCTGGCCGTTGCGCAGCCGCTGGCGGATCTCCTTCACCAGGTCGTCCACCTGGCCCTTGACCGGCCGCACCTCCACCTGCGGGTCCAGCAGGCCCGTGGGGCGGATCACCTGATCGACGATCTGCGCCGAGACCTCGCGCTCGTAGGGGCCGGGGGTGGCGCTGGTGTAGATCGCTTGGGTCAGCATGGCCTCGAATTCCTCGAAGCGCAGCGGGCGATTGTCCAGCGCCAGCGGCAGGCGAAAGCCGTACTCCACCAGGACTTGCTTGCGCGCCCGGTCGCCGTTGTACATGCCGCGGATCTGCGGCACGGTGATGTGGCTCTCGTCGATGATGCAGAGCCAGTCGGACGGGAAATAGTCCAGCAGAGTCCAGGGCTGCGAGCCGGGCAGGCGGCGGGACAAGGGCCGGCTGTAGTTCTCGATGCCGGAGCAGTGGCCCACCTCGCGCAGCATCTCCAGATCGTAGCGGGTGCGCTGCTCGATGCGCTGCGCCTCCAGCAGCTTGTCGTGGGCCTTGAACCAGGCCACCTGCTCCGCCAGCTCAGCCTCGATGTCGGCGATGGCCTCGACCAACTTGTCGGCCGGGGTGACGAAATGCTTGGCAGGGAAGATGTTGACCTGGTCTGGCTGGTCCAGCACCTCGCCGGTCAGGGTGTCGATCTCGCTGATCCGCTCCACCTCGTCGCCCCACAGCTCGATGCGGTAGGCAGTCTCGCCATAGGCCGGCTGCACCTCCAGGGTGTCCCCCTTCACCCGAAAGCGGCCGCGCTGCAAGATCTGATCGTTGCGCTCGTAGTAGATATCCACCAGCCGGCGCAGCACGTGGTTGCGCCGCATCTGGTCGCCGACGGCCAGATGCACCACCTCCTGGCCGTAGTCCTGCGGGCTGCCCAGGCCATAGATGGCCGACACCGAGGCGACGATCACCACGTCCCGCCGGCTGAACAGCGCGGCCGTCGCGGCCAGGCGCAGCCGGTCGATCTCGTCGTTGATGCTGGAATCCTTCTCGATATAGGTGTCGGTGCGGGGGATGTAGGCTTCCGGCTGGTAGTAGTCGTAGTAGCTGACGAAATACTCCACCGAGTTGGTGGGGAAGAACTCGCGAAACTCGGCATAGAGCTGGGCGGCCAGCGTCTTGTTATGAGCCAGAATCAGCGTAGGACGCTGGGCATGTTGGATGATCTGGGCCATGACGAAGGTCTTGCCCGTGCCCGTGGCGCCAAGCAGCGTCTGATGTTTATGGCCCTGCTGCAGGCCATCCACCAGACGCCGGATCGCCTCCGGCTGGTCGCCCATCGGTTGAAACTCGGAAACTAACTTGAACTCCGGCACGTCTTACCTCGTGTGATTCAGAACATCGGTTCGGGACACGCATTATAACGCCAGCGCCGCCGTTTGTCCAGAAGGCTTGACGGCAGTCACGGCCCGAAGTATACTATCGAACGATGAAACACAGAAGATCACATGTGGCCAACACGCGCCTGGTCATCAGCCACGGGCTCAGCCTCCTCCTGCTGCTGGCGCTGACGCTGGGCCTGCTCCCCGCGTCCACCGCCTTGGCCCAGACCGATCCAGCGGACCCGACCCCCGCGACCCCCCCGGCCGATCCGCAGGCCATCCTGCAAGCCATGAGCGTGGCGGATCGCATCGGCCAACTGTTCATGGTCACCTTTCAGGGGGACGAGGTGGGACCTGATTCCGCCATCGCCGAACTGATTCGCGATTACCGCATCGGCAGCGTGTTGATCGGCCCCACTCAGGGCAATTTCCGCAATCTCAACCCCGACGGCTCGGCGGCCGACACGCCGGAACAGGTGGCGCGCCTCACCAACCAACTGCAAAGCCTGGCCTTCGATGGCTATCTGTCCCAGGAGACCGCGCTGGCGCCGGGGCTCACCGATGTGCAGCCGCTGGCCGTGCCAGAGGGGCGCGGCGTGACCCTGCCGCTGTTGATCGGCGTGAATCAGGCCGGCAACGGCTTTCCCCACACCAGCCTGCGCAGCGGCTTCACCCCGTTGCCCAGCAATATGGCGTTGGGCGCGACCTGGAGCACCACCGACGCGGCCTCGGCCGGCAACGTGGTGGGCAGCGAGCTGGCCGCGGTGGGGGTCAACCTGCTGCTGGGGCCGTCGCTGGATGTGCTGGACATGCCGCGCGCCGATCCGCAGACCACCCTGGGGGTGCGCTCGTTGGGGGGCAACTCCTTCTGGGTGGGACGGCTGGGCCGCGCCTTCATCGGCGGCGTGCACGAGGGCTCGCTGGGGCGGGTGGCCACCGTCGCCCAGCACTTCCCTGGCCAGGGGAGCAGCGACCGCCTGCCGGAAAACGAGGTGGCCACCATCCAGAAGTCGGCCGAGGCGCTGGCGGCGGTGGAGATCGCGCCTTTTGCCGCGGCCGTGCGGCCGGGCACGCTGCAAGACCTGTTGCCGGCCAGCGACGAAGCGCCGCGCACCGCCTCCACTGTGGTCGATGGCCTGCAAAGCACGCACATCCGCTACGCCGCGCTGCAAGGGAGCAGCGAGAGCATTCCACCCATCAGCCTGGCGCCGCAGCTATCGCAGGCGCTGCTGGAAGACCCCAAGTTCTCCGAATGGCGCAACGCCGGCCGCGGGCTGGTGGTCAGCGATGACCTGGGCGCGCCGGCCATCCGCCGCCACTACGACCCCACCTTGCAGAGCTTCCCCCACCGCCGCGTGGCCCAGGATGCCCTGCTGGCCGGCAACGATCTGCTGTTGCTGGCGCGCTGGAGCCTGGACGACGACCCTGACGCGACCATCGCCAACATCAAGGACACCGTCACCTTCTTCCAGGAGAAATACCAGAGCGACCCCGACTTCCGGCGCCGGGTCGATGCGGCCGTGCTGCGCGTGTTGACGCTCAAGGCGCGGCTCAATCCGTCGTTGGACCTGCGCTCCAGCCTGGTGAACGGCGCTCAACTGGAGACGCAGGAGACGCAGGACGCGGCCATGGCCCAGATCGCACGCGACGCGATCACCCTGCTCAGCCCCAGCCCGGCCGAACTGGCGCAACGCATGCCGGCCGGGCCGGGCGCCAACGAATCGATTCTCTTCATCACCGACGGGCGCACCGGCAGCGAATGCGCCACAGCCGACTGCCCCGCGACGCCGCTGATCGGCCCCACGGCGCTGGCAGATATCGTCCTGCGCCTTTACCAGCCCAGCGGACAGACCGCGCCAGAGCGCATCGCCAGCCTGACCTTCGACCAACTGGCGGCTTGGCTCAACCCGACCACCGAGGGCGATGAGACCAACCTGGCCAATGAGGTGGTGGATGGGCTGATCAACGACGCCAACTGGATCGTGTTTGGCCTGCTGGACAACGCGCCCGATGCTTCCGGCCCGGCGGTGATGCGTCAATTTCTCAGCCAGCGGCCGGTCAGCCGGGAGCAGAAGCGGCTGGTGGCCATCGCCTATGACGCGCCCTTCTTCCTCGACGCCACCGACATCACCAAGCTGACTGCCTATTTCGCCGCCTATGGCCGAACGGAGCCGCTGCTGGAGGCCTCCATGCGCGTGCTCTTCCGCGAGTGGACCCCCACGGGCGCTTCCCCGGTGGATATCAGCGCGATCAACTACACGGTGGCCGAAAAGCTGCGCCCCGACCCCAGCCAGTCGATCCCACTGAGCGTGCCCGATGTGCGGGTGCAGATGGGCAGCAACACCTTCACGGCCCGGGTGGGCGACACGCTGCGGGTGCTGGCCGGCCCGATCCGGGACAGCAACGGCCGGCTGGCGCCGGACGGCACGCCGGTAACTTTCAAGCTGAAGCAGCGCATCGACCAGTTCGAGCTGCCGCTGGGAGAGACGGGCACGCGCGATGGCTACGCCGAGACCTCGGTGGTGCTGGAGCGGCCGGGCGACTACGAGGTGCAGGTGCAGAGCGGCCAGGCTGCCGGTTCGCTCAGCCTCTTGCTGAACATCGTCGACCTGGAACAGGGGGAGGCGCGCGTGGCAGTGGCGACGCCGACGGCCACCCCCAGCCCGCCGCCCACTGAGACGCCAACCCCCACAGCCACCCCTACGGCAACCCCCACCCCCGTGGTGACGCCGCAGCCCGACGCGACGCCGACTCCGCCGCCGCCGCTGCCGCCGCGCCGCATCGACGGCGTCGCCTTCCTATTGGCGCTGGCCAGCGTCGGCCTGATGCTGCTGCTCACGCTCGTCGGCTTCCGCGCCATGCTGGCTGCGCCGGCCGCCGCGCTGCGCGCCCTGTTGCTGATCGCGATGGGCGGCCTGCTGGCCTATCTGCTGTATGGGCTGGGGCTGCTGCCGGGGGCAACCTGGCTGCAGCGCGAGCTGAGGCCCTGGGGCGCGGCGGTGATCACGCTGGTGGGCTGCGCCATCCCGCTGGTCTATCTGTGGAGACGCCGCGAGCTGCCGCGGTAGGCGTGGACTGGCTCGGTCGGAGACCGGCCAGAGCGGAAAGGCCAGAGCGGAAGGCGTGGTCTAGTACAAGGTGGCGTAGATAACTCTTCAGTTCACCTGCTCACGGCGGATTCGTGATCCGCCGGGTTTGCGCCCACACCTGCTCACGGCGGATCCGTGATCCGCCGGGTTTGCGCCCACACCTGCTCACGGCGGATCCGTGATCCGCCGGGTTTGCGCCCACACCTGCTCACGGCGGATCCGTGATCCGCCGGGTTTGTGCCCACAACGCCGCCGGTTCACGGAACCGGCTTGAGCAGTGATCCGCCGGGTTTGCGCCCACACCTGCTCACGGCGGATCCGTGATCCGCCGGGTTTGTGCCCACAACGCCGCCGGTTCACGGAACCGGCTTGAGCAGTGATCCGCCGGGTTTGCGCCCACACCTGCTCACGGCGGATCCGTGATCCGCCGGGTTTGTGCCCACAACGCCGCCGGTTCACGGAACCGGCTTGAGCAGTGATCCGCCGGGTTTGCGCCCACACCT
>Ga0209605_1001597_pt1 | contig 24374 bp, 18 predicted proteins | sample AD_UKC035_MetaG_FD_184408 | JGI IMG/M metagenome (GOLD analysis project Ga0209605, IMG submission 184408) | Active sludge microbial communities of municipal wastewater-treating anaerobic digesters from USA - AD_UKC035_MetaG (SPAdes) (version 2) | ecosystem: Engineered > Bioreactor > Anaerobic >...
TGGACGGCGCCAAAAACCTGGGGCGCTGGTCGGCCGCGACGATCGAGGCGGTGCTGGTGGCGCTGCGCACCAACCCGGAGCTGCCGCTGACCGAGGACACCTACCTGGACCTGATGGCCGACATCCATTGGACGCCCCATGTGCGCTATTTGCAGCCGCAGGAGGCGGGCATCAACCGCTTCGCGTTCGTGATCCATCCGTTGAACGTCAATTTCATTCACAAGAGCCCCCAGTTTGCCTGGACCAAGCACCTGCCCAACGACCTGGTGGAACGGGTGGCGGCCTACATGCCCCCCATGTATCTGTCGCGCATCACCGGCGGCAAGTCGCCGACCACCGGCCAGCGCATCGAGGGCCATCTGATCACCCTGGCCGCCACGCCGCGCCAGATGATGCAGCAGGGGGAACGCTTCACCTACGACCGGCTCAACAAGGCGGCGCGCATCGCCGAACGCAAGGGCGCGCGCATCATGGGCCTGGGCGCGTTCACCTCGGTGGTGGGCGATGCGGGGATCACCGTGGCCCATGAGGCCGACATCGCCATCACCAGCGGCAACAGCCTGACCGTGGCCATGACGCTGGAGGCAGCCAAGAAGGCCGTGATCCTGATGGGCGCCACCGATCTGACCAAGGGCAAGGCGATGATCGTCGGCGCGACCGGCTCCATCGCCTCGGTCTGCTCGCGGCTGATCGCCCAGGCCATCGGCAACGTGGTGCTGGTCTCCATCGAACCGGAGAAGCTGATCGAACTGAAGCGCACCATCCAAAAGGAGACGCCCGGCTGCGAGGTGACCATCGCCACCAAGGCGGGCGACCTGATCGCCGACTGCGACCTGATCATCACCGCCACCTCGGCCTTTGGCCAGCGGGTGATCGACATCACCAAGTGCAAGCCGGGCGCGGTGATCTGCGACGTGGCGCGGCCGCCGGACATCAACCCGGCCGAGGCGGCGCTGCGGCCGGACGTGCTCTGCATCGAGAGCGGCGAGGTGTTGATCCCCGGCGACATCGATTTCGGCTATGATATCGGCCTGCCGCCCAAGACCTCCTACGCCTGTCTGGCCGAGACCGCGCTGCTGGCCATGGAGGGCCGCTTCGAGGACTACACGCTGGGACGCAACATCACCATGGATCGGGTCAAGGAGATCTACAAGCTCTCCCTCAAGCACGATTTCCGGCTGGCCGGCCTGCGCTTCGGCGAAGAATACATCACCGATGAGGACATCCAGGCCAAGCGCGTGCTGGCCGACCGCTACCGCGCCGACCCGGTGCTCTTCGAGCAGGTGCGCGCCGAGGCAGCCGAGCAGCTCAAGTCGGTTCCTGTCATGTCCAAGGGTGTGTCAACCTCCAGCAGCTCCAAGACGCCGCTGCTGGCGGCTGCGGCCGTCGGCCTCGGCGTGGCCGGCCTGGTGGTGGGCAAGAAGCTGTTGAGCAGGCGCTGAGCGCCAACGCGTCGCAGCGCACTTGTCAGACGCCTGACCGTGACTTTCGCCAAAAACGAGGCAGGGATCCGTGTTGATCCCTGCCTCGACGCGTCATCCAAGGACGCGGCAACCGGTGCTTTGCGGCTTGGCGTGAGAACAAAAACGAGACGTTTAGCCGTTTCCAGGCTCGATCAGCCCCCGCAGCACGGCCAGGTTTTCCGCATCCTCGTGCAGATCGTCGCTCTTGTCGGTCTCCAGGAGCATGGGAACGCCGGCGAAACGCGGGTCGTTGAGCAGATGGGCGAAGCCGCTGAGGCCGATGCCCCCCTTGCCGATGTGCTCATGGCGGTCGCGCCGGTTGCCCAGCGTCCCCTTGCTGTCGTTGAGGTGGAAACACTTGAGCAGGTCCAGGCCGACGGTGCGGTCGAAGGCCTCGATCATGGCCGCGTAGCTTTCGGGGGTGCGAAAATCATAGCCCGCGGCGAAGGCGTGGCAGGTGTCGAAGCAGACGGCGATGCGCTCAGCGGTGGCCGCCTGGCTGCGCATGGCGGCCAGATGCTCGAACTTGTAGCCCAGAGTCGTTCCCTGGCCCGCGGTGATCTCCAGCAGAGTCAGCGTCTGGAAGCCGGCTGTGGCGGCATGGGCCCGGTCCAGGCCCGCTGCGACGCGGGCGATGCCGACCTCTTCCCCCTGCTCCATGTGGGCGCCGGGATGCAAGACCACGCCCAGCAGCCCCAACGCCTCGGCCCGCTGCAGTTCATCCACCAACGCGCCGATGGACTTCTCCCAGAGCGCATCGTCGGGCGAGCCCAGGTTGATCAGGTAGGAGGAATGCGAGATGGCTGGGGCGATGCCGGTGGCAGCCGCGGCCGCGTGCCAGCGTTGGATCTCGGCCGGGTCCAACGGCTTGCTTTCCCAGCGATTCTGGTTGCGGGTGAAGATCTGGATGGTCTCGCAGCCGACGGACTGGCCGCGTGCAAAGGCTTTGCTGACGCCGCCAGCAGCCGACATGTGGGCGCCGAGTTTGGGGGACATGAGGGGCTCCGTGAGAAGTTGTGATTGAGAGGGGTGTTGGGTGGATGGGAAGGCGTAATGCGTAATGCGTAACTCGTAACCCGGAATGTTTCCGTGTGAGTGAGAGGGGTGCTGGGTGGATGGGACGACGTAATGCGTAATGCGTAACTCGTAACCCGGAATGTTTCCCCTTATGCGAGAGCTCTTTCCGGTTACGGGTTACGGGTTACGAGTTACGGATCATCGACCGCGCTTCTCCCATTTGGCGACTGTAAACTCCTCCACCCCTGCCGCCTTGTCCTCCAGGCGAGAGAGGACGAAGAGCAGGGAGGAGAGCCGGTTCAGGTAGCGCAACACCACGGGGTTGCAGAGCAGGGCTTCGTGATGCAACCTGGCCACATGGCGCTCGGCGCGGCGACAGACGGTGCGCGCCACGTCCAACAGCGCGCCGGCGTAGCTGTCGCCCGAGATGATGAAGGCCGGCGGGATCTCGACCTGCTGACCCACCTGGTCAATCAGTTCCTCCAGCCAGACGATGCGCGGCTCGTACAGCCGCACGCCGCTCTTCTCGGCCGCCGCGGGGGTGGTGGCCAGGTCGGCCATGGCCGCGTAGAGATCGCGCTGCACTTCCAGCAGCATGTCGTTGGCGTCGGGGTGTTGGACGGCCGTGCGGGCCAGCGCCAACTGCGCTGACAGCTCATCCACCGTGCCGTAGGCCACCGGCTGCAGGTCATATTTGGCCACGCGCTCGCGGCCCAACACGCCGGTGTAGCCGTCGTCGCCGACGCGGGTATACAAGGTCGTTTTCAGAGGCATGGTCACGTCTCCTGTTGCCGCGGGTCAAGGTTCTTGGCGGGGCTCGGTCGGAGACCGGCCCGAGCGGCGGGTCGGGTGGGGCTCGGTCGGAGACCGGCCTGAGCGGCGAGCTATGTCTGGGCTGCCTTGCGGCGGCCTATGGCTCGCGATAGAGCTGGTGCTGGGCGATGTACTGCTCCACCGGACGCGGCACCTGGTAGCGCAGCGGCCGGCCCTGCCGCGCCCGCTGGCGCAGATCGCTGCCTGAGATCTCCAGCAGCGGCATGGGCAGGAGAATCACGCGGCTGCGCACGCCCGGCAGAGCCGCCTCCAGCGTGTCCCAGTCGAAGTCTGCGCCGGGCCGGCTGAGCGCGACCAGGCTGCACTGCTGCATCAACTCCAGCGGCCTGTGCCATGTGGGCAGGTCAGCCAGCGAGTCCAGACCCATCAGGAAGTAGAGCTCAGCCTGGGGGCCGTATTGCTCCCGCAGCAGGCGCAGCATGTCCAGGGTGTAGTGCGGGCCGGGGCGGTCGATGTCGATGCGGGAAAGGGCCAGGTGGGGGTTGTCGGCGATGGCCAGCTCAACCATCCGAATCCGATGGCTGGCCGGCGACTTGCCCTGCTGGCGCTTGTGCGGCGGATCGGCGGCCGGCGCCAGCAGCACCGTGTCCAGGTGCAGCAGGTCGCGCGCCTCCTCGGCCAGGATCAGGTGGCCGATGTGGATCGGGTCGAAGGTGCCGCCCAGGATGCCGATGCGCATGGTTTTCTAGGAGACGCCCGGCAGGCCGTCCACCGCCGCCTTGATTCGTTGCAGCGCCTCGGCCAGAATCGAGCGCGGACAGGCGATGTTGATGCGCTCGAAGCCCTCCCCCTCAGCGCCAAAGATGTAGCCTTCGTCCAGGAAAACGCGGGCCTCCGTCAGCATCAGCCGCTCCAGCGCGGCCTTGTCCAGCCCCAGCCGCCGGCAGTCCAGCCAGACCAGGTAGGTGCCTTCCGGCTCGATCACATCGATCTGCGGCAAGTGTTCGGCCAGGTAGTCGCGCAGGAAGCGGAAATTGCCGGCGACATAGTCCAACACCTGCGCCAGCCACTCTTCGCCCTCCTGGTAGGCCGCCTCCAGCGCCACCATGCCGAAGGTGTTGACGCCGTGCAGCCCGTTGCTGTTCAGCGTGCGCTCGAATCGAAGGCGCAGCTCAGGGTTGGGGATGATGATGTTGCTGGTGGCCAGACCGGCCAGGTTGAAGGTCTTGCTGGGCGCGGTGCAGATGACAGCGTTCTCGGCAAATTCGTTGCCCAGCGTGGCGTAGGGCGTGAAACGGTGGCCGGGGTAGATCAGGTCGCCATGAATCTCATCGGCCACCACCAGCACGCCGTGCGCCAGGCAGATCTCGCCCAGCCGCCGCAGCTCGTCCGGCGTCCAGACGCGGCCCACAGGGTTGTGCGGGCTGGAGAGGATCAACATGGTCACATCCGGCTGGCTGGCCAGCGCTTCCAGCCCCGCGAGATCGACGCCGTAGCGGCCGCCGGCATAGCGCAGGGGATTGTGCGCCAGCTCGGCGCCGTTGTTGGCAACGGCGGCGAAGAACGGATAATAGACCGGCGGCTGGACGATCACCCGCTGGCCGGGCGCAACGAAGGTGCGCACCAGCATGTTGAGCGCCGGCACCACGCCGGGCGTCGGCACGATCCAATCGGACTGCACCGTCCAGCCGTGGCGGCGCTGCATCCAGTCGATCACGGCCTGGCGGTAGGAGGCGCCGGGCCAACTGTAGCCGAAGATGCCATGCTGGACGCGCGCCGTCAGCGCATCGATCACCGGCTGCGGGCAGGTGAAGTCCATGTCAGCCACCCACATGGGCAGCAAGCGCGGGCCGTTGCTGAACTGCGGCGCCTCGTCCAGCGGCACAAAGCGGCCGTCCAGCTTGACGACGCCCCACTTGGCGCTGTGGGCGCCGCGGCGGTCGATCTCCTGGTCGAAATGATAGATCATGGCGATAGTTTCTCGTTGGCAGAGGATAGATGGGCTGGTTTGGTATGGGGCGGCAGCGCCCCGCCCGCGGCGCTGTCCAGTATACGCGGGGCAAGGGGGTCTGGCAAATCATTCGGGTACAATGCAGGAATTCCAAACATGGCGCGGAGTCGAGGCTTTAGCCGGGTCTGGCCAACGCGAGTCGAGCGTGCTGACCCGGCTAAAGCCTCGACTCCAGCTTAGCAGTCATCAAACATGGCGCGGAGTCGAGGCTTTAGCCGGGTCTGGCCAACGTGAGTCGAGCGTGCTGACCCGGCTAAAGCCTCGACTCCAGCTTAGCAGTCATCAAACATGGCGCGGAGTCGAGGCTTTAGCCGGGTCCGGACGATGCGAGTTGAGCGTGCAAACCCGGCTGAAGCCTCGACTCCAGTTTGGCAGTCGCCATATTTGCGTGCAAACCCGGCTGAAGCCTCGACTCCAGTTTGGCAGTCGTCATATTTGGAATTCCTGTTGAATCGCTGGCCGGTTTGACAACAGGTTCGCTCTGTGATAGCATAAAGGCCACGTTTGCTGCTGGCGTCAGTGTGTCCGGTCGTCAATACAGCAGGCGACCTCAACAGCGACCACTGATCGTTAGTACCTCTGCCTTGCATTTGCGCCCAGATCGCTGGGATTCCCTGGTTTCATCAACTTCATAGACTGCGCTCATATTCTGGAGGCCTGCATGGGTGCTCTGTTGGAAGTGAAAGACCTGCGCACGCAGTTCTTCACACAAGATGGTGTCGTCAACGCCGTCAATGGCATCTCGTACACGCTGGATGAGGGGGAAACGCTCGGCATCGTCGGCGAAAGCGGCTGCGGCAAAAGCGTCGGCGTGATGTCGTTGATCCGCCTGATCCCCATGCCGCCCGGCAAGGTGGTGGGCGGCGAGGTCTGGTTCGAGGGGCGCGACCTGCTGAAGCTGGACGACGATGAGATCCGCCAGGTGCGCGGCAATCGCATCGCCATGATCTTTCAGGACCCAATGACCTCGCTCAACCCGGTGTTGACCGTCGGGCGGCAGATCTCCGAGGCTCTGGAGCTGCACCTGGGACTGGACAAACAGCAGGCGCGCCGGCGCAGCCAGGAGCTACTGGAGCTGGTCGGCATCCCCGGCGCGGAAGGCCGGCTGGACAACTACCCGCACCAGTTCTCCGGCGGCATGCGCCAGCGCGTGATGATTGCCATGGGGCTCTCCTGCAACCCCCAGGTGCTGATTGCCGACGAGCCGACCACTGCGCTGGATGTGACCATCCAGGCCCAGATCGTCGATCTGGTCAAACGGCTGCGTGAAGAGCTGGGCATGGCCATCATCTGGATCACCCACGACCTGGGGGTGGTGGCTGGTCTGGCCCACCGCATGATCGTCATGTACGCCGGCTTCATCGTCGAGGAGGCGACGGTCAAAGAGCTTTACAGCAATCCGCGCCACCCCTACACGTTGGGACTGCTGGGCTCGCTGCCCCGGCTGGACGAGGATCGGCCGGAGCGGCTGCGCTCCATCGAGGGCCTGCCGCCTGACCTGATCGACCTGCCGGTGGGCTGCCCCTTCTATGCCCGCTGCACCTGGCGCATCGAACGCTGCCTGCAAGAGAACCCACCGCTGGCCTTTGTGGCCCATCAGCACAAGGCGGCCTGCTGGGTGGATGTTACCGGGGTGACAGCATGACTGAGAACACCAACACCAACGGCAGCCAGCCCAACGTCATCCTGCGCGTCGAGGGGCTGAAGATGTGGTTCCCCATCACCAGCGGCATCTTCCAGCGCACGGTGGGGCATATCAAGGCGGTGGACGGTCTCGATTTCGAGATCTTCCAGGGAGAGACACTGGGGCTGGTGGGCGAGTCAGGCTGCGGCAAGTCCACCGCAGGCCGCGCCATCTTGCAGCTCTATCGACCCACGGCCGGCCATGTGTTCTTCGACAACGAAGACTTGACCACCATGAAAGGGGATGCACTGCGACGCCAGCGACGCCGGATGCAGATGATCTTCCAGGATCCCTACGCCTCGCTCAACCCGCGCATGACCGTAGGCGCGATCGTCGGCGAGCCGCTGGAAGTGCATGGCATGGGCAACAAGCAGCAGAACCGCGAGCGGGTGCAGGAGCTGTTGCGCATCGTCGGTCTGAACCCCTATTTCGTCAATCGCTATCCCCACGAGTTCTCCGGCGGCCAGCGCCAGCGCATCGGCGTCGCCCGCGCTCTGGCCGTCAACCCGGCGTTCATCGTGCTGGACGAGCCCATCTCAGCCTTGGATGTGTCGATCCAGGCCCAGGTTATCAACCTGCTGGAGGACCTGCAGAACGAGTTTGGGCTGACCTATCTGTTCATCGCCCACGACCTGTCGGTGGTGCGCCACATCTCCGACCGCATCGCGGTGATGTACCTGGGCAAGATCGTGGAGCTGGCCGACCGCAACGAGCTCTACGCGAACCCCAAGCATCCCTATACCCAGGCGCTGCTCTCGGCGGTGCCGATCCCTGACCCGGTGATCGAGGAGCAACGCCAGCGCATCATTCTGGAAGGGGATGTGCCCAGCCCGGCCAACCCGCCCGTCGGCTGCAACTTCAGCACTCGCTGTCCGCAGGTGATGGAGATCTGCCGCCAGCAAAAGCCGGAGTTCAAGGAGAACAGCCACGGTCACTGGGTGGCCTGCTGGCTGTATGAAGGCGACGGCGCCCCTGACGCTGGAACCCAAACTGCCAGTGCAACTAGCTGAGGCCACGGCGCTCTGGCCGGCCTTCTGACCGAGCCAGCCCGCAAGGAGGTGATGGGTACGGCCCTGAAAAACACGAGTCTGGCCGGCTCAATCCAACCACGGGCGTTTCCGGCTGATGAGACGCCCTCCCCCGTTGTGACCCTGGTTGTGCATCGCAGCGATGCCAACCACCGACGCCGATGAGGCGAAATTGGTTTTCCTTAAGGAGAAGAAAGACATGTCGAACAAGAAATGGGCTGCCATTCTGGCCGTCCTGGTCATCGCCAGCATGTTGCTGGCAGCCTGCCCCGCCCCCGCGGCTCAGGTGGTCAAGGAGACCGTCGTCGTCGAGGTCGAGAAGCAGGTCGAAGTCGTGCAGACGGTGGTCGTGGAGAAAGAGGTGGTGAAGGAAGTCGTCGCCACCGCTGTGCCGGAAGAAGAGGCCAAGGTACTGCGCATCAACCTGGGCACCTATCCCGACATCATCGACCCGCAGAAGAGCTCCTTCGTCAACGAGATCGCGCACCTGCAGATGATCTACGAAGGCCTGACGCGGCTGGATCCTGATCTGAAGACCGTCCCGGCGGCGGCGGAGAGCTGGACCTACAGCGACGACGCCACACAGCTCACCTTCACCCTGCGCCCTGACCTGACCTACAGCGACGGCTCTTTGCTGAACGCCGAGCGCTACGCCTACTCGATCCGGCGCAACATCAACCCGGAGACCGCGGGCGAATATGCCGGCATCACCGACGAGATCGCCGGCGCACCCGAATGGCGCGCCTGCGACCCGGCGGGCGACGCGGCCGCCTGTGAAGCCGCGGCCGCCACGGTGATGGAAAGCGTCAAGGCCAGCCATGCCGACGGCACGGCCTGCAATGCCGATGCTCCCTACGAGGATGCCGAGTGCAACACCCTGACGCTGACCTTCTCCCGGCCGGCGCCTTACTTCCATGTGGTCAGCAGCCTGTGGGTGACCTATCCCGCCAAGGAAGAAAACATCACCGAGGGCGGCGAGCAGTGGTACAACAGCTCCAAGTTCCAGATCGGCAACGGCCCCTACGTTCTGCAGAGCCTGGAGCCCTTCGTGCGCGGCTATTTCACCCCCAACCAGAACTACTGGCGCGGGCAGGGCATGGTCGACATCGAGTACTCCTACATCACCGACAGCGCGGTGGCCTTCGAAGCCTACAAGAACAACGAGTTCGACATCATCGGCGGAGCCGCCGAGGATCTGGAAGTGATCAAGGCGGACCCGCAGCTCAGCCAGGAACTGAACACCTACCCCGGCTCCTGCACCTTCGCCATCATGTTCCACCAGCTCAAAGAGCCCTTCACCGATCAGAAGGTGCGCGAGGCCTTCGCCATGAGCTTCGACCGCGAGGCGTGGGTGCGCGACGTGCTGCGCGGCCTGGGCGCGCCGACCTTGACCTGGATCCCGCCGGGCTTCCCCGGATATGACGCCGAGGAGAACCGCTGGGGCTTCGATCCGGAAGCGGCTAAGGCAGCTCTGGCCGAGTCCAGCTACGGCGGCGTCGAGGGCCTGCCCCCGATCAAGCTGACCTTCTCCGACACCCCGCGCAACCGCACCCGCAACGAGTGGCTGGCGGCCAAGTGGAAGGAGCACCTGGGCGTGGACCTGACCCTCGATCCGGTGGAGTCGACGACCTACACGGCGCTGACCAAGGACATCAACACCGCGCCGCAGACTTTCATTCTGGGTTGGTGCGCTGACTACCCCGATGAGCAGAACTGGCTGAGCGTCTACTGGCGCACCGGCGGCTTCGGCGAGCGCATCGGCTACTCGAATCCTGACTTCGACGCGCTGGTCAACGAGGCCGACACGACCATCGACCCGGCCAAGCGCACCGAGCTCTACGCCCAGGCGCAGACCCTGCTGACCGACGGCGCGCCGGTGGCCTTCGCTTGGAACAACGTCAATAACTACCTGATCAAGCCGTGGGTCACGGGCATCGTCAAGACCCCGCAGGACTCCGGCTGGTCGGGCATCCAGGAACCGCTGACCATCGACATCGACACCACCATGAAACCGTAACGGACGATCAGTAGGGGCGGGTTGCCCCCGCCCCTACTGCGTTCAACGGCCCGCTTCGCGAACGCCATCGCTCTGATGGCCAGCGTGGGCCAGGCATTGGAAGTCGTCGCCCTTTCAGGCGAGACGCCAGGGCGACGACTTCCGAAGCCTCAGATCGACCAGATGCCCGGTTGCGATCGCATGCAGCATGGAATTGAGGTGATAGCAGATGATAAGTTACATCGTGCGACGGCTCCTGTGGATGATCCCCACACTCTTTTTCGTGGCTTTGATCACCTTCATCCTGATGCACGCGGCGCCCGGCGGTCCCTGGGATCGGGATCTGAGCGCCCGCCAGGTGGACCCGCGCACGCAGGAACTGCTCAACAAGGAATTTGGCCTGGACAAGCCGCTGTTCATCAACACCGAGGGGGGTAACCCACTGGACAGCCAGTTCTTCAACTATATCGGCGGCGCGCTGCGGGGCAATCTGGGTCCTTCCTATCGCCAACGCGGCATGAATGTCGAGGATATTCTGTTCAAGCCGCCGGAGGGGAAGCCCATCTGGAACAGCAAGTTCGGCTATTCGCTGCGCCTGGGACTGTTAGCGTTGGGCCTGGCAGTCCTTTTTGGCATTCCTCTGGGCACCATCGGCGCCCTGCGGCGCAACACGGTGATCGACTACTTCTCCTTGCTGATCTCCACCATTGGCATCTCGGTGCCCAGTTTTGTCCTGGCCATCTTTTTGATCGTGCTGCTGGCTGGCCGGCTCAAGCTGATCAAAATCGTGCAACAGGATTGGAGCAGCCCCGGCGCCTGGATTGTCCCCGGAGTGATTCTCGGCTTCGGCACCTTTGCCTTCATCACCCGGCTGACGCGTTCGCAGATGCTGGAGGTCATGCAGCAGGACTATGTGCGCACAGCCCGCGCCAAGGGTCTCTCTGAAAAGGTCGTGGTGGCGCGGCACATGCTGCGCAACGCCCTGATCCCGGTGGTGACGATCATCGGCCCGGCGCTGGCAGGCCTGGTGACCGGCTCCTTTATTATCGAGCAGATGTTCAGCTTCCCCGGCAGCGGCCGCGAGTTCGTCCAGTCCATCTCCCGCCGCGACTATTCGATGATCATGGGCACCACCCTGCTCTACGCCGTGCTGGTGGCGCTTGCCAACCTGACCGTGGACATCACCTATGGGTTCCTGGACCCGCGCATCAAGGTGGGAAAGTGAGGCTGCCATGACCGTCCAAACCCCGACTCTCGATCCCACATCGACGATGGTGCTCTCCCGGCCGCCCCGCTCGCTTTGGCGCGATGCCTGGGTGCGTTTCACCAAGAACAAGCTGGCCATCATCGCGGCCGTGGTGCTCTTTCTCTTCACCCTGGTCGCCATTTTTGCGCCGCTGCTGGCCCCCCACGACCCGCTGAAGATCTATGACGGCAAGGGCTATCTGCCCCCCTCCTGGGTGGCGAAGGGCCCCACAGGCCAGGCCGGCGATTCGCAGTTCATTTTCGGCACCGACAGCCTGGGACGTGACGTGCTCAGCCGCGTGATCTACGGCTCGCGCGTGTCGCTGGTGGTGGGCATCATCCCGGTCATCATCATCCTGCTGGTGGGCGTGGCCGTGGGCATGGTTGCCGGCTACATGGGCGGCCGGGTCGACAATTTCACCATGCGCTTTGGCGACATTCTCTACGCCTTCCCCGACCTGCTCTTCTTCATCATCGTGATGACCGCGCTGCGCGATACGCCGGTGGGCAAGCTGATGAATGGCCTGGTGCTGCTCTTCATCGCGCTGGCGATCACCAGTTGGATCGGCCTGGCCCGCCTGGTGCGCGGCCAGGTATTGTCGCTCAAAGAGAAGGAATTCGTCGAAGCCAGCCGCATGGTGGGCGCCAAGCATGGCCGCATCATGTTCAAGCACATCCTGCCCAACTGCCTGGGTCCCATCATCGTCTACACCGCCATCCGCATCCCTGCCCTGATCATCGCCGAGGCCGTTCTGGGCTATCTGGGCTTGGGCCTGCGCCCCTCGACCAACTCCAAGGATATCTTCATCACCAGCTGGGGGGCGCTGATGCTGGACGGCCAGTCGGCCATCAACGCCCAGCCGTGGCTGCTGATGGCCCCCGCCATCGCCGTGGCCGTTGTGGTGCTGGCCTTCAACTTCGTCGGCGACGGCCTGCGCGACGCGTTGGACCCGCGGCTGCGCGATCGGTGACGAAGACAAGGTTGCCAACTCGTCACCACTCAGGCGCCGGGCACTTTCACTCGTTCAAGTGCCCGGCGCCGAAGATCAGACCCGGTTAAGGCCTCGACTCCGCGCCACGTTTGAAATTGCTTGTCGGCCAAAATTCATGTGCACAGAGGGCGGAGAATATGCTATAATTACGGGGAATCGCAACGACCCATGACGGCTGTGTTGTTGGGCGAGCAACTTTTTTAGACGAACAACTGTATCAGGGCGAACAGCTTTTTTGGGCGAGCAACAAGGTGGATTGATATGCGATGGGCAATACCGACAATTTCGGCCAGTGGCTCAGACAGCGGCGCGCCGGCCTCGATCTGACGCAGCGCGAGTTGGCTCGCCAGGTCGGTTGCGCCGAGGTGACGCTGCGCAAGATCGAGGCCGGCGACCTGCGCCCCTCGGCGCAACTGGCTGCTGCTCTGATCAAGGCCCTGGGGACTGCCAACGCCGACCTGCCGGCGCTGCTGGAAACGGCGCTGAGCCGTCAGGGCCGGGCCAGGGGACAGCCTCCCCAGACCAGGCTGCGCCGCGCCCCCAGCCTGCCGGCGTCCCTCACCCCTTTGTTCGGACGCGACCATGACGTGACGGCGGTCCACCGTCGTCTGCGCGACGGCGCACGCCTGATCACCCTGATCGGTCCGCCCGGCGTCGGCAAGACGCGGCTGGCGCTGGCGGTGGCAGAAAAGGCGCTCGATGATTTCGAACACGGCGCCTGCTTCGTGCGCCTGGGGCCGATCGCCGATCCTGAGCTGGTGGCGTCGACCATCGTCCAGGCCATGGGCTTCCCCATCAGCGGCGCCCATCCCCCCGTCGTGCAGATGCACGTCTGCCTGGAGGAGAAGCACCTCCTGTTGGTGCTGGACAACTTCGAGCACGTCATCGAGGCGGCGCCGCTGGTGGATGATCTGCTGCGGCGCTGTCCCTGGCTGCATGTGCTGGCCACCAGCCGCCAGCCGCTGCGGCTGCGCGGCGAGCGCCAGATGCCGGTATTGCCCCTGGAGCTGCCCGCCGGCGAAGGCAGAGCCGAAGCGCTCACCGCCGTCGATGCCTTGCGCTATCCCGCCGTCGCGCTCTTTGCCGACCGCGCCCAGGCCGTCCAGCCCGATTTCACCGTCAGCGACGCCAACGCGGCCGCCGTGGCCGGGATCTGCCGTCAGTTGGACGGGCTGCCCCTGGCCATCGAACTGGCGGCGGCCCGCGTCAAGCTGCTGTCGCCCGACGAATTGTTCCTGCGCCAGAGCGGGCCGTGGATGCTCTCGCTGGACGGTCTGCGCGATGGGCCGATCCGGCACAAGACGTTGCGCGACGCCATCGGCTGGAGCTACGAATTGCTCAGCCCGGCCGAGCAAACCCTGTTTCGCTACCTGGCCGTTTTCGTCGGCAGCTTCACGCTGGAGGCGGCAGAACTGCTCTGCGGCGACACGCTTCCCCCCCCGCTCCCGCTGATCCTCTCGCCGGCGCGGGTGCTGGACGGCCTGGCCTTTCTGTTGGACAAGAGCCTGCTGCGCCGCGAGCCAGGGCCGCACGGCGAGGCGCGCTACGCCATGCTGGAGACGATCCACAAGTATGCTTTGGAACGGCTGGCGGCCAGCGAGGAGGCCGCGCTGGTGCGTCAGCGGCATCTGGCCTGGTGCCTCGCCGTGGCAGAGCCAGCGCTGGCCGCGCCCTTCTGCATTCTGGAGCAAGCCAGTTGGAAGGAGATCGACGGCGAAATCCATAACCTGAGCGCGGCGTTGGAGTGGGCGCTGGGGCATGACGGCGCGGCCGCCCTCCGTCTGGCGCTGCCGACCAGCCGGACGCTGGCCGGCCACGGTTTCGTGCGTGAGGCGCGCGCCTGGATCGAGCGAACCTTGGCGCTGCCGGAAGCCGGCGCGACCACGACCGAGGCCGCGGCTCTGTTCTACTGCCAGGGGATCGTCGAATTCCTGGCCGACCAGGGCGCCGCGGCCGAACGGGCCTTCTCGAAGTCGCTCAGGCTATGCACCGAGCTGGAGCTCGCTCTGGGGCAGGCTGGGGCGCTCTACTTTCAAGGGCGGCTGGCAGCCATGGCCGGCAACGCGGCGCGGGCCGAGAGCACCCTGGAATGCGCGGCCGGCGCCCTGTTGTACGCCGGCGAGCTGGCCGATTGGGGCCACGTGCTGGCGGTGCTGGCCGAGATCGTCATGCTGCGCGGCGATCTGGCGCGCAGCCGCGCCCTGCACACGCAGGCGATGGCCCGGGCGCTGCCGCCCGAACAGCGCGCTCAGCAGGTACGGTCGATTGGCGGTCTGGCAGAACTGGCGCTGGTGGAGGGGGACCTGGCCACGGCGCACGATCTGGCCCAAGAGTGCCTGGCGCTGTGCCGTCAGAGGAACAGCCCCTCCGAGACGGCCTGGCTGCTGACCTGCCTGGGCGAGATTGCGATCTGGCGACAGGACTTCTCCGCGGCGCATGGCCATCTGGACGAGGCGTTGGCGCTGGGCCGCCACATGGACGCCCACTGGCGCGTGTCGATGGTGCGCGCCGACCAGGGGGACCTGGCCGTGGCCGAGGGCAAGCCGGGCGAGGCGCTGCAACTCTACCGGGAGACCTTGCCGATCCTGTTGCAACGCGGCATTTTGACGCATCCGCCCGGCTCGCTGCGCCTGGCCGGCCTGGCCGGCGCGGTCGGGCAGCACGAGATCGCCGCGACGCTGCTGGGCGCCTGCGCCGCCGCCGTCGCCAGCGGCCTCGAAGTGCTGCTCCCCATCACCCAGGCCGACTTCGACCGCGTCCAGGCCTCTGCCCAGTCCGCCCTGAGCGCCGACGCCTTCGCCGCCGCCTGGACGGCCGGGTGGGAGCTCAGCCCCCAGGCGGCGGTGACGTGGGGGTTGCAGGTAATTCGTGTTGTAGACTCGCGGAATGCCGGGCTGGTCGGAGGGAATCAGGTATCCGTGGGCAAAGACCGAAGGTAGTCGTCGAGGCGGATCTTGAGTCGCAAGAAGACCCCCTCGACATTCGACGCGCCTTCTGTCATCCGGGACCAATCCAACTGAAAACCGTAGCTGTGAAAGACGACATGCCGAAAACGGCGATAGGGGGCCAGGTCGGCGGCCAATGGGCCGTCGAACAGCATGGGCAGAGGAGGATAGCCAGGCGAAGTGAAGCGTCGAAACAGCTCGACGTGCCAGGTGTCACCTGTTGGAAGCGACAAAGAGTGGTAGTTGCAGATGCGCTTGAGGATGTTCTCGACACCGTTGTAGAACTGCGCCAGAAAGGCTGCGGCGGCTGTTTTTTCCCGGACAGTCGGTAATCGATCGGCTACATCGCGACCCAACGCCATCAGTTCGGCGAGAGTCATCTCGATGGCTTGTATTTCGATGGCAATTTCCTCGCGCAATGCGTCCAACGTCATAGCAGGATCTTGCCTCTGCGCTCAATAAGACGGGTAAACGGAGTTGGAGGGGTTAATGGGACCAAGTCAAGCGGAATGCCAAGCTCCTCTTCCAATCGCGCTCCCAACTCATAGAGCTTCCAGCCGGCGACACCGTCGCAGGCCAGGTCCAGATCCCGCGCTTGTTGCGGTTGCACGAGGGCGCTCCCGAAGAGGATCAGGCGTGTAGCGCCATAAGCCTTCGCCAGTGTTATCGCCCGGTCCAGATGTGTCTGGCTGATGCTCATGCTGTCCTTCCTGTTTCCAGAAGAAACCGAAACATTGGTTGCTGAAGGCGATCATGCCATAGCATGAAGCGTCTGTCAAGGAACCGTCGTTCTGCCGGGCAGGGTGGTGGAATTTGGGAGCACGGCGGCAGGTTTCATGGGTGCAGCATCCTAGTTTGCAGGTCGACGACGTTATTAGTCGGTCCACCACAGGGTCATGTTTTGTCACGTGAGTTGACGATAGGTTGAGGCTGCCGAGGATCGTCGCTGATCAAGTTAGCCACCACGCTCAGCGCCCCGGGCTATCACAAGCTGATTACCCGGGGCGTGCGGTTTCACTAAGCTCTATTCAGGCTGCGAATTCTGCGATCTGTTCCGCTGCTTGCCATCCTGTGCCCACCTGATGAAACGTGACTTGTATACCACTCAGACCTAGAGTTGGTCTGAGTGGATCTCCTTGAGCGATGCGAATCTGCAGGGTTAGCAGCACGCCATCCTGGACGGTTTGCGGTGGCTGGAAGTGCAGATAGCTGAAGTCACCTTGATTCTTGGCACGCTGGAGGCTGTCCTCTTCGGACAGGATGTATATCGGCCGAGTCACCCCCGCCACAGGGAGCGGCCCACCCAAGTTATCGCTTGACACAACAACATCCGGCTGTCCAAGGACCGACGACAGATCGGCCAGATTAAGCAGGCGGCTGTGACCGGGCAAAGGTGAACTGGTCAGGAGCGCTTCGAGCATTGCTCCATCTCATCCAAGAACGACCGAACAAACTGCACCAACTCATCCAGCTCCGTGAAATACCTGATCCGGCCGCTCTCCACATGCTCCACAGACCCACGCCATGTAGCCGGCGCGCCCTCGACGAAGTGGTTGCTGGCCCAGTTGAAGCCCACCTCCCCCATGCTGCCGGTGACGAGATAGGTTCCCGGCGTGACGTCGTCTGGCTCCAGCAGATGGCGCAGCCGCCACAGCGCGGTCGTCAGGCTGCTGCGGGCGCGATCGGGGGGGTGGTTGACCCAAAACACATCCATCAGGACGTCCCGCGGCGCCAGATGCTGGTGCAGAAGAAGATATGCCAACAAGGCCTGCGCGCTGCGCGGCAGCTTCAGCGGCTCGTTTGCATGTGGATGAACCACGCTGACATGTCCGAACAATGTGATCTGCAACGTTTCCATGCCAGTCCCTCACATTTTATGATGACGCCCAACTGGACGGAGTTCGTTCACCTGGCCTGAGCTATTGGGGGTTGACGCAGCCGCTGGGTTCAGCGGAGATGTTGCTCACCGCGGGTAGCAGACGCTGTAACCCAATCCGGTCGCCTGGGCCAGATTCGAGGTGGACATCCACGCCCAACTGGGCGTGGATGTCCTGTGGGTGCCTCAGTCAAAGCCCGCACGGCCTTATTGGGCGGGATCGCAGCCAAAGGGCTGCGCAGCCAGAGCTAAGGCATGGCTCTCGGGCCAGTAACACACAAACCACTCGGCCTTGCTCTCGGCCAAGCCATCACTGACGAAATAGGCGCCGTGGGCGACCAGGCCAAACGCGTCGCCGTTGTCCGACGACCAGTCGATGATGACCCGCACGATCTTGCCGTCGCTGATCACGGCCTGGCCACCCTTGATCAGCGACACACGGGTGACTCTAAGATTCCGCCCCTCAGGGTCGAAGTCATTGTCCAGCACAGGGATGTCGACGATGGCCATCGGGCAGGAACCGAGGACGATTTCGTCATTGTTGGCGATGGGCGGCTCGTTGCGCGGGTCGCCCGCGTGGGCTGCAACAGCCGTCAGACTGAGCGCGATGATCAGGAGCACGAGAATGGCTGCATGCTTCATGGTATACCTCCTTGCTGCACGAACGCGAAGACGCAAAACTATCGGTGGCCAGCAGGCGCCCCGGGGAACGGGTTCTTGCGCGGCAGGGACGCCCCCGTTGCTGCCAGGCGCTTGCAGCGGCTGGTTCAAACTATCATGTCTGGCAGGTACCAGACCGCCCACATGCCCTGCGATCGGGCATAGCCGTTGCTGATGATGTAGTACCCGTAGGCCACTCTGCCAGGGGGGCCGCCAGCGCCGGACCAGACGGCATAGCTGGCCCAATCAACAGTAACCCGCACTGTTCTGCCCTCGATGATCTCCGCCCTGCCCCCGTTCACTCCGCCCACCGCTACCACCCGCAAGGTCCCCGCCCCCGCGTCGATATCGTTGCCAAGCACGGGGATATCGACAAAGCGCGCCTGATGGGCAAGGTGATACTGATCATCGTAGGCGATGGGAAGATGGTGAGGGTTTCTCGTTATCAATGGAACGACGCTAACCAGCATGATTATAACCGCTGCCAGGATGTTCATGGCGTATCTCCCAACGGGGCAAGCTCCCAATCTGTTTCGGCGCAAATCCTCTTTCCAGAATCACGGTTCCGGCTGCCAACTTTGCACCATTCGTTGCTGCTCATGATACCTGGTTTGTACAACTATTGACAGCTATTTGCGATATCAAAACCGATAGTTTTGTGATATAATTCTGGCGCGGCGGCCCCAAAGAGCCGTCAGGGCATGGCAGTTGAACAGCGTTGAACGTCGCGGTCTGCGACCCCTGTGGGAGACGTGTGTATGGCTGACAAGGGCAATTTTGGCCACTGGCTCAAGCAGCGCCGCAGGGCGCTCCATCTGACACAAAAGGAACTGGCCCAGCAGGTCGGTTGCGCGGAGGTGTCGCTGCGCAAGATCGAGGGCGGCGACCTGCACCCCTCGGCCGCGCTGGCCGCGTCCCTGGCCAGGGCGCTGGCCGTCGCCGAGGCTGATCTGCCCGGCATGGTCGCCCTGGCACGCGGCGCAAAGGGCGACTTTTCTGCGCGCGCGCGCCTGCTGCGGCCACAGCGCCCCCACAACCTGCCCGCCCAACTGACGCCCTTGCTGGGACGCAGCCGCGATATCGCCGCGCTGCGCAAACGGCTGCTCTCTGATGACGCACGCCTGATCACCCTGATCGGTCCGCCCGGCGTCGGCAAGACCCGGCTGGCGCTGGCCGTGGCCGAGGAGGCGCTGGAACACTTCGAACAGGGTGTCTTCTTCGTGCGTCTGGGACCGGTCAGCGACCCGGCCCTGGTCCCGTCGGCCATCATCCAGGCTCTGGGGCTGGAGATGAGCGGGGCCAACCCGCCCGAACACCAACTGCGGGCTTGGCTGGAGGAGAAGCATTTGCTGCTGGTGCTGGACAACTTCGAGCAGATCGTCGCCGCCGCGCCGCTGGTGGAGGATCTGCTGCGGCGCTCTCCCTGGCTGCACATCATGGTCACCAGCCGCCAACCGCTGGGGATCCGCGGAGAACGGCAGATGACCGTGCATCCCCTGGCTCTGCCGGCCGTACAGCCAGACGCCAGCGCGCTGACAGGCGCCGACGCACTGCGCTATGCGGCCGTAGCCCTGTTTGCCGAGCGCGCCGAGGCCGTGTTGCCCGACTTCGCCATCACCGACGACAACGCCGCGGCCGTGGTCGAGATGTGTCGCCGGCTGGACGGACTGCCGCTGGCCATCGAACTGGTGGCGGCGCGGGTCAAGCTGTTCGCTCCGACCGAGCTGCTCAAGCGCTTGCACGGGCCGTGGCTGCTTTCCAGCGACGGCCTGCGCGATGTATCAGAACGCCAGCGGACGCTGCGCGGGGCGATCGGCTGGAGCTATGACCTGCTGACGCCCAATGAACAAACCTTGTTCATGCGCCTGGCGGTGTTCGTCGGCGGCTGTACATTGCAGGCAGCGGAGATGATGTGTGAGGATGTGCTGTCGCCGGCCCAGGTCTTCGGCAGCATAGCCTCTTTGCTGGGCAAGAGCCTGCTGTTGCGGGAAGCTGATCAGCGCGGGCTGTCACGCTACATCATGCTGGAGACAGTGCGGGAATACGGGCTGGAACGCTTGGATCAGAGCGGGGAGAAAACGAAGGCCCGCGCGCTCCACGCGACGCATCTGATGGAGCTCGCCGAAGAGTGTGCTTTGCACTTGCGCACGCAGGAGCAGCTGGTCTGGATCGACCGGCTCAATTTGGAACGGGACAACGTGCGGGCAGCCATCAGTGCAGCGCTGGAGAATGGCTGGGTTGACAAAGCCCTGCGGCTGACCGGCGCAATGTTCTATTACTGGCACATTCGCGGCTTCGAGATCGAGGGTCGGCAGTGGGTTCGTCAGGCGCTGGCCGCAGCGGAAGCAGAACCGGCCTTGCTTCATTCCGGTTGGTATGCTCGGGCGCTGCTTGGCTACGCCACATTGTTGATCTGGGATGTCGACAGTGTGCAGCGACATGCGATTCTTCAGGAAACCCTGAGCAGATTCGATCAACTGAGCGACGCCTGGGGCAAAGCCTATGCGTTACAGAACCTGGCGCGGCTTGCGATCGAGCAAGGAGACTACGACCAGGCGCGTTCTCTGGGCAACCAAGGCCTGGAGATCTGGCAGATGATGTCTGACTCGTGGGGCGTGAGCGTCTGTCACCGCACACTAGCCTTGGTCGCCTATCAACAAGCGGATTGGACCGCGTGGCACAGGCATCTTCGCGAGGCCGCAGCCGGCGCGCGCATTGCTGGCGACCGCTGGCTGCTCGGCCCCTCCTTGCAGTATCTTGGCCTGGACGTATGGCAATGCGAGGGGGCAACGGCTGGCCGCCCCATCATCGAGCAGAGTCTGGCCGCATTCCGCGACATCGGGAACCAGGTGATGGTGGCCGCCCTGCTCAACAAGCTGGGAGAGGTGGCCAACGACCAGGGAGACTATGCCCTGGCGCAGGCCTCGTGCTCTGAAGCGCTGGACATCATGCGCGTATGGCATGATGATTGGGAAAGCTCGTGGACCCTCTACTGCCTCGGGATCATCGCATTTCGATCAGGAGACCTGACGCGGGCCCGTCAACGGTTCGGCGAATGTCTGGATGCTTCCCGCTTGCACGATCACGACGCCTACCGGTGGCTGGAGGGCTTCGTGCTGGCCCATCGCGGACGCCTGACCCTGTGCGAGGGGAATCTGTCAGAAGCTGCCAAGGACCTGGATCAAAGCTGGCTGCTGCTCAGCGGCAGGCAGGAAACAATCGACCTTAGCCTGACAGCCATCGGACTGGGAGAGCTGGCTTGCCAGCATGGCGAATGGTCCAAAGCAGCCGCGTGTTTTCGCTATGGTTTGATCAAGCTGCGCCAGGCAGAAAGAGCAATCAACACCCCAGTCTGTCTTGAGGGTCTGGCCCGCGTCTTGGCCGCGCAAGGCCAGCCGGCCCATGCCGCCCGACTGTTAGGCTGCTCCGAAAGCCTGCGCCAGCGCCTCGGCACTCCGCTCCCCCCTGTTGAACGCGTGGGCTACGACTCTTGCGAATCTGCAGCTCGTGAACTGCTTGACGCTACCCACTTTGCAGAGCTGAAATCGGACGGAAGCCGCATGACCTTGGACGAGGCCGTCGACGCCGTCATGAAACTCATCCTATGAACTATGCCCCGGTGATCATCTTCGACTCGCGCAGCCGGGTGGAGAGCAGCACGCCCACGACCATCAGCCCGATCAACGCCAGCAGCGCCGGGGTCATGGAGCCGGTGGCGGGGTCTTTGAAGAGGTCCATGGCCAGGATGAAGAGGATGCCCGACACCTGGCCGATCATCAGCAGCAGGCCGTTGGTGGTCCCTTCGGGCGCGGGATAGGCCACCTCAGCGCCGTATTGAAAACCGATGGGGCCGGCCGCCAGCAGGAAGAAGCCCATCACCGCCGCCCCGGCCAGCAGCCAGCCGTACTGGCCGGCAAAGGTGATGCCCGCCAGTCCCACGGTGGACGCGGCCAGGGCCAGCACGATGAAGGGCACGCGTCGCCGGTAGCGATCGGAGAGCGCCGGCAGAATCAGCGCACCCAGCACCCCGCCGCCCACCAGCAGCGCACCCACCAGCCCCGCCTGGATCGGCGTGAAGCCCCTCGGCCGCACGATGTCCTCGATCCAGGTCACCACGCCGTTGAACACCCCCAGGCCGATGAAGAAGATCAGCAGGGTCAGCAGGAAGTCGCGCTGGCGCAGGGCCAGCTTGATGCCATCGAAGACCAGCGCCCGCTCGTCGGCGCCGGCGGCTGAGGCTGGCGTCGGCGGCCGCTCCCTGGCGAAGATCAGGAAGATCAGCGCACCGATCACCGCGGCGACGCCGTAGATCAGGAGCACCGCCGGAATGCTGGTCGCCAGCATCAGGAAGGGGGTCAGCGCCAGGGCGGTGACCTGGCCGGCGTACATGGAGAGCGTGGCCAGGCCGGACGCGGTGGCCCGTTCGCCCAGCGGGAACCAACGGGCCGCCACCGCGGTGATGGCGTTGAGCAGGAAGGGCTGCGCCGCGGCGATGCCGATCTGGGCGATCAACACGGTGGTGTAGCTGTCGCCGCCCAGGCCGCGCAGCAGGCCAAAGACGCCGGTCAGCACAGCGCCGATCCCGATCCCCACCCGCAGACCATAGGTGTCGATGACCCACGAGGCGGGAATCGAGACGAAGATGTAGACCACCATGAAGCTCAGCGCCAGCGCGGCGATGGCCAGGTCGGACACGCCATAAAAGGCCGCGGCCGGCCCCGTGACCGAGGCAAAGGTGATCCAGAGGATCTGGTTGACGAAGATCACAGCCATGAAGGCCAGGAGCACGACCCAGCGGTAGGAGTAGGAGCGGATGGGGGTGGGGGACATGGGGGATGGTGAATGGTGAATGGTGAACGGTGAACGGTGAACGGTGAACGGTGAACGGTAAACGGTAAACGGTAAACGGTAAACGGTGAACGGTTGGTGGGGAATGGGCGGGTTGATGGATTGAGGAATCCCAGGCCCTGAGGGGCCTTTGTATTGTCAGCCGGTGCTTTCCAGCCACCGGAATCCGAGGCCCTTCAAACAGCTTCTCAACGTCGATAGGCCTCGCCGTTCTTCGGCGCTGACCAGCGTATCGATGGCCCCGGCGTGGGGCGACAACTGCCCCCACGCCGGGATACCGTTTACCGCTTACCGATCACCGATCACCGATCACTGCCCATACGCGCGCAGCAGCTCCAGCAGCAGCCGTGCGCCGAAGCCGCTGGCCCCGCGCACTGCGAAGGCGCTGTTCTCTTCCTGCCACGAGACGCTGGCGATGTCCAGGTGCGCCCATGGCTGCTCGCCGGCGAACTCTTTCAGGAAAAGCGCTGCGGTGATCGATCCGCCCAGCCGGCCGCCCGTGTGCTTCATGTCGGCCGCGTCGGTGTCCAACAGCTTGCGGTAGGGCTTCCAGAGCGGCATGGGCCAGACCGACTCGCCGGTCAGCTCACTGGCCGCGGTCAGCCGGCCGCGCAGGGTCTCGTCGTCGCAGAACAGCCCAGCCAGATCCGACCCCAGCGCGATGCCGATCGCGCCGGTCAGGGTGGCGATGTCCACCATGGCATCGGGCTGGTAGCGCGCCGCATAGCACATGGCGTCGGCCAACACCTGGCGGCCCTCGGCGTCGGTGCTGATGATCTCCACCGTCTTGCCGTTCATGGCCGTCACCACGTCGCTGGGCTTGATCGCGTCGCCGCCCGGCATGTTCTCGCTGGCCGCGATCAGCCCCACGGCATGCACCGGCAGGTTGAGGCTGGCGGCCGCCACCAGGGCGGCCGCGGTGGCCGCGCCGCCGCCCATGTCGCCCTTCATCTTCCACATGTTCTCAGCCGGCTTGATGCTGATGCCGCCGGTGTCGAAGGTGATGGCCTTGCCCACCAGCGCCACGGTGGACAGGCTGGCGGGATCCACGCCCTGGGGAATGTGCTCCAGGATGATGAACTGCGCCTCTTCGTCGCTGCCGCGGGAAATGCCCAGCAGGGAGCCCATGCCCAGCTCGGCCATTTCGCCCTCGCCCAGCACCTGCGCTTTCAGCCCGACGGCCTCGGCCCGCTGCACCACGCGCCGCGCCATCTCGCTGGGGGTCAGGTAGTTGGGCGGCTCATTGATCAGATCGCGCGCCCAGTTGGCGGCCTCGCCCACCACCTGGCCGGCGGCCACCCCCTGCTGCACCGCGGCCAGCTTGCCGGCGTCGGCCTCCAGCACCACCACCTCAGCCAGCTCCGGCTTGCCGTTGTCCCCCTCTGCGCGCTTGTAGCCGCGGTAGCGGTAGTTGCCCAGTAGCGTGCCCTCGACCAGAGCCGCGGCCGCGGCCGCGGGGTCCAGACCGCCCGCGCCCGCGCCGTGGACGACGGTGGCCAGGCGGGTTACACCCAGCTCACGCGCCTTCTTGGCGGCCGCGGCCGCGGCCTTGCGCGCCTGAGCCACGCCGAAATCAGCCTGTTTGCCCAGGCCGGCGATCAGCACCCGCGGCGCGGGCAGCGCGCCGTTGCTGTAGAGCACCTGGGTCTCGCCCAGCTTGCCCTTGACATCGCCGGCGGCGATGACCTGCGTGACCAGGCCGTGGAGCGCCTGATCCACCGCCTTCAGCGCGCCGCCCGGCTCAGCGACGCCCTCGAACAGATTGACAACCAACAGATCGGCCGCCTCGTCCTGCACGGAGCCTTGTTTGACGTGAAATTGCATGGTTTTACCTT
>Ga0209605_1001598_pt1 | contig 24359 bp, 27 predicted proteins | sample AD_UKC035_MetaG_FD_184408 | JGI IMG/M metagenome (GOLD analysis project Ga0209605, IMG submission 184408) | Active sludge microbial communities of municipal wastewater-treating anaerobic digesters from USA - AD_UKC035_MetaG (SPAdes) (version 2) | ecosystem: Engineered > Bioreactor > Anaerobic >...
CACTTTCTGTTTTCGCGAGAACAACATATGCTGTATCCTGGGTTTTATTGCTACCCGGTAAGGGAGAAGATAGCGTGATGGTCATCTCCCAGACTTGCTCGGAACCATTGTCTGCTACTTTTTCTACTGCCTGCGTGGCAGCTGTGACCACAGATTTGGCATCCACGTATTTTTCCCACATACGGTCTGCGCCGGCCGAAAACAGCTCGCATCCAGCGGGAGTGCTTACCTCGCAGATACGCTCAAGCCAGGCCTCTTTTCCTTCCTGATAGTTCACCTGGAAGACCTGCTCAATAGCATTGACCGCTGCAGTAGAAACCAGACTATCTTCGTTGGTTGATGCTGCTGAACCTTGCTCCGTATGAAGTGGCCAGTTTTCGATCACCAGGATACCTACAGCAACGACAACTGCCAGGATGACGGCAATGATCAGATTACGTTTTGAGACTGGAATTTCTTTCAATTTTTTCTCCTTTTCCGGTTAACGGATACGAAAGTAAGTTAAAACAAAATCGACCATCTAGATCTCAACACCTATTTACACGCACGCAAGTTGTGTAAACAGGGAAGAAGCTGATAGTCGCTCCAAGGATTCTTTGGAACAGCTGATGATTATCAGCGACCGAACAGATATTTGGTTGTGACTCTAATCATAGCAAGAAGAAAGCACCTATCCTAGGGGGACATATTTGACTAAATTAGGAAAAATGTGGAAATTAACTTGACAAAGAAATACTAGAGTATTACATTATAAATAACCTAACCGATAAGGAAAACGAGCATGCCCAAAACGAATTCTGCGAGTAAACCTGTACGATCTTTTCGAATAAGCCCAGAAGGCGTGAGTCAATTAAGAGCAATGGCAAGCGTTATGGGACGGAGTGAAAGCGATGTGATTGAGGTTGCTCTTGATCGAATGTATCGCGAGGAGATTCGTTATAACCGGGTCCTACGAGAAGGTGCCCGACCAGAAGATCAGTATCAGACAGATAAGAAGAATGAAGGAGAAAATGAAATTCATCGTAGTGATTCTTAAGTTGATTGGATGGGTTGTCAAAACTACCGTCATCATGGCGATTTGCTCCAGTATTTTATTCGTTGCCTACAAGGGAAACCAGCCTATGCAGGTTCCTGAAGCTCCAAAAGGGATGACCTACTTCGAATTCGTTGCTGACCGGATAGATGCTGCAAAAGTGGTAGAACCTTCCCGGTGCGGGTGGGGCATGATGTTATCTCTAGCCACTCTGGGGCCAATTTATTCATTTGTTTATACCGATGTTGGCATTCATCCGGATGGATTTTTGGCTCAAGGAACTGCAAATGACCCAGACATTCCAAAGGATGTAGCCGGGGCGAAGTGGTATGAAGTGCCTGGTATCTGGTGGAATACGGTTGAAAGATTATCCTGGACAATGGTGGGGAAACAAAGTTCATTTGGATGTGAATTTAGGCCAGTTCTACCTACGAAGTAGCTTTTACGATCCCTGTGATAGAAGTTTGGCGCACTTAATTAATATTCATATAAACAATTCCGGAGTGCCCTTCTTGATTAAGGGCACTCCAAACAGGGGAAAGAAGATGACAGACATCTTTGTAGGAGTCAATCCCACCCAGTCACTTAAGACAACAACATGCCCCATAGAGATGGAGCTCTTTATTGAGATCCCTACCCACCCACCTGGTATGCAACAGCAATTGTACCTGGGCCAACATGGGTACCAACTACTGGGCTAATCTCAGACAGGATGAACTCGACAGGTGAAAAACGGAGGCGGGCGGTTTCTAACACCTGTTCGGCCGTCTCACGAGCCATTGCATGAAACACGGAAACCCGCACCGGAGAGCATCCGGCAATTCCCTCTTCCACCAAATTTAGCATACTTTCGATTGCTTTACGGTGCGTACGAACGCTCCGAACCAGTTCGATCTTTCCGTCACAGATTGTAAGCACAGGCTTTATGTTCAATGCTGTCCCTAACAAGCGTTTAGCGTTGTTGATACGTCCACCTGCTGCGAGGAATTTGAGAGTGTCAACCGTAAAATAGACACCAATTTGTCCGTAAGCCTTCTGCGCAACTTGTGTACACTCACTCAGACTAGCTCCTGCCTTTGCTGCACGCGCCGATGCAAGAACTTGAAAACCTAAAGCAATCGAAACCAGTTTTGTGTCCAGTACAGTTACATGCCCTTTTGGAAAATTCGAAATCGCACCAGATGCTGTTTGGAAGGTGCTCGAAATACCACTGGAGATTGGCAGGAACAGTACATCATATCCAAAAGCGATTAGTTCATGGAGGGTTTTACTGATTTCGCCTGCTGAGATCTGACTGGTGGTCGGTAAACTGCTCGATTTCGAAAGGCGGCTATAAAATTCAGTTGCTCCAATATCAACACCGTCTCGAAATGTCTGTCCATCCCAGTTCAAGGTAAGTGGGATGACCCGAATCGGAAGGCTGGCTACCAATTCACACGGTAGATAAGCGCTGCTATCTGTAACAATTATGACACGGGGCATATTATCTCGATCCATTGGTTAACTCCACATTCTCCATAGGTAATTTTTGAAACGAATGATTCTCGTATGGTCATCCCAGGTGGAATTGGACCACCTTGCAGAACTTGATTAGCATGCAGTCACCAGACGGGATGAATATCATGCTTGAATCAAGATGCTTTACCGTGAAGTTGTTCTTCCAGAAACATCCTGCGATGGGCTATACCCGGCGCGAATTGGTCTCTCGATAACCAATCTGCCACTGATTGACGTGCTATCTCATAACCAACCCGGATCAACTCCTGGTGTTTGCTGAAGTCCCAGATCGGAACGGGAGGGGAGCTTTTCAGCAAAATATGTTGGACGGTCACATTACGCTCTGCTGCCAATGCCATTTCAACGACAGTTTGACGATGAGTGACTGAATAAACAAGTTTCTCCATGTACTGGTCCTGTCGGTTATCAAGATCTAGCATCCCGTTTGGGTCATTCAGATCGAGGGCAATGATCTCGGTAGCTCCCAGCGCCATGGCAGGCTCAACCGGTAAACAGCTGACCGCACCACCGTCCACAATACAATGACCGTCCTTCTCAATGGGGGAAAACCAGGGTTGCAATGCGGTTGAAGCAAGTACGCCTTCCAGAACAGATTGTTCGGGATGCAACCCATAAATAACCGGCTCGCCAGTATCCAGGTCAGCACCAATCAAACCCAGGCGTACATTCGTGATCTGGGCAAAGCGTAGATCCGGTGTGACCCCTTGCGAGATCAGGAACTTTGCAATCTGGCGGCTGGCGCGCTGATCTGAATGCAGGGACATGGCTTTTAACGCAAATCGGGCGAGGCGTGGATCCATCAATTTTGAGTTAGCCGCATCCTGGTAGGCATGTTCCAATGCTCTCACCCCTTCTAGGTTTACCCCCCACAATGCCAATCCGGCGGCATTCACGGACCCGATCGAGGTGCCCACGAGCAGGTCAGGTTGATAGCCGGCCTCGAAAAGGGCACGCAAAGCGCCCACCTGCAGCGCACCGCGCGCGCCACCACCACCAAGGACTAATGCCAGACAGTTTTTCATAATAACCTCTTCAGCTCTTTCACGATTTGCTTTCGCAATCATCCGGTAATAATCTCCACTGGCCCCGTTATATCGACTACGGGAGTTCACAAGGCTCCCCCGGCTCCGGGGCATGTAGCACAGAGCCAAAGATTCGTCTCCGACTGCCTTTCGGTGCAAGAAGTAGCCTTCTGAAATACTGGTTGTTACTCTTTCATAATGCTTTCTGCTTCTCGATCAAGCGGGAGATGTCCGGAAGGTCACCGATAGGATTATCTGTAGTACCGACCTCACGTAGATAATGTTCCTGCCAGATGACATCTGATAAGGATTGGTACGCTCGATCATAGCGGTCCATGCCTGCTGCATAATCCAGGTCAAGGAGCGCTTCCTGGGCACTCTCATCGGACGGTTCTGGTTGATGAACGGCGATCATCTTTCGCAAGTCAGCATGATGGTCCCGGATGGGACATGGCATAAGCCAGTTGCCATTGCTATTCTTATAGGATTTCTGCCAATCTCGCAGTGATGCAAAAAACGGTTCCTGCCACACCTCGTTCAGTGTCTTGCCGTCTCGATAGGCATCGTTGATGTTGATCGGGGAGTAAGGCATGAACACGCAAGGGCTGACTGTGCCATTCCAATCGATGTAAAAATAACCGCCACCGGTATCGCTCCCGGCAGAGAGACATCCGTCGCAGACTGTGCCATGATTCCAGAAATCCGCCAGGAAATAACTCTTCTCGCGGATCAATTCCCAGGATTTATGCCACATCCACAGGCGCTGTTGCGGCGTTGGCATGAGATCCAGAGATACCGACCTGCCAATCGGCATATAGTGGAAGATCCAACTGTAGATAACTCCCTGCTCTTTGTAGAAATAGTCCATGAATTCATCGGACAGGATTTCCTCAGCGTTTTCGCAGGTAGCGGTTAGCGACATGCCATAAGGAACGCCGGCCTTCCGCAGGCGTTCCATCCCGGCCAGTACTTTATCGAACACCCCCTTACCGCGACGGGTATCTGTCCTTTCGCGCCAACCTTCCAACGAAAAAGCAGGGGATAGGTTGCCGATTTTCGCAAGGCGTTCGGTAGCTTTCTCGTCGATCAGGGTACCATTGGTATACATCATGAAAAAGCAGTCGTGATGTTTTTCGGCCATGTCTAATAAATCCTTACCCTCAGAGCGGTATGCCATGGGTTCACCGCCGCTGATGACAAAGAAACGTACGCCCCATAATGTTTTTGCTTCCGTGATGATCCGATCAAATGTTTCCCAGCTTAACTTTTCATTAGTCATAATTCCTGCATTGGCGTAACAGCCCGTGCATTGCAGGTTGCACGCTTTCCCCGGACTGATGACCATAAACGTCGGTGCATTGCTTCCCGTTTCTAACCGGAATCGTTCGGCAATGTTCCTGTTTTCTCCTTGTTTTAAGAATAGATCTCTGCCAACAATATTCAATAAGGTGTGGATCACCTTATCCGAAAAATAACGATTCTCCAATGCCCGGTCCAGGGTATCCACAATCGCCAACCCGAAGGCAGCTTTGTCCTCATCAACGCCTGGAATGGAGTCATCATGCTGGTGTTTTATCCTCAGATCAGATATGATGGATTTCTTGAGTTTTTTCACAATCACCTTTCGCAAGGGTCGGTTTTGAATCAATTGCGGTCCAGACTGAACGAGTAAATTGGCAATTGGGCCAAGGGATGTTATCAGGTTTTGCGACGAAGTGCTCATGGCTATCTCCTCCACTTATTCAACTTTATTTATGGGGCCAGGATTAATCGAGGGGTGTCTCTTTCAAAACCTGGCCCCTATTTATACGTTCTTACAGTCACCGTACCTTTAAGCCACAACCCGTAAACTCGGGAGTGTTCTCAGAGGCTCTTTTTGGAGATGTCGATTTCCAAGGTGGCCTCCAGGTGGAATTGGCTAGTGGGCAACTACTGACTGAGTCGACTTCGATCCGAACCACTTGATCCCAGTCCAGACTGCGATGATGGCGCCGATCACCAGCGAGGTCCAAAGTGCGCCTGGGATTGAGCTGAAACCCAAAATAAACGGCGCGAGAAACACCCATACAGCCCCGATAAAAGCAGCCTTGTGCCATTTGGCGATTCCGCAAACCAGCAGCGCGACGCCAAAGATCAGACTATTCCAAAGTGCTGCTCCAACGTTGCCAAATCCCAAAACGAGGGGAGAAATGCCGAGTAAGATACTGAGGATAATAATTGTCCATCTCATGGTTTTTTCCTTTCAAAAAGTCAAAGGGTGTGAAATAAGATGGAAGGCGTCCAAATCTGTCGCTGGTTAAGTCTGTTTCAAGTGCTATAGCTCGTTGTAGTGGACTAAATCCACCTGCGGCATTTGAGCAAGCTGTTTCATAAGCCATTGCCGTCTGCGGCAGTCTACGGTAACCAGCACTCGCCTTCCTGGGTCACGAGTGAGTGTCTCAAGAATGTTTTTTAATATTGCGTCATTTGCCTCCTTCCATTTTTTTTTAGCTGTTGGTCCACACAGGTTCAATTCCACGGCACAGGTTAGATCACAGCAATGTGTGTAAGCAACTGAATTGATTGCGGCCGGTTGATTGATGACTGCCCATGAAATTCGCTGCAATCCATTTAGGGCGCGAATGACCTTCGCCTTCAATAAACGATCAGCCAAAGGTCCCTCAAATTCTTGGAGCGCCGAACCTCCCACCGGAATGATGACCATATTCGTACGCCGGCACAGCGGAACGATCGTTTCGCGAATTGCCCGGGGAGCAGCCGCTAAATTACCAGACAGCCAATCAATCCATTGGATTTTAGCACAAATCAGGTCCGGTTGGATCTCTAATATCAACTGCCGCAGCGGCTTTAGATCGTATTTAACAAACTCGCCATGAAGATCGGCCAAAACTCCCAATATGGCTACCCGGTTTGTTGGTTGATCATTTGCATCCGTCGTAATCACAATCTCAGGATAGCCGGATCGAGATCTTCAGAAAAGCGTAAGGCTGCTGAACTTCATCCCAGCAAAACTACCGATAAAATAATCCTACGGATGGCAGGCATCAGTAGGATTACGGATAAGACTGATAAATGATTGGTATCAGGAAAATTTATTCAAGACCGTGTTGCACAGCAAACAGGGCAGCCTCGGTACGGCTGTGAACGTGGAGCTTTTCATAGATGTGCGTCAGGTGAGACTGCACCGTACGAACACTAATGAACAGTTGTTGCGCAATCTCTCGATCAGTCAATCCACGCGAAAGGGCGGATAAGATGTCTCGTTCACGCTCCGTCAGATCATCCGGGGCGGGTGAAATTGATTTGCTTTGTCCTGCCGCTACTTGTTGGATTATCGCAGGTAACATCGAAGGGTGAAGTGTTAATTCTCCCCGACTGACCGTGTAAAGGACGCGTACCAGTTCATCCATGTCGACCCCCAGTGGGAGATAGCCGGTCGCACCTGCCGCCAACGCCATTTTTACCCGTGCATTTTCGACATGAGGTGAAATTACAAGAATTGGGATTTGGGGATGATCTGCCTTTATTTTCTTGATGATGTCGGCACACGAGCATTCTTCTCCACCCCAGCCGTCAGCGACGATCAACACATCCGGCTGATGCTCTGCAAAGCCAGCAACTCCAGCCGCATCATCTGCTGCATCTCCAACGACCTCTAAATCTTCATCCTGCTGGGTAAGAAGAATCAATCCTTCCCGGGCAAGCCTTTGTGAGCAGATGATAAAAAGTCGAAGTTTTTTGTTTGCAGGTTTTTTCATGCACGCGCCTAATTATCCTGATACATCAAGGTAAAACTGGCAGCATAGATGGCAAAGACTCGCGCAGACGCGCTAGCGAAATCGCTTTTTGAATAGAGGCAATAGCAGAAAGAGTAACGCTGGTCTGTGATACGATTTCTTTCTCAGTCAATCCATGGTTCACTCCCCATAGAATCGAGTCCAATTGCTCATAGGTCAGCCCAATTGCGCTTTCGTTGGGCAGCCCAGCAGCCAGATCGCCTGAGGAAGGCTTATTCAAGATCCTTGCCGGTACTTCAAGGTGTTTTGCCAGCTCCCGAATCTGAGTCTTATATAGATGCCGAAGTAGTTGGACATCGCTTGCCCCATCGCCATACGGATCGTAGAAGCCTACGCTCCATTCCGACCGGTCGGTTGTCCCCACTACCAGGCAGTTGTTTACCATGGCGTGGAAATACAGCGTAACCATCCGCTGACGGACTTTCGTTATCGTAAAAGCATGGATGCGCCCCAACGGTTTCCAGAAGATCCGGCGAGCCAGGCGCAACCAAATATTTGCTTTAGTGCCATAGAGCATTGCGATCCCCTGGCTGAAAGCTGATGGGGTAGATGACAGCCGGGTGATCCAGCGAATGCCACTCTCGATGAGGCGACGATCGCCGGCTTGTTTTCCGGAAACTAGGTTGTATACACCCAGCGTCGTCAACACAGGCGAAATATCGATATGCGTCACCTCAAGACCCAGGGTATTTGCAACCAGTTCAGCATCAGCCATATTTTGAGCATCCGTATCTCGCTCCGGAAGCATGTATGTAAGTACATGCGCTCGACCAAGGGCGCGCACGCATAGAAATGCGCAGGTGGTCGAGTCAAGACCACCACTTAACCCCAGAACCACGCCTCGTTTACCCAGGCGGTGAACTTCACTGCGAATAAATTGTTCGATTTCGTTGACAGCCTGCGCAGCATCAAAGTACAACCCTTCTTTAATGTTGAGCATTTTACCTCCCGTAATATTCCTCTAGGGTCCGACAGGGGATTGAAAGATCCCTGCCGGACCGAGACTTTGAAATGATTACGACTTCAGCATACGCAAACCGCTGCCGATGACCACAAACTCACTGATCTCATGAGCCAATACAGCGATAGGCAAGGTGAACCAACCACCCACTGCGCCGATGATGAGTACACTGATCACTACTGCCGAAAGTACCAGGTTCTGGTTGACGACGGATTGATTACGCTTTGCCAGGCGTAATGCGTAAGCCAACTTCTCCAGGTCGTCAGCCATTAGCGCGACATCGGCGGTTTCCAGAGCCACATCCGTACCCGCAGCTCCCATCGCGACACCCACAGTTGCTTCGGCTAACGCTGGGGCGTCATTGACCCCGTCGCCGACCATCGCCACGTGGCCATAGCGGGCGGTTAGTTCGCGTACTTTGACTGCCTTATCCTCAGGTTTCAGGTCTGCATATACCTCATCGATCCCGAGCTCGTGGGCAATCGCCTGGGCGGTACGCTCGTTATCGCCGGTCAGCATGACCACTTTTTCTGCTCCAGCAGCGTGCATTGCATCAATGGCTTTCTGGGCATTGGGGCGGATATTGTCACGGATAGCAATCATACCCCATGGAGCTTGTTCATCGCCCAGCAAAACTACCGTTTTACCTTCGCCCTGAAGGTGGTTGATATCATCCCAGGCGTGTTCCAAAGAAATCCCAAGCTTTGAGAGAAACAGGTCCGGGCTGCCAACATAAACTGTGTGACCATCCAGACGGGCAGACGCGCCCGCCCCGGTTAAAGAGCGGAAGTCAGCCAGTTCGGCTGGTTGGACTCCCTGCGCCTCTACATGCCGGACAATAGCTTGGGCTAGGGGATGTCCGCTCCGCCGTTCAATGCCGGCCGCCACCGCTAAGAACTCTTGTTGAGAATTTGTCAGACGGTCCGGATTCTGGCGGAAGAGAACTACATCTGTTACCTCCGGTTCCCCGCGCGTCAGCGTGCCGGTCTTATCCATTGCTATGACCTTTACCTTGGCTAGTTCTTCAACATACACTCCACCTTTGATCAGCACACCATTGCGTGCGCCGGTGCCAAGTGAAGCCACCAACGTAATCGGGATGGAAATGACCAGGGCGCAGGGCGCAGCCGCAACAATAAATACCGTGGCACGGGTGATCCACGTCACCCAGTCCGCACTGAAGAATAGCGGCGGTAGAACGGCAACCAAAATCCCAATGAGCAAGACGATGGGACTATAGCGCGCACCAAAACGTTCGATGAAGCGCTGGCTTTTACCTTTCTTTTCCTGTGCCTCTTCGACCATGGTAATGATGCGGGCGATCGTGTTATCAGCAAAGGTTTTAGTGGCGCGGACTTCCAAAGCGCCTTCCCCGTTGATGCTGCCAGCGAAGACAGAGTCGCCAACCTGTTTCTCTACAGGGACGCTTTCACCGGTTACCGGGGCTTGATTGACGCTTGAAGATCCAACCAGTACTTCACCGTCGGTAGCCATGGATTGACCAGGTTTTACAATGAACACGTCGCCAACCATTAACTCTTCGACCGGGATCTCTATCTCGCGGCCATCCCGGCGAACCAGGGCTACTTTCGGGGCAAGGTCCATTAGAGCCTTAATCGCGGCGCGGGTTTTCTCTTCTGTATAGCCTTCAGCCGCTTCACTGAGTGAGTAGAGGAAGACCAACATGGCTCCCTCTAGAACTTCACCCATTGCAGAAGCAACCACAGCGGCGACCAGCATTAATAATTCGATACCGATCTTACGCTCGAAGATCAATTCTTCGATTGCCTCTCGACCAAAATAATACCCGCCGATGACTATCGCGGCAATAAAAATAATAGTCGATATAAGAACCGGTGCGTTACCAAAGCCGATTAGCCAGCCAACCAGAAGCAATACACCAGATATTACTGAAGTAATTACTTTCGGGTTTCGCCAGGGTTTTACCTGTTCAGCCATTTCCATCCCTTTTTGAGGAGGGAAACCAAGAGCATCCAATTTTTGTTTCAAGGCATTTGGATTGGTCTGGTCTGGGTTATAGGTCAGAGCAACCTTGGCTGATTTCGGATATACCTTCAAGCCTACCAGGCCAGTAAAGCCTTCCAATCCTCGTTCGATGTTGGCTGCATCATGTTCGCAGTCTAGGTTGCTTACACGTACTTCGATCTTGTTCGATTCCATAGTTTCTCCAATCGGGGTGAATTATCTGGCTTCTTCAACCAGACTGATAACAATTTTTTCTACTTCGGCAGCAAGTTCTTCAATACCCTTACCAGGATAATAATCTAATAAGACTTGCGGTTATAATGCGCTGATAAACGTCTTTCCATGCTCGACGAAGACACTGATCGGGCAAGGTAACATGAGAGAAATTTTCTTATCTTTAGCAAGTACTTGATTCGCAAATTGTGCATTGCATATTTCTATGATTTTCATAGGTTCGATGTCAAACCCTTTAGCTGACAGGGTTGACTGTACGTCATGAACATACAATACGCGAAAGCCGTTTTCCTGCGCTTTGGCCTCAATAGCGGCCACCACATCATTCATGTTCTTGATGGTTTCCACTGTGTAATCAAATTGCTCCATATTGTTTTCTCCTGAATATGAGAATTAGCCTTCTGTGATGAGTGTCATTTCAATTTGTTTTATACCTTTACATAATTGGCTGTAAAACAGAACCAGTGGCCATACAGATCTTTTAGATGAAAACCGACTACATTAGCCAATTGCTGTACTGTGGAGCGAGATTGATAATGAGGATCGGGAAAAATTTCCGTGATCGATAGTATGCCGTCAGGCTTGAGCGCCGCGTAACAACGCTGGAGGGCTGCCTCGCGATCCGGGATTTCACCCAACACGGTGCAGAAATAAATCACATCAAAACTCTCCGGCGGAAAATGCGAATGCGTTGCATCGCCCAAGATTGGCGTCAGGTTCAAGACGCCAGCCAGCGAAGCACGCGCTTTGAGCCGTTCGATCATTCCCGGCTGAATTTCCAGTCCAACAACCTCTCCTGCAGGCAGTACACGCCGAGCGGCGGGAATCAACAACCTGCCCGGACCCGGGCCGACCTCTAATACACGTTGGCCGGTTCTCAATCCTATACGATCCAAGGTAGCCTGCGTACCCAAGATTCGATCCATTATTGGGCCTTCTACCAATCCAGACAACCATGTCGGACAGGGCATGGATCGTTTGCGACTTGTCCAACGCCAGATCAGGCTCATTCCGACTAAGGTCAGGATGAATAGTAAAAGGATCTTTAATATTTTCATGCCTGCTGCTCCTGATCAAGGGGCTTGATACTCAAAATCGACCATAGCAATAAGGCGGCACCTACTATGATGAAACTATCAGCCAGGTTGAAGGTCGGCCAGCGCGCAGCGCCCAGACCGAAGTCAAGGAAGTCTGTCACCCGACCATCTGAAAGGCGGTCAACGAAATTCGCTATCGCACCTCCAAGGATCATCCCAATTGGTTTATGTGTAACAGTCGGAAATTCGCCGTGGCGTAATTCCCATGATAACCAGAGGACTAATCCAACTATGATGACACCAGTGGCGATGAGAGGAAATATTCCATCATCGGCAAACAAACCGAATGCCACGCCAGTATTGTAACCAAGGGTCAGGCGAAAATTCTGACCCAGGATTGGAATGGGCGTGGTCAACGCTTGCACTGCCCAAACCTTGGTCAAACCATCTAAAAGAAGGGCAATGATAAAGGTGGCGAAGATTCGTAGCCCCGTTTTCATCCTATCCTTTTTCCTGTCTTATATCGCGCGGGAGGTTATATCGGGTGCATTCATATATTCCACGGGCAACATCGGACAATAAGGATTCGGCCATTGCCAGCAGATCGCCGACACGGTCGTCGCTAAGACGATAGAGCGCAAATTTCCCTTGTTGTTCGGCTGCAACTAAACCGCATTCGCGCAGACAGCGCAAGTGGTTGGATGTGTTGGATTGGCTCATCCCCGTGGATGCTACTATCTCGGTCACGGTAATGGGACCATTCCGCAGCACTTGTAAAATATTAAGGCGTGCAGGATCTCCAAAACCGCGAAACATTTTCGACTGTAATTGGACACTTTCTGCATTTGCCACTATTTGCATGGATACTCCTTTTACATTAATGTATCAAAATATGATGATATATTATTCGATTCGTTGCCATTTGTCAAGTGCAATCGGAATTACTGATTACTTGGGCTTTAGTTTTTTGAATCCAAACGGGTATGCTTGACATTTGGAACTTTATGTTATAAACTAGACATTGGTTGAGCAATTATTCAACAAATAGGTGATGTCATGGCCGAAAACTCTGAAAGTAAATGTAGTGTGGACGAGCAGACCGCTGAACGAATAGCGTCCTTGTTTGAATCACTAAGTGATCCAACTCGCGTTCGAATTATTTCCTCTTTGGTTGATGGAGAAGTCAACGTGGGTGATCTCGTCCAAATCATTGGATTAAGTAAATCGGCGATTTCTCATCAACTCAGAGGGTTACGGGATAAACGCGTTGTACGTGCTAGAAAACAAGGGAGACAAGTATTTATTTCACTTGATGATGAACATATCAGCGAATTGTTCAAACGTGGTCTGGACCACGTCTGCCATGAATAATATTCGAATTCCTCATAATCTCATAATTATCCTTCTATTAATTCTGATTACGCTTAGCTTTGGTGTTCATTTTCTCCACGATTTACAACCTAGGCATGCAGACATCTTGGGAATAAGTTCGGGGTCGTGCAATGGAGCCCTGCATTACGGAATTTTTACCGGTGTGATCCCTACAATGTTTCTCGTTGCATTACTTGTAAAGGATGAATCTGCCAGTTGGTTTTTCCTCCGGACAAGTACACTTTCAGTTTTCGTGCCTCCTCCTATCCGATAGTAAAACTCCCAATTTAGTGATGAATTTGCGCTATTTAGCGTGGCTAATTTTAATTGTGCTTTCGCTTTTCAAGATGAACGATTTATTAAGGACAAACCAATGATAGAAAAAACGGTGGAAATCTCGCTGCCATTATTACTGCCAGAAATTCAAGATGCTTGCGATCACTGTATTGACCGGTTGAATGCCCGCTTGCAGGCCCAAAGAGGTATTCTCCAAACACACCTGCATTTGGATCATGATCCGGTTGATTTATGCATCCATTACGATCCTAATTTGATTTCGCTAGCTGCAGTCAAACGTATTGCTGAGGAGGCTGGATCGGAATTGCGCAATGGTTACCACCACGAGCAAATTCCCTTTACAGGACTTGACAGCGCTGATTCAGCCACCATGATCTCCAAAGAGCTCGAAGGCATGGATGGGATGCTCCATGCTAGCGTGAGTTATGCTGCAGGGTTCGCAATTGTCGCATTTAATACGAAAATAGTTTCCCTTGAACAAATCCAACGCACCATGCGTCGTTTTGGAGCTTATCCAATATCACAGCCAGCGGTGAAAGAGGAAAAAGAACCTCATGTTCATGAACATGAGCATGAGCACGACCACGGTACTGCACCCTCCTTTCTTCCACATTGGCTTCAAGAACGCTGGACCCTATTCCTTATCGCTATCGGTGGTGTATTCCTCCTAATTGGTTGGGTCGGGCAGCAATTTCTCCACTTGCCAGCAACCGCTGCCCTGATACTTTTTCTTCTTTCTTACGTTGCCAGTGCATACGATATTGGGCATCACGCCATTCCGGCACTATTGAAAGGTAAGTTTGACACTGATGTGCTGATGTTAGCTGCCGCCGTTGGCGCTGCTTTTCTGGGTGCCTGGGCTGAAGGCGCATTTCTGCTCTTTCTGTTTGGTCTGGGTCATGCCGGCGAGCATTACGCATTGGACCGGGCGCGAAACGCGATCGGTGCTCTGGGCGAGCTGATGCCCAAGACAGCTCAAGTTCGGCGCGGTAATCAAATTATAGAAGAATCGGTTGATCAGCTTTCCATTGATGACATTGTTGTTGTCCGACCAGGTGATCGGATCCCAGTTGATGGCGTGATTGCACTGGGTGAAAGTGCCGTTGATCAGAGTCCCATTACCGGAGAATCCGTCCCTGTACAGAAGGGGGTCGGCGATGAAGTATTTACCGGAACAATAAACCAGGAAGCTGCTTTGGAAGTAAAAATTACTCGGCTCGCAAAAGACAATACTTTAAGTCGAGTCATGAAAATGGTGGCTGAGGCACAAGGTCAGCAAAGCCCAACACAGCAATTCACTGATCGATTTACTGCCCGTTTTGTTCCAATTGTATTGATTTTAGTAGTTCTAGTTGCAGTTGTTCCCCCTATCGTAGATTGGATGCCGTTCTCTGATAGTTTTTACCGAGCGATGCTGCTGCTGGTCGCTGCTTCGCCTTGTGCATTAGCTATCGGTACTCCAGCAACGGTGCTATCTGGAATTGCTCAGGCTGCACGCAATGGTGTATTGATTAAAGGCGGTGTTCACCTGGAAAATCTAGGCAGGTTAAACGCATTCGCCTTTGATAAAACGGGAACACTCACACAAGGTAAATTTCAGGTTTCAGATGTCATTCCTTTTAATGGCTTGCAAATTGAAGATGTACTGCGCTTGGCGGCGGCTGTTGAACAGCAATCAAACCATCCGTTAGCTCTGGCAATAGTACGAGCTGCTCAAGAACGAAACCTGATTCTTCCTGTAGCGAACGGTTTAGAGAATGTTCCTGGTCGCGGTGTACGAAGTCTGGTGGAGGGTCGACCAGTATGGATTGGCTCGCTCAAACTATTTGAAGAAAACGATGAAAAAGTCGTTGATGAAACTATTCGGCAAACAGTTTTGCGACTTGAAAACGCTGGCCGGACAACTATGACGGTTAGCACCAACGGTACGTTTCTAGGGGTTTTGGGATTATCGGATGTTGCACGACCGGGCGTTGAACAGGTATTAGCACGGTTGCGAAACCAGGGAGTGAAGCATTTGATTATGCTCACTGGTGATAACCAGAAAGTAGCACAACAGATTGCACAAGAGATCGGCGTTACTGATATCGAAGCTGATCTGCTTCCTGAAGATAAGCTGAGTACTATTCAGCGTTTGAAAAAAGAATTTGGAGCAGTTGCAATGATCGGAGACGGTGTAAACGATGCCCCAGCGCTTGCAACTTCTACAGTTGGAATTGCCATGGGTGGCGCTGGAACAGCTGTCGCTCTTGAAACAGCAGATGTTGCATTGATGGCTGACGATCTGGGAAAACTGCCCTTTGCAGTTGGTTTGAGCCGCACGAGCCGCACAATCATCCAACAAAATCTTGCTATCTCCTTGGGCGTAATTTCTTTGCTGATCCTTACTTCTGTATTCGGTTTGGTTCAGCTCAGTTGGACTGTTGTTGCCCATGAGGGGAGTACGATCCTAGTTGTAATGAATGCGCTTCGCTTGTTGAGGTACAAAAATGGATGACAAAAGTAACCTGAAGATCTACCGAACTTGGGCGCCAATATATGATTCCGTGATGCGACCCGTCTACGGGGTAGCCCGCCGACGCGCCATTGAACTGCTGAACCTCCAAGTCGGTGAGAAGGTTCTGATCCCTGGTGTAGGAACTGGACTGGATCTTCCTTTAATTCCAGCAGGTGTCCACGTCACTGGGATCGACCTTAATCAAGCTATGCTAGAGAAAGCCCGTACAAAGGTCAGTGAGAGTAATTTAACCCTCGCTGTTATGAATGCCCAAGACCTTAAATTCCCAGATGATACATTTGACGTAGTCATCTTGAACCTCATCCTAAGCGTGGTGCCAGATGGAGCGATCACATTCAGGGAAGCCTGGCGCGTTCTAAAACCCGGGGGGCGTGTGGTAATTTTCGATAAATTCCTGCCGGAAGTCAGCCACCTCTCAGGATTCAGGGTGCTGTTGGGCTGGATGATTCGACAAATCGGCACGGATCCCAACCGTCGGTTGAGCGATCTCATTGAAATAAAACCTGACTTGGTGGTCGATAGTAATGAGACAAGCTTATTGCGAGGACAATACCGCATAATCATGATCCACAAAAAAAGGAAAAACTAAAATTGTAAAAAACATCAATAAATAACTACACTGTCGGGCAAGATATCGAATCATTAGAATTATGTTTCTTGGCATTGAAGGTTTATTCAAAGATGAAATGAAATATTTCTCACTACCACAACATCGTCGTTGATTGGTATTTCAATCATGTTTCAGCTTGCATATTCGCGAATAATTAAGGTAGTTCTAATGATTATGCGATTTCAAATCGAACAAAACTACCGGCTCATTCAACTTGAATGGATGACGGCATCAGCGAGGAAATATTTATTCTACATGGTAATCGCTGCTGACCAAATTATCCAACAAGGCAATTGTGGGGCGAGCAACTAAACCTATGAGATTCTTTGCCCACCCTTTAATAGATCATCAGTTTAGTTTCAGCATAGTTGTCAAGCAAGTATTGCTTCCCGCGTAGGTAGAAATTGGCGCTTGTGCAACTTTTCCATCGTAGTTAACGCTCACCGTACCATCGATATTGCGAGGTAGCCACACACCTGCAAAACCGTTCATCATGGTGATCAAGTCTGCATTGATGATCTCATTGCCTTCATTATCAGTAATGATTGTATGAATTTCATGGTTAATCAGCTCGCCCTGGCAGGAGGTCAGGCTGTGTGTTCCACAGGGATGTGTTGTTGAGATATAAGGTGCGAAGGCAAGGTAAAACTTATCCTTGGGTAGCGCCAACCTGACGTTATTTGTATCATCTGAGAGTATCAGGTAATCGCTGTTGATGCTGGCTTTGAGCCCAGAAGGATCCGATGTCGTGCTGTCGAGCTTTTGTACAATTTCTTCGACGGAAAGCCCGCTCAATCCGTATTTCTCGAGGAAAGCAATGTTTGATTTACTTACGGGTTTCTTCACCAGGAAGGCACCAACTGCAATCACTACAATTGCAGCGATTACGGCGAAAATCAATTCTTGATGTTTTTTCATTTACTGGGTTTCCTTTATGAATGAATTATTTGATCGAGATGGGAGAGCAAATCCTAAGAGACACTCCTGTTCTCCCATCGTAGAAACTGTTAGTGAATATCTTGCAGCATTGTCTGGTATTGTTCCTGGTTGATCTCACCTCTGGCATATCTTTCATCCAAGATTTGTTTGGCAGTTGAAGCATTATTTTTTGTGTGAGCCCCATTGGTACCAAACAAGCCTTTGACCAGGAATACAGCCAGAACGATGATAACGACCCAAAAAATAAACATGCCGCCCATCATTCCAAAACCCATCATCTTTCACCTACCTAATTCCCAGATCAACTAAAAGCTTCTGAAACTCTTCGCGAGTGATCTCGCCTTTGGTATAGCGTTTCTTGACGATCTCGATCACGAACGGTGTGGTGTTGTTGAGGTCTCGGTCCGAATTGTTATTGCTCAATCGCTTCACAATCCAGATGATAAGGAATACTACCCCGATGATCAACACAACTGAAATGACCAGGTTGATGATTATTCCAATCCGACCATTTCCACCCAACCAATAACCCATCATCATAATGTTTCATCCTTTCTTGCAGCTCGGTCAAGAACATTCTGTTTCTTGCTTACAGATTTATCTTATATCTGTAGGATGAAGGGTTATTCAAGGGTTTGTAAAGTTTTCTTAAAGAAAACTGGGGGGTATCCTTTTATTTAGGCAGGGGGAGCATGAATGAAAAAGTGCTGCCTTTGCCTTCACCTTTACTCTCGGCCCAGATCTTCCCCTGGTGGGCCTGAACAAGTGCCTTGGCGATAGTCAAACCTATTCCACTACCACCGCTGGCGCGGTTACGTGATTTATCTGTGCGGTAGAACCGGTTGAAAATAAAGGGAAGCTGTTCGGCAGAGATTCCAATTCCGGAATCCTTAACCATGAAGAGTACCTCAGATTTATCCCGGCTTACTTTAACGGACACATTTCCACCGCTGGGTGTATATTGCAGCGCATTCCCCACCAGATTCGTCAGCACCTGGATGATGCGGTCTTTATCTACTAGGATATCAGGCAAGTCGGGCTGAACTTCTATCATCAGCTGAATATTTTTGTCTTCGTATTGTCGGCCAAGTGTACTCAGAATCCTCTCGACCAGGCTGATGGGGGATACTAGCGCGAGCTGAAGCTGAATCGCTCCAGCTTCCACACGACTCAATTCCTGTAAATCGTTCACCAGGCGTTGCAGGCGGTCAATTTCAGCTTGGATCTGCTGGTAAGTTTCAGGATCGGCAGGTAAAACGCCATCCATAAGCCCTTCCAGGTATCCTTTGATTGCTGTCAGCGGTGTCCGTAATTCGTGAGTGACATCTCCGATCAATTGCCTTCGCATGGTCTCAGTCTTCTCCAGTTTATCTGCCATCTGGTTGAAACTGAGTGCCAACTGGCCTAATTCATCGATTTGTTCGGCTTGTTGACCTCCGGGTAGAAATAACCTTTCTTCGTACTCTCCATCAGCGATCCGGTGGCTGAGGCTCATCATACGCAGCATAGGCGTGACAACCTGTCGACTGATTAAATAGCTGGCTAATATGGCGGCAATCAAAGCTGCAAGTGCTGCATACGTGACAGCTTCGTAAACTGCCGCTGTGTATTGTGAAAACAACTCAGATTGCATATGTTGATTGTTGCCCATTGTGGTTCCGTCCGTCATAATCGCGTTCATACTAGACATATGCCGCTCAAAAGCTGCAGGAACGGATAGACTGGCAGCAGTGACCAGTACTACGACGCCAATAAAAACGACCAACAGAAAAGACAGAAATACCTTCCAGGCTAAATGCGTGCGTATAAACTTCATCACGGCATCACCTACTTATCCTCAAACCGGTAACCGACCCCGCGGATCGTTTCGATAATGGAATCATTTCCAAGTTTTTGGCGAACATGTCCAATATGGACATCCACCACCCGGGTATCACCAAAGTAATCATATCCCCATATCTTCTCTAGCAATTGCTCACGGCTGAGCACCATGCTCTGGTGCTGGGCGAGGGCCAACAGCAAATCAAATTCAATTGAAGTCAGGTCTATCAAATTTTCGTCCAACCAGACCCGTCTGGCAGTAATATCGATGCGAAGATGTAAAAAATTGAGAATTGCAGCCTCGCCGGAATTTCCACTTGGGTTCTGCAAACGCCGAAGTGCTGCCTTGATACGAGCGATCAGCTCGCGTGGGCTGAAGGGTTTGGTCAGATAATCATCTGCACCGACGGAAAGCCCCACGATTTTATCTGTTTCCTCCGACCGGGCAGTAAGCATGATCACATAAACGTTCGACTCTCGCCTTAGGTTAGCAAGAAGCTCAATTCCATCCATACCAGGCAGCATGACATCAAGCACGATGATATCAGGCTTCAATGAGCGGGCGGCAACTAACCCTGTCGGTCCATCATAAGCGGATTGGAATTCATATCCTTCCGCATTCAAATAGGCGCTCAGAACGGTATGAATTGGGGATTCATCATCGATAATGAGTATCTTGGCACCAGGCATCTCAATTTCCTCGTGGTCATTATTGTAATGTATCCATTTTACAATTAAACAGGGATCGGCGAACTGCCAATCCCTGATAAGGAGGAGTGTAGATCAAATCATTCCCACATTTCAATAAATGTTCCGTGCCAGGTGTGTAGGAAGACCTGTCCACTATAGCCATTGACACTCAGCATTCCGGCTGGTTGATTCTCTTTCATAATATCGATTGTATAGTACCCATAAAAGGGATCGGCGTCAGTAGCTGTTTTGTACCCAGGGAATTGCTTGTCCAGATATTGCTGAGCAATCTGCAGGGCTTGGTCTGAGGTTACTGTCATTTGTGAAGAGGTGGCAGTTGTATTATTGTAATAACCTCCCATCATGCCTGAACCACCCATCATTCTATACCCGCCCATTTGTCCATATTTCTGGTTCCACATCATGTTCGGGCCGTATTCTGGGTAGACCGATAAGGATATTGGGTCGACGAGTAATTCCATGGCGCCGATACCAGTACTTTTTTCAACAATTCGCGCGTAAGCGTTATTACTGAAGATCATGATCTCTTTCAGTTCAAGATCAGATTTGTTCAGATTATTCAAATAACCCTCAACCGCCTGTTTGGCTTGATCGACAGTCAGGGGGGGAACATTGGTAGTGTTGTTATTTTCGAATGAACCTGTAGTGTTATAACCACCCATCATGTTGTATTCGTCCATCATCGAGTAGCTCGGATTATTAACCGTCTGCCCCCTGAAACTATTTGTAGTGTTATTATTCGCGAAAAAATTGGAATGTCCTAAGAATATTCCTGCTCCAAAGATAAGGGCAGATATAAGAATGCCACCTATAACCACTAACACAATGCCCAAAGTTTTATTCATATTGATTACTCCTATTCATTGTCAGTTTCTTATTACTTCTTTAGTGTATCGAAAATGGGTAAAGGCTCTTTAAAGCATTCCTAAAGTTTGTGTAAAGATTGTGAGGAAGTATGTTTTTATCTTTCCTCGTTATGTATGAACTCCTCATTGTAGAATTGTTTTCTTTATCTTGATTTTTACATCTCGGTATAAACGAATCATCAATATGTTGATTTCTGGATACATTCTTAAGTTATATGAGAAGCGATGCCCGAACCGAGTCTTTTCACTATTCGAATTGTGTTTGCGTTTTTCTCCTTCAACTCACTCTCCAGATGATACAAATAAATTCCTAATGACAATTAGAAAATCATTGCAAAAAGTTTATAAAATGCAAATGATTATCTGTTCAGACAATGGTTGAATAATTGAGTATTCAACCGAATATTTGTGCTCATTATGGTTATTTATTTCGGAGAAAATTTCCATCTAGGCCAATCAGAACCAAATCATTCAAAGGGGCCCCTACCCAAGACAACCAACTCATTGCACTATTTCTTGTAATACGACAATTGTCAGATCGCAATTTATCTAATATTTTTCAGAATTACTCTAGCTGAGAAAACTATTTCTTAGTTGAAAAAATTATGGATTCCCTACTGATTGGCGTTCCTATTTGGTCTAATTTTCCATTCAGCACACTCTTCCCCCTTAAGACTCTAGAGGAACGATGCAGAAAGAACGAAGTGCACACCGTTCCATTATTCATTACCTCTTTTTTGAGAAAACCAGATGCTACCATCCTTTCCTGCTCGCTTCCCATTTCTCAACCCGTGTAGATTCGTAAGGAAAGAGTTGTAATTTAATCCACTTAAAGCAAGATTGATTTCTCCCTGTATAGCTCTCTGGCAGTTCAGATTATCACAAAAAACATACAGGTTTCCATTCGATGCTTCATAAAACTTCATCCATTTCGTTTTTCTGGAAATTTGATCCTTACTCACATCCCGCTCTACTTCGACGAATATTACCTCGCCTGTTTTGGAATCCACTGCAGTAATATCCGGGATATAGGTTTCGCCATTCGACAAGTTGATCGATTGTGCCCGTCCTTGAATTCTGTAACCTTCATCTACCAGGATTTCCCCGGCCTGAATATTCAGAATGGTATGTTCCGGTGAAGAATGGTGTCTTATTAGGATATCAAATTCATTTTCCTTGGAAATTTTGCCAGTTAATACCTGGTATGCAACTTGACCATCCTGAGTCAAATGCAGTACTGCTGGTTGATTTCCACCCGAGCTGGAACCTTGCTCAACAACACCACTAATTTGTTCAACCAAGATTGGGATTTTATTTCCTTCCGGTGCCATCAACAAATTCAAGGCTTCATCCAGGTTTTTGTTGGCAACTGATAAGGAAAGGCGTTTTGCCATCTGCTTTATGATGGATGGTCGTAAAGCAATCCCCATTTCGCCCATCACTAAGATAACATTTGATGTTTTTTCAAAGTTCTTGGTGGACTGCCAGGTTTTTACCCAATCTGGAACAGGTGTAAGGTTCTTCGATTCATCATTGTCCGTTTTTTGGGGTTGAATATTCTGGGCTACATCACCTTTCTGAATCTGTCGAAGGGCAGCTAAGTGGGCTTCCAGTGCTGCCTTCTCTGCCTGCAATTTCTTTTTCGATTCCTGTGTGGCAATGAGCTCTTGTTCCAGATCAGAATATTTCTGATTGAGTTCTATCAAGCGCTGTTTTATTTCATATATTTCCACTGGCTCAATTTTCTTCGATGCTGACCCTTGCAAAGCTCGCAGCCGAACATGAATCAGATAGGCCAGGTCATCATCGCTAAACGATTCCAGGGGTCGGGTCGCTTTTTCGCAGGATTCATCGTAATCCTGATCCAGAAACCTTAAAAGTGCGACAAGATGCTTGTGGGCATTTTCCCATAATTTCTGAGCATTGGCTTGCATTTTTTGCTCGTGCTCCTCACTTTGCCCGATGATTTCTCTGGAGATCCGATTAGATTGATTGCGTTGGAATTCTTCTAACGTGAGATCAACCACTTGTTTTTCTCCAATTCCGACTTCATCTGCCGAGCATCTTCGAGCAATTGGATAGCCTGGTCCTGATTTTCTTGCTCTGGCGCGCTGACCCACTGTAAAGCGCTGCGAGCAGCTTCAAGATAACTCATTGTTGTCGAGAGCATTTGCTCATGCATCCCCATGCCTATTGGGGGTACTCGGGTCCAATCAACCTGTTGCGCGAGCTCAACCGCGTGCTGGAGAGTCTGTTGTGCAGATCTAGACTGTGAAAAGAGGTCGCCTTGTTGGTCAGCCGCAATAATGTGACCGATCTCGCCATCCAAAATGTTCAACTCAGATATCCATGTTTGTGCAGATTTCCTGTAATCTTCTACTGCTTTGACCTCCGGCAGGAGAAGTACTGGTTTTCCCTGGTCATCTAAAGGGGAGACAAAGGCACCAATAATGGTAAAAAACACCGCAAGGCCGAACAGAATCCAACCAAGCTTTTGCAGTTTTTCTTCAGAGATCTGGATTTCCGGTTCACTAGGATTATTCACTGTCATGACCTAACTCTCCAACCTCAAGGATTTGTGTGATGATTTCCAGATCGGTTGCGGAATTTCGTTTTCCGCGCTGTTTTAAATCTGCGATCACTTGTTTTCCGCGTTCATAATCAATATTGCGGATAAATTCAACCCGTTCAGCAACGACTTCAAAAACAGGAGTCGTCGTGTTTGGCCGGTAACGCAGTTGAATATGCCCTTCAACACCGATCCGACTGCCTTTCTGAACATGTCCGTACACCAATTCAGCCAGGGTGCCATAAACCAGCACTCTTAACCCCTTCACCGGTTTTGATTCCGGGCTGCCGTCAATCATCAGGTACAGGCGGACATAAGGGATAGGGTCCTGATTCTGAGGACGTAAATAATCAAAATAGATATCCCCAGTGATGTCACCCCGTTGCCAGGTAAGATTTCCTTGCGCCATAATTTGTTGTCTCCTTTGTATAAATGTGTGATGGAATTCAATTGCCTTTATAAAGTACGCTCGTCCTGATTACTCATCTACCCTGTTTCCTCCCCGATATCTAGAACAAGTCCCAATGCATCTGCTAAAAGACGGATCCGATCCCTTTTTACCTCTGCAAAAAGCAGTCGCCAATTTTTGTCGGTTGGGGAATAAAACGTGAAGGACTGCTCAATCATGCGAGCAAGTTCTCTTGGCTGTAATGCAGCCAGGCGTTCACTGGCTCCGCCGGCACCGATGCCAGGATTCTCTTTTAGCTTGGCGATGGCCAGGCTGTACGGATTCTGGATGTTCGGTTGGGAAGCGCCATGAATGATCCAGGATACAAAAGTTAAAGCATTCTTTTCCTGATCGAGTAAAGCCTGCCGATTTTTCTTGTCTGCGCGCACCAATAATTTATCCAATGACCAATTTCCACTCGAATCAGTCACTACCGCCACCGATTGACTGGTTGGATCGTGTAGCAAAATCGATGTATCTTGGGTAGAGGAGGGATCTTTTTCTTTTGGGGAATCTTTAAAGCTTTTGAGAATCTTTAAAAGGGTCTCAAAACAACCCTTGGCTTCCGGGTCGAGCGTCGCAAAACAATCATTGAGGATACCCTTGAGAGTCTCAGAACAA
>Ga0209605_1001599_pt1 | contig 24354 bp, 20 predicted proteins | sample AD_UKC035_MetaG_FD_184408 | JGI IMG/M metagenome (GOLD analysis project Ga0209605, IMG submission 184408) | Active sludge microbial communities of municipal wastewater-treating anaerobic digesters from USA - AD_UKC035_MetaG (SPAdes) (version 2) | ecosystem: Engineered > Bioreactor > Anaerobic >...
TTAACTTTTCATAGTTGACGCCTGTGATGGCGTGCCTTTTGCATAATGAGCCAACGAGTTAATGTCATAAGCGAGGTTAAGTATTAGAGGTATGGAGCCGTAGCGAAAGCGAGTCCGAAGAGGGCGGAATAAGTTTATGGTATTAGACCCGAAACCAGGTGATCTACCTATGGTCAGGTTGAAAGTTGGGTAAAACCAACTGGAGGACCGCACCAACCGTCGTTGAAAAGGCGGTGGAGGAACTGTGGGTAGGGGTGAAAGGCCAAACAAACCTGGAGATAGCTGGTTCTCTCCGAAACATATTTAGGTATGGCCTCAGTGGAGATTATTGGAGGTAGAGCACTGAATGGGCTAGGGGGCTTAGACGCTTACTGAACCCAATCAAACTCCGAATGCCGATAATTGCTCACTGGGAGACAGGGCGCGGGCGATAAGGTTCGCGTGCGAGAGGGGAACAACCCAGACTGTCAGCTAAGGTCCCCAAATAGATACTTAGTGCGTAAGGATGTTCAATTGCCCAGACAGCCAGGATCTTGGCTTAGAAGCAGCCATGATTAAAAGAGTGCGTAACAGCTCACTGGTCGAGTGGTAGAGCACCGAAGATAATCGGGACTGAAGTATCTTACCGAAGCTGCGGACTTGCATTAAGATGTGAGTGGTAGGAGAGCATTGTGATTGCGCGGAAGGTGTATTGTCAGATATGCTGGAGCGGTCACAAGAGACCATGTTGGCATAAGTAACGATAATGCGGGTGAGAAACCCGCACACCATAAGCCCGAGGATTCCTGAGTAAAGATAATCTGCTCAGGGTTAGTCGGTCCCTAAGGTATAGCGAGAAGGCGAAGCTGATGGGAATCAGGTTAATAATCCTGAACCTGAGTATTGAGTGAAGGAGTGACGCGACGGTGCTGCAGGGACAGCTGTTGGAATAGCTGTTGAATGCAGGTAGGAAGTGGGACAGGGAAATCCGTTCCACAAATATTCCGAGATGCAGGACGAGGCGTATGCCGTAAAGCTTGTTTAGAGACGTTGCCGAGAAAGAGCTTCTAGCGTTAATCAATATTCAGACCGTACCGCAAACCGACACAGGTGGGCAAGGAGAGTATCCTAAGGTGTTCGAGCGAACTCTGGTTAAGGAACTAGGCAAAATTACCCCGTAACTTCGGGAGAAGGGGTGCCCCGTTATTGTGAGTAGTGAACGCTATGAGCGAGAGGGGGTCGCAGTGAATAGGCCCAAGCGACTGTTTATCAAAAACACAGGTCTATGCGAAGGCGAAAGCCACGGTATATAGACTGACACCTGCCCGGTGCCGGAAGGTTAAGTGGAGAGGTTAGCCTGCACTAATTTTATCATAGTGAAGAGAGAAGAGAGAAGGGTTAAGAGAGAAGTAGAGAAGAGTAAAAGAGATAAAGATAAGAGATGGTGAAATTAGTGCAGGCGAAGCTTCGAAATGAAGCCCCGGTAAACGGCGGCCGTAACTATAACGGTCCTAAGGTAGCGAAATTCCTTGTCGGGTAAGTTCCGACCTGCACGAATGGTGTAACGATTTGGGCGCTGTCTCAACCAGGGGCTCGGTGAAATTGAAGTAGCGGTGAAGATGCCGCTTACCCGCGAACGGACGGAAAGACCCCGTGAACCTTTACTGTAGCTTGGCATTGTAAATTGGTGCAGTATGTGTAGGATAGGTGGGAGGCTATGAGGCGTGCACGCTAGTGTGCGCGGAGCCGGCGTTGAAATACCACCCTTATTGTATTGATTTACTAACGATAGAGCAGCTATTGGACATTGCCAGGTGGGCAGTTTGACTGGGGCGGTCGCCTCCGAAAGTGTAACGGAGGCTTACCAAGGTTCCCTCCGGCTGGTTGGTAATCAGCCAAAGAGCGCAAAGGTATAAGGGAGCTTAACTGCGAGACCGACGGGTCGAGCAGGTGGGAAACCAGGTCTTAGTGATCCGGCGGTTCTGAATGGAAGGGCCGTTGCTCAAAGGATAAAAGGTACTCCGGGGATAACAGGCTGATACCGCCCAAGAGTTCATATCGACGGCGGTGTTTGGCACCTCGATGTCGGCTCAACTCATCCTGGGGCTGAAGAAGGTCCCAAGGGTTCGGCTGTTCGCCGATTAAAGAGTTACGCGAGCTGGGTTCAGAACGTCGTGAGACAGTTCGGTCCCTATCCTTCGTGGGCGTAGGAAATTTGAGGAGCACTGCATTTAGTACGAGAGGACCGGTGTGGACGAACCTCTGGTGTACCGGTTGTGATGCCAATTGCATTGCCGGGTAGCCAAGTTCGGTGAGGATAACCGCTGAAAGCATCTAAGCGGGAAGCCAGCTCCGAGATAAGATTTCCCTATAGAGAGGTTGGAGACGACAACCTTGATAGGTTACAGGTGTAAGCGCAGTAATGCGTTGAGCCGAGTAATACTAATCACTCAATTGGCTTTCACCTTTTATTTTACTCTTTGTGCCTTATTTCTCTTCTCACGGAATACTATTGCTGACAGGCATCAAGGTAACATTTTGACCTCTTGACTTCTTGACCTTTTCTGCCGTTAGCGATGGTGGTTATAGCAGCAAGGATACACCTGTTCCCATTCCGAACACAGCAGTTAAGCTTGTCTGCGCCGATGGTACTGCACGGGCAACTGTGTGGAAGAGTAGGTCGCCGCCATCGCTAACGGCTGTTTTTTAGTTGAGAGTTTTAGAGGATTGAAGAGAAAGAGGTTATAATAGAAAAAAGGAAGGGAATATTTAGAGGTTGCCTATATAGGGTTATTGCATTATTATATATAAGAAACAAATTATATGTAACCAGAGAGAGGATAGTAGTATAAAAAGGATTGGATAGAAAAAAAGAATTAAAGAGAGTGAAGATATAAGCTAAAGTAGCGGAATAATGAGATGGATGGAATAATTTGTGCATAAAATACTAATGCAGAATATAAATATCCTGGAGGATAAATGAAATTAACTCGTAATCAATTAGCGAGGATAATAATACTCATTGCAGGTTTATACCTAATCAGTATTATTATGTGGGCTAAAGTAGTGGAGCCGGAGAACGCTTTATTGGCAGCAAGGAATTATCTTAAAGAAGCGGAACTGAAAAATCCGGTTTATACGAATAATGTTGAACTATTTATTTACAATGCAGGAAGGTTTTTACCTTTAGAGTCCAATAAAGCAGTTGAATTTGAGCCAACTCTCTATTATATTAATTATGCAAATGGTAATTATGCCATTGTGTCAGCAGAAGATAATTTTTATCCTGTTTTGGCATATTCAGATGAAGGGTTAACTAATATCAACAATCTGCCACCTGCTTTCTATTATTGGCTGGATAATTATTCCACTCAAATCAAGCAAATTAGAGAAGCAAAACTTAAATATCCGGAAAATGTTCAATTATGGCAGAGTTTAATTGAAGGTTCTTATCAGAATACTTTCAGAACTGAACGTTCAGTAGGACCCTTAGTAACAACGATGTGGGACCAGGGTTGGCCCTATAATGCTCTTTGTCCCGTAGATTCACAAGGTTCTGGTGGTCATGTATATGCAGGTTGTGTAGCTACGGCAATGGGTATGGTGATGAAATATTGGAATCATCCCCAAACAGGAGTAGGTAATGAAAGTTACTATTGTCCCGGTTATGGTTATCAAAGTGCTAATTTTGGGAACACTACTTATCTTTGGGATCAAATGAATGATACAGCAGGAACGACAGAAGCTGAATATTTGCCTATTGCTACTTTATTATATCATTGTGGCGTTGCTGTTCATATGGATTATTCTATTGATGGTTCAGGAGCTCAAAGCACTGATGCAGCTGTTGCATTTGTAGATCATTTCCGTTATCCTAATGCGCAATATGTAATGAAAAACAGTTACACAGATACCAATTGGAATAATTTATTGACTGCTCAAGTTGATAATGGCTGTCCCGTTTATTATAGTGGTTATGATCCTGTTGAAGGGGGTCACGCATTTGTTATGGATGGTTACGATACAACTAATCATTTTCACTTCAATTTTGGTTGGAGTGGTTCAGGTAATGGTTATTTTTATACAAGCAATCCTGCTGGTTTTACTGAGAATCAGAGTGCTATTATTAATACAATTCCCCAAAACTACAGCATTTCCACTATTCCGGTAAAACTTATAGCCAATGATACATCTGCAGGTGATAATTTTGCTGTTTCAATTAAGACAAATCCTATTTTAGGCAGTTGGAATGTAAATCATTACGATATAGTATTATATTATGATAGTGAATTTGTTGATTATATAAGTTATTCCACTACGGGAACTATATCTGCAAATGGAAATATCACAGTAGTAGAAAATACACCCGGAATGTTAAGTATAGATTGGAATAACACAACCAATATAAGTGGTGGTGGAGTATTGATTAACTTAACTTTTAGAGCCAGGGATATGGGAGATTTTCTGTTTGATATTATGAGTATGCACTATAATACTACGCAGGTCACTAATGTAAGTTATATTATTATTCATTCTTCACCTCCTGTTGCCTCTTTAGCTGAGAGTAGGATTTTCCTTACCAATATTATGAATCTAAATTATAATACAATTGGTACTACCAATATGAATACTACCTATATACTTCCTTCCTGGAATGTTACTCAATACGAAAATCAAATCAACTATAATCCTGTTAAACTTGAATATACCGGTATTATAACTGAGGGGACGCTAAGTGCAAATTGTGAAGTTAATGTAGATACTTCCACTTCTGGTGTTTTGAATATTACAGGGAATTCAGCTCTTCCGCTTTTTGGAGCAGGAGCTTTATTGAAAATTCAATTCAGAGCTATAGGTAATACAAGTTCTATATCTGTTACCCAGATTACTATTAGTGATTTCTTTTACAATGATACGGCGATTTCAGATCTTGGAAATGCTAATGTGATGCTTTCTGCTTATACAGCTAACGAAGATGAAATTGTTTCTGTTCCCGAACCAAAACTGGAAATCTATCCTAATCCTTTTCAGGATAATGCAACACTAAAATTTACCGGCACCAACAAAGAGCCCGTGAGAATTAAGATTTACAATATTAAAGGTCAGTTGATAAATAAATTGCTAATCAGCGATCCTTTGAATTCTCAAAGCAATTGGAATGGCAGTGATGGAAAGGGAAAAACTGTTGCGGATGGAATTTATTTTCTGCATTGGCAGCAGGGAGAACACAGCGGTATAAATAAAATATTGGTAATCAAGTAAGATTAAAGTGTAATTCAAAAAATACGCTTTGATGACTCCTGATTTATAAAAAAATCAGGAGTCATTTTTTAGGAAAGTTTCAATCCTGTGTGAATGCATAAATATTGCAAGCTTCGTTTAAAAACAATAGAAAGCTAATGACTGCTTACTATCATTTTTTCTTTGTAACTTATTCTTTTCTATCTCTTTTTCTCTTTGTGAATAAAAGTATCTTTTTCATATTTCGCCAAAAAATCACGGATTTCCTTTTCTACAGTTACAAAATTCTCTTTACTGTTCACCTGGATAGGATCGGAATAGATGATAGTTAACTTGGCAAAAGGTTTGGGAAAGCGAAATTTGTCCCAGGAATTGAATAGCCATTCTTTATCGGCATTCACCGCTACAGCAACAATAGGAATCTTTGCTAGGTACGCAATTTGAAAAAGTCCAGGATGAAAGGTGTAGCAAGGTCCTTTAGGTCCATCGGGAGTAATAGCAAGGGAGATTTTTTGGGATATTTTTATCATTTCTCGCATTGCAGAAGAACCCATAAAAGAACTTGAACCCCGAACAGGCACATAGCCAAGTTCTGATAAGGGTCCAGCAATTAATTCTCCATCTTTGGAAGATGAAACCATAACAGCTGCTCCGTGATAAATTCTTTGGAGAGTCATCAGCAAAAGATTTCTATGCCAGAACATATAGATACAGCGTATGTTATCAGATGGCTCTTGATTTATTACTTTGAATTTCAATGTTTTGCGCAAAAGTAACAGAAACCAGGCACCAAGTTTTCGTTCCAGATAAAACAGGACTTTAGCCATAGGTCTCAAACATGTGACGAACTATTTTTGGCATTTCTATTGATGGATGTTTATCGCTCAACATTGCTCTCAGTTTAAATAGTTCTTTCCGAATTTTGGTATTCATTTCAGGATCGGTCAAGATTTGCATTCCGGTTTTATAAATATTGGCTGGATTCATTTCTCCCTGAATAAGCTCCGGTAGGAGGTCTGAATCCAAAACGATATTAGGTAAACCGATCCTTTTAATTCTAACGAATTTACGACCTATCAAATAGGATAAATAAGATGCTTTATAACATATTACCAAAGGAGTTCCAATATAGGCAGCTTCCAGAGTTACGGTGCCTGAAGTACAGACAAGCAATTCACAATACTTCATCATTTCGTAGTTATAACCATCAATAATAATGATATCCTTTTGTCCTTCTATTAGATGCATATAAAGTTGATGATTAACATTATGGGATTTGGAAAACAGGATTTGATATTCATTTTGATTCCACTTTTTTGCTGCTTGCAAAAAGACAGGCAGCATTTTAGTTATTTCATTATTTCTACTCCCAGGGAAAAACCCAATCCATTTTTTACTGGAATCAAGGCCAAAAAAACGAGCAAAGGAATCACGGTATAGTTCAAAGGTAATTTCTTCTGCTATAGGGTGACCTATATAACTGCAATTGATATTGTGAATTTTCAGCAATTCCTCCTCAAAGGGAAGAATACAAGCTACATAACGCACAGAGTCCCTCAATTGATACACTCTGTTATGTTTCCAAGCCCAAAATTGAGGACAGATAAAATATAACACAGGAATGCGCATTTCATCAGCCATTTTAGCAATTCTTAAATTCAAACCTGGATAGTCAACTAGGATAGCAAGGTCAAATTTCTCCGTAGAGAACAGTTTACTTAATCTAATCTGGACTTTGAAAAAAAAGAACAAATGTTTGACTACTTCTACAAAACCCATTACAGAAAATTTTTCAAAAGGAAAGATTGGTTTTAAACCCTGCCTTTGCATCCGCGGTCCGCCAATTCCTATATGAGTTAAATTGCCAAATTTATCGTTTAATGCTTTCATCACCAGTTCGGAATGCAAATCAGCAGAACTTTCACCTGCAAGCCAAAATATTTTGTAACTTTCTTTTTTAGTCATAAAGCCAAAGTTCCCATCAAAGATAAGACAGTTACAATAATTGCTGCCATAATTACGCCTAAAAGAATACAAAGCATTGAACGCCAAAATCTTAACCCAAATATATTCGCAGCTAAGGCACCTGTCCAACCACCAGTTCCAGGTAGAGGAATGCCTACAAATATAGTTAAACCAATTTCTTCATATTTTTCTATGGATTTACCTTTCTTTCGGGTTCGCGTAAACAACCATTCAGTAAATTTACGACCAGGCTTCACTTTACTAATAAGATTAAAAAACCAATCAACCAATAACAATATGAAAGGAATTGGAAGCATATTACCAATAATAGATAGAATTGCAGCTTTCAACCAAGGAATATTAAATAAAAAAATTGCCACCGGAATACTTCCCCGCAGCTCTATAACTGGAATCATTGAAATTATCATCACTATTAATTCAGGTGCAACACCTTTTTCTTTCAACCAGGCAACGGTTTTATCTGTTGTAGTATTACAAAAAAGCGGCTGTAACAAAATTACTGTCAATAGAATTAGCAGGATCTTTTTTAATGAATTATCCAACTTTATTTCCTTTATTACTTTTTTTCCCTGATTCCATTTATCAGAAACCGTTATTTTGTCAATAATTTGTGTATCCGGATGGTTGACATCCCTGTCAACCTCAAATTCCGGATAGTTGACATCCCTGTCAACCTCAAATCTCGGATTGTTGACATCCCTGTCAACCCATTCAGAAACCAATTATCCCTAAACCTTAATATTATTAATTTTCTCCTTGACAAACTCTAAATATTGTTTATATTATCTTTAAGAATATTGAAGGAGAGGGAAATGAATTTAATAAACTGTCCAATCTGCAAAGGGGAGTTGAAAATAAGGGAATTGCATTGCCCGCGTTGTGAGATTAGTTTTCAAGGTAATTTTGAAAATAACTGGTTAGCAGAATTAAATGCCAGCCAATTGGAGTTTGTCCGTTTGTTTTTAATAGTTCAGGGAAACCTGAAGGAGCTGCAAAGTCAAATGGGAATATCTTATCCTACTGTAAAAAACCGCTTAGGGGAAATTATCGGAATAATCACCAAAAAAGAACCTGTAACCGATACAGTGATTGATATTCTTTCCGATTTAAATGAGGGCTTTATAAATGTAAATGAGGCAATTTCTATGATTGAACAAAGGAGGAAAAAATGAACAAATTCAATCTGGAGAAAAAATGGGTTTTTGAACCCTTGAACAAAGTAGTGATTGAGAATCACTTAGCTAAATTATTCTTACAGGCAGGTGCAGAACAAGAAGTTTGTCTGAAAGGAACTATCAAATTTAACCGTTCTCAGGATGATTTCCAGGCAGATGATTATATTCAATCTGATTATCAGGAAGGGGTTTTAAAGATTATTCTGCCGGAATTTGAATCTGATGAATTTAGAGATGCTGTTTTTAATGTAACCATTCCTGAAGATGTTTATCTGCATATTATAACAGATAACTATCCTGTAAACTTTGATAACCTGAAAAACAAACTTAAAGTTCTCAATGAAAATGGACCAATTTATCTGCAAAACTGTAAAGGCGATATGCACCTGGAAAGCGAAAACGGCTTAATTCGCCTGTCTAATTGTGAAGGGGACATTTTTGCCAAGTTAGAAAACGGTCCCTTTTCCGCTTCAAAAATCAGTGGCAAGTCCTTGCATCTGGAAAATGAAAACGGTCCCTTAAAGTTACACTTGGCTTCGTTCCCGGAAGTGAATTTATATTCCGAAAACGGTCCTCTTTATTTTGAAACAGTCCCTCTGGAAAATGGCAATTTTCAGTTAAAATCTGAAAACGGTTCTATTAACCTGATTCTTCCTAATAATTTTGATTTCACTTTGGAAGCAACTACTCAATGGGGTAGGATAAAAACCAACTTTGATTTGCCGATTCAGGTTAGAGATAATACTTATACGATGATTAACGGGAATGGAACCGTTATTATTAAAGCAATTACCGATAACGGAACGATTAAAATAAATGCAGAAAATCGCCCGAATTTGGACTTTGTGAAAAATAAATTTGAACAGATTAGAATTGCCTTGTTTAAGGTGAACTCCGAAGAAGAAAAGCAAAAAGTGGTGGAAATGGTTAATAAAGTAGTTGCTTATATAAATAACATTGCCGGTTCTATTAAAGAGGAAAATATAAAGGAAAAACTTACAACCTCTACCGCTAAACTAAAGGAATTAGTGGAGAACTTTGATTTCCGCGCTACTAATGACAAAGTGTTAAATAATTTAGAAGATATCGGTTCTCAAATTCAGGATGCCCTTAAAGAAGGAATTAAAAATCTGAAAGAAAATATGTATGACTTCAAAAAACATCATTTTCATACTGAATCGCTAACTGATTACATAAAGAAGATTATAGATTCACATCAAATTAAATCTTACCTGGGCGGAGAACACAAGAAAAAAGAAAGTTCTACAGATCTTAGCCGAATGAAAATTTTGGAAATGCTAGAAGCGGGAAAAATTACTGCCGAAGAAGCAGAACGGCTATTAAAAGCTATTGGGAAAGAGTAAAAAAAAGGTCGAGAGGTCGAGGGGGTCGAGGGGTCGAGAGGTTAAGGGGTCAAGAGGAATGTCAGCTGTGACTTAAAACCGGTTTTCTATGGCTGATCTGACCTTTTATAGAAAGCAGTATATTTTTTACTTGCCTTCACCTTACATTATCAGCCCAAAGACCGGTTTTGAGTTACAGCAGAAAACGCCCAGTGACTAAAACCGTTTTTCTATGGCTGATCTGACCTTTTTTAGAAAGCAGTATATTTTTTACCTGCCTTCCCTTAACATTGTCAGCCCCAATACCGGTTTTGAGTTACAGCAGAATAACAGGGTCGTCCAGGCAAAAAGGCAAAGACAAACTTTTGGCTTGGCTGGATGCCACTTACAATGAGATATCTGTTTATCTTGATTTTCCAACAGCACACTGGAGCAGGATAAAATGTACCAACTCACTAGAACGCTTAAATGAAGAGCTCAGGGGGAGAGAGAAATGTATCTGGATATTCCCGAATGAAATGAGTTGCCTGAGGTTGTTTGGTGCGATACTACAAGGTTATTCAGAGGACTGGATAAGCGGGAGATTGTATCTTTCAAAGCCATTGGAAAGGATCAGAGAAAACCTGATAAGGCCTATCCAGTTTGATTCGGCAGGCGACGGGTTGGAGCCCTGCTCCGTCGGCTACGCCTCCTCCGCAGGGCTCCAACCCGTCGTAGGAAGGTAGCTTTTTATGAAAAAGAACTTGACTGGGATTGATAAGATGAAGATAATGCATTTGTTAGTATATACTAACATAGATTGTGAGAAACGAGGATGATAAAATGTTCTCAAACAACCTTAATAACAACGAGTTGGAATTTACACCAACATTTGGGACTCAACTTCCTGATGGGGCTTCTTTTGTGGGTACAATAAAGAGCTTTATAACGTCTCTACCTTATATTAATTACACGAGAGATTATCGTAACACAATAATACATGCAGGATTTATCAGTATAAAAGAAGATATCATAAACAGAAAAATTTACATTCAAGACGATCCAAAGACAGCTCCAACATTTACCAATCATGTTGACATGCAAGACTATATGGTTGTTACCTTTAGCGAGTTAGTATGTCTTGTGGAGTATGTCTATTCTATCTTCTTGAAAGATGCTTCTATGGGAGTTATCTAACATAATTAAGCAATTACTACTACATATCTTCGAAACTCTTATAGGGATTCCTTACTAGTTGTATGTGATATACTCTATAGGCATTTCTGGTACTGCAATAAAATGACTTAAGAGATGATTTTTTGACAGATTAACTACTCTAATCCGCTTCAAAACATCGTGATGTGTTGCACTTAGAAATTTATATGCTATAGACTCCTGCTCAAATCTGTTAATCCTATCTGATACCTTGATTTGTTCTGGTCTATTAATTGAGTAATCAATTGAATATAAGCGATCCTTATACGTACCTAGATCAAAACCGATCATATAGATATGTTGATATCCTAGCGAAAAAGCGAATTGCATTGCAGCATAACTCGAACTTCCACATAGATAGACACCATCACTATGGTCAGCAGAGAATCCGATCCCTTTTTTTGTTTTAATAGGGTACATATTCGGTAATGAAAAATCGATGTTCTTGAAACATGTTATAAATATAGTTTCATTTATTGATGATATCTCATTAGTAAGTGTCTTGATTACTCGCTGATCTATTGTAAAGCAAAAATCCACTTTAAGTCTTTTTGTAGTGAACATACTGTTGATTGTGATAATATCAATATCATGCAATACTGCATTATTACAGAGCACTTCGTCTGCTGATGCTCCTGGAGCAATAATAACTACATCTTGATGCTTTCTCGATATCTTAGGAAATGATGTTAACGGCTTAGGATGTGAAGGTAACTCCAATTTAACAGACTGCTTCTCAATAAAGCTGTATATCTCTTTGTATGCTTGGCAATGAGTATCCACTCCATTGCTTAGTTCTCTCATGAAAGGGCATCCACCGTTACAGATTTCATAGAACTCACATTCTTTGCACACAACCGGTGTAGGAGTTTGCTCACATTGTGACAACTTGTCTACTAAGTTTATGTCGCAATCAAATAGTATATTACATAAGCGATATCTTTCATTCCCAATGTACCGAGCACACTGATAAAGATTCCCTTTGGCATCTAGACCCAAGAAATTCTTGTTACATTCCCTTTGGAAAACACATAGTCTAGGTCTTCTTACAATGATGTTGGAAACCATCTCAACAATTGTTTGTGCTAATACTGGATTAGTATCGTTCGTAAAAACATCGTACAAGTCCTTAAATGCAGTGACATAATGTTCATTACTTAAATACTGGGTTTGAATCTCATTCTCAGTATTGGGAATTAAAGGAGCTATTGTGAAACTGGTTTTTAACTTTTTACAAAAAGTATAAAACTCCCTCATGTGAGTGTAATTCTGATCTGTGATTACGCAGTTGATGCTTCTTCCCACATGATATTTCTCTAGATTGAGCATATTAGTCATCCATGTGGATTTCCCTAACGGATTGTCGCCAAACCTATAATCGTTTTGATACTCAGTTGGGAGATCAATCGAAGTACCTATTGGTACATTGTAATGCTGCAATATTCGAATGAACTTCTCACTTAATGGTATTGTCAGGTTTGTTTGAATGGAGTGTCTTACTTCAATGTTGAATTTATGACCAAAAATCAATGACTGAAAAAAAACCTGATTGAAGAAATCTTCGCCTAATAGTAATGGTTCTCCTCCATGCCAAACGAGGGTTGTTTTTTGTACCCCTGATTGACTCAATACTGATAAAAGGGACTCGACTAGATTTAACGCATTCTTAACATTGAGCTTATAGGTGTTTTTCTCTTTAAGATAGCAATAATCACACTTTAAATTGCATTGATCAAGCGCTCTTATGATGATCTTGATTTCTTTTATTACCATTCGTCAGTGTTTGGGGCATCATCATCATACCCGTCATCTCTCCACCAATCTCCGTAATTATCATTCCAATTCCCATCTCCATCTGTAGGATCACCATCAGAATAATAGCTTGAGTCATCCGTTTCATCGCTTGCAACACTAGTCAATTGGATATGTAACTTATTTGTTTTCAACAAACACTCGTCACGAATCAGATCTAATCCGGTTTTACCTAATCTTATCATATAAACCTCGATGTAATCGATATTAAAATTCTAATACACATTTTATATATGCAACTGAACATGTCAAGCAAAAAATTCAGTTGGCATTCCCATATTTTTTTACACGAGCCTTATTTTCATTTGATGCGGGTTAATAAGTTCTGCTAAGCTTAGTTTCCGTTTATACTGGACAATAAATTTAATGCACTCTGAAATAACTTCAGCTATTCTGTAGGATATGAATTCTTTAGGTATAGGTAAATCTTCTTTTTTGTAGTTTATCATTTTAGGGAATTTAGCGGTGAATTTTGCAATATACTTTTTAGACCTATAGATGAAGAACAATGCTAAAGCCATTAAAGCATTAAGATTTTTCGGACCTTGATAGCTACCCAATCTCATATTTTCCCATCTCATACTTTGCTGCATTTGGCGATGAACTTCTTCAATTGCCCAACGCTTTTTATAAACAGCTATTGCTTTCGCAACCAGCTCCAAATCAGGCATATCCTGGCTGGCAAAATCACATAGTAGATAAAAGTCGTTTCTCTTTTGAAAACCTTTTCTAAAGATATTAGATACAACCAAACTAACCTCTACTGTCCTTGATTTTTTACTGGGATGGTCATCGGTTCTGACATTGATTCTTCTGGTGGCGCATTGAAATACTTCATTTTCTTTGAGCCCAGGTAATTCATACTTGAACTTCATTTCGCTTACGATTTTGTTGAAATTGATTTCTTCAAATCCTTCTTTAACAGCTCGATCACCCTTGCCACGAAGGACAAAATGAATCCCATTGTTACTTAAAAACTCTATTAGCTTACGATCATCAAATCCTCTATCAAACACATAAGTGCCTTTACCGTTAAAAACCAACTCCATATCAATAATCGCATCTTGCATAATCTGTTTAGCTGAGTCATATTCCCTATCAGGTGCAATTAAACGACTAAAAACTGGTAAGAGCATGTATGAATTTTTATTGGGTGTATAAGCCACAATGTTGACTAATAGATACCCATTGGATACTCTTACTAACTTCTTTCTTTAACGACTCTTTAACAACTCTTTAACAACCCTTTAACGATTCCTTAATGGCGCTAAGGAATCGTTAGGGAGTTGTTACAGGAGCGTTAATGCAAAAATCAGGTAAGTATTATGCGGCCGGTGGTTATAAAAAAATAGCTAAAGTAATGGGGAAAAAGGGGATGGCAATTATGCTTGGTGTTATTCTATTTTTTATCTGTTTTTATGGTAAATATTTTTTGGGATACCTGTTTTTACGGGAATGCCAATAAGAATGGTTTTAAACCTGCAGGGAAAGGGAAAAATGGATGCTTGCTTTCACCGAAATGCTGATAAGAAGGAATTGATGTTTGCAGAGAAAGAAAAAATGGGTTTCCGCTTGCAAGGGATTGACAATAAGAATGGATATCTACCTAAAGAGAAAGGAAAAGTTGGATTTCTGCCTTCCCTGGAACGCTAATAGGAATGGAAATCTACTTATAGAGAAAGAAAAAAATGGCTTCGTTCCTTGGCTGTAATACCGAAGGGCTTTTTAAATTCGGCAATAGGATGCAACTCTTCAACCTTTATTATTACTGTTTTTTCGCTTATTTCTTGCTCACTATATGAAATTATCCGTTATTATTACTCTTTTCTATTATCCCTCAGAATATTTCAATACCCTGATTTTAGTATCTGATAACTTCAGGCATTGTAGAATTGAGTTAAAACAGAAAGTCCTTTCAGGTGCAGGGTTTGTTTATGATGTGTCTGCCAATAGAGTGCAAAAGCAGTGTTAATTTCGTTTACAACAGCCCTGTCCAGAGTTATCTCTTCAAGATGATTACCAATTTCAGGCAGGAGGAGCAAAATTTTTCTTGCCGGGGGTGAAAGAATTAACAGGGCATCGTTCGGGTAAATTTTCGGCAGACAATTTTCGCAAACAAAGCCCCCTTTACTTTTCAGATACGCAGCAGGCAGGGATAAAGCATTATTGCATATACAGCAATTACTTAATGGATTGCCGATGCCACTTAGGATGGTTATTCTGTTTAAAAAGCGCCAAAAAATAAGAATAGCGTTGCTTTTCACTTTTTTCAAGTATTCCAGATAGGCAATAGTGAGGTTATAAATTGTAGCTATATCTTCCTGGGGAATAATAAGATGGCTAATTAGTTCCAAGCCGGTTTCGGCAGCTGCCCAAGTAGCAGAACCGGGATAAACAGAAAAATTGCGGATAATATTTGCTTCGCTGAAAAGCCATAAACCCTGTTCTTTAGGTTCGTAGGCAAGTAGTTCATACTCACAAAGAGGCAATAATTGCTGTTTTTCACTTTTTTTACGGATGCCTTTAGCGATAACACTGATCATTCCATATTGAAGGGTAAAAAATTGCAGAATTAAACTGCTTTCGCTATATTGGCTTTGTTTGATGAGAATTGCCTGCAGTTTTGTTTTCAAGAAAGTTTTTCCCGAACTTCTTTTAAGCTCATAGGCGTGGCATAAACGCTTTTAAAATTCGTGTAAGTAACTAAACCAGGGGGACTTTTACGCGGTTTTCGCACATAGCGTATTTGGGTATAGTCCACGGGAACATTGGCAGAAAATTTGGCTTTGGAAAACCAGGCAGCCAAATTGCAGCAAAGTTCAATAAGTTGAGGACTGGGTTCTGTTTTTTTCAGGCATTTTAAAACAATGTGAGACCCGTGATAAATCCGGCAGTGAAACCAATAGTCATAAGGTCTTGCCAGCTGTGTAGTTAAATAATCATTTTCTTTGGCACGGCGTCCGATGATAATTTGAAACTCATCATTAATCTTCAATTTTAAGAGTTTATCGGCAAGAATAGCGTTGTGAACAATTTTGCGTCCGGTTGGTTTAGAGGGCAGCTTTCCGATATCAGGCAATTCACCTTTTTCCACTTTTGCGATTAGTTCTTTAACATTTTCAATATCTGTTTCTGTCTGTGCCAGATTTTTGGTAATTATCTGCAAGCCATTTTTGGCTTTATGATACTTTTTCAGATATAAATACAAATTTTCCTGCGGGCTTTTGTCCGTTTGTAAAGGGATTTCTATTGTCTTTAAAGCGGGATCAAGATAATTGATTGCAGTAAAGCTCTGCATACCGGTTTTGATATTATGCAGATTGATTTTCAAACATTCAGCGCAGGCAAGCCAAAAATCAGCTTTTTCTGCATTTTTAAGGTCTTGCAGTAAGGTCTCTTTTTTTTTCTGTAATTTTTGGAGTTCTTTCTTTAGGGCAGTGCTCGTTTTTTGGCGGTTTTCTGCTTCCTCTTCCTGCTTAAACTTATGATAATATAGATAAATAAAATAATCGTTACAGGAGGAACTTCCATCAGGATAAGGTGGTTTAAACTCTTCTATAATGGGCTGAAAAGATGTTTTCGGGGGAGTGTATATAAGCCCTGGTAAAATTTGTCTTTGCGGATTATCCGCATAGCTGTATTTATGAATGGCATCCAAAATTTTCAAATCAGCAGCAACTAAAACGGCATTGGGTTGAGGAGGCATCAATTCTGCTATAAGTAAATATTTTTTATTCTGCTGATAGATATCCCTTTGCTGAAGTTCCAAATAGGCAAGGCGGTCATTTTCAGCTAAAGAAATACCTGTAAGATGACAATTAGTAAGCTGTTGCCAGATTTTTTTCCCTTCCTGAGGCGGACTGAAATTATTTTGCAGGAACATAAAGGTATCGCGTTTACTGAGAACTATACAAAGGGTTTTTTTATCTTTATTTTGCAAGACCAAAAGCTCAGGGAAAAGCCAAACGCTTTCTACTACCGATTGATAATTCATCATTTCCAATGTCCATTGCTTAAGAAAAGAATATTTCATTTTTGCTTTTTCCCTTTTGTCTTGACAGAATAGTAACTTATATTTTTGAATGCCAAAATAAAATACAATACAAAGGAGTCAAGCATGAAAGCTACAACGGCGATTATCGTGGCAATCCTAGCAATTCTAACTATCATTTTTGCCGTTCTTTGGATTAATGCTAACGACAAATCCAAAGATATTATGAAAAACAACGAAGAATTGAAAAAGCTATATGAAACTTCAACTTCCACGATTAACGAAATTCAATCAAGCTTGGAATCGCTGGAACAAGACCTCTCCGGGCAGCTTTTTACGCAGAAAGAAATTCCTGGAACTTCCCCTGAAGAGCGGAGAACCAAAATAATTTCTTCCATAGCTAATATGCGAGACCAAATTGAAGCCGATAAAAAGAAAATTGCTACTTTGGAAAAACAACTTGCCACTTCCAAAAGCCAATTGAAAGGTGTTCAGGAAATTGTGAATAAACTTAAAGCCAGCATTAGCGAAAAAGAACAAATTATGGATGAATTACAACAACGCTTAGGTATTTTGAATGAAACCCTGGAAACGGAAAGAAGAACCAGCGCTGAAGAAATTCAGAAACGCGAAATGACGATTACGGAAAAAGAACAACAGATTACGCAACAAAGCATTGAAGCAAATACAATTTATTATGTGTATGGCACTCGCAAAGAACTAATGTCCAAAGGAATTATGGATAGAAAAGGTGGACTTTTAGGCATTGGCAAGGTCTCCACCGTAAAACAAAATATCCCGGTTGAACAATTCACTACGATGAACCTGCTGGAAAATCAGCAAATTACTTTTCCGGCAACGAAAAAGGGCTATTCTATTCTCACTAATCACCCGGCCACTTCCTATAAAGTAGAAAAACAGGGAGACCAAAATGTGCTTACTATCCTTGATGCAACAAGCTTCCGGAAACAAAAATTCGTGGTAATTGAACTTCTATAACTGATATTATCTATCGCCAATAGAAAAAGGTGAGGTTAAAAAAACCTCACCTTTTTTGTTTTGAACTTTAGTTTTTTATGCCAAACTTGGAATTACTCCGCCAATCAGGAAACAGGCAGCAAAAGCAATAATCGCATAAAGTTCCGGGAACACGCCTAAAATAAGAGTTTTAGCAAAAACATCGTGTCCCGAACCAATACTCTCAATACCCGTAGCTACAATTCTGGCTTGATGATAAGCAGAAATAAGTTCCACGGTTCCTGAAATCAAACCCGCTCCTAAAATGGCACAGGCCTGAAGCATATTAATTTGGGGAGTAACATAAGCTTTGAGGATGAAGAAAGAACCAAAACCGTAAAGACCCTGCGTTCCAGGTAATGCGGATAGGATCATACAGCTGGGAAAAACATCATCCCTTTTTTTCATTGCCCCAACTGTTGCACGACCACCGATAACAGTTCCCCAGGCACTTCCGACTCCGGAAAGAGCTACCATCAGGAAAAGTCCGATCCAAGCCAAAAAATATGCTAAATTTTGGCTCGCCATAGTGGCAACAACTGGTTGAACTATTGTGTGTAAGGAATCAGGCATTTTAACCTCCCTTGTTATTCCTTTTTTCCAAAAGGTTTATATTCCAGCCCGGGACCTGCAAAAGCGGCATTTTTGTAAAACTCTACGAAAGTGAGTCGTAAAGGATGAACAAAACCGCTAAGACCTCCCAAGGCAATATTTAAAGTATGTCCAAAAAGCATAAACAGCACAAAAATTACCGGTCCGACAACTGGAATTCCGTGGGCAATTTGGCTTCCTATGGAATTCATCACAAAACCCAAAATGGCACTAGATACGCTTAAAGCAAAAAGACGGATGTAAGATAAAATATCGCCAAAGTAACCAGTAACGATTTGATAGAGCAGCCAAAAACCATTGAGAATATTAAGGATAATATTTTTACCGGGACTATTAAACAGCAAAATCATTGCCAAACCGATATAAATAGGATATTTAAGGTAGGGCTGAACTTTGCTGATATCGGTTCCTAAAAGGGAAGAGCCGAGCACTGTTAACCCAAACAATAACAGCCAGGTTCCAATAGTAGTAAGACCGAATTTAAATCCGTTTTTCCGTATTGTTTTTACAGCTGAGATAGCAATTCCGAAAAGAATTTGGATAGCTCCTAAAAGCAAAGCGTAATTAAAGATTTGATTGTTATCCTTAATAAAAATCTTATCCTTAATAGCCGGAATTGTTTTCAAATCGTAAGCCAAAGCACTGCCCATCACCCAACCCATTATTATGGAAGCAGTTCCAAAGATCATTAACAGGGTCATAATGTCTTTCATACCCTGGTTTTTCATCTTTAATTTCAAGATGACAGCTAAAATGATAATAACTATGCCATAGCCAATATCCGCATTGCAAAAACCGAAAAATAAAGCAAAGAAAGGTGCAAAAAAAGGAGTTAAATCAAACTCGTTGTAATAGGGCAGCATATACATTTTGCTGATGGGCTCAAAAAGACGGGCAAACCAGTTATTTCTTAGTTTGATGGGGGGATTTTCTTCCGGTTTGGCATCTTCGGAAACATAAATAATATTGTTTTTGTCCAGAAATTCCTTTAAGCCCTGTTCCAAACTAATAGGAATCCATCCGCTTAACAGACGGATTGTGTTTTCCGCTTCGTATTTACCCTGCTGGAGAGCATCCTCAAATTCGTATTCGCGGCTGAGGTGTTTCAATTCTTCATTGAACATTTCTATAGCAGTGGGAGCTATAGAATAAAGATAATCATCAATGTCTTTCTGTTTGTTTTCCAATTCCTTAAGCTTATCTTCAAATTCCTGCAAGGTATGCTGATGGAAAGAAAAAGTATCGGCTTCCAAACAAGGGTCGCCATCATCAGTAATAACCACGAAATATAAAATACCGCCAACTTCGTTAACAATTTTTAAGGGATAGTTTTTCTGCCATTCCGGTTTAAAGTGATTTTTTAAACAGGTATGAAAGCGAATGGTTAAGCCAGCTTCTTTCAGTTTGCGCACCAGGTCGTAATCAAAATGACCCCAGGGACTCAAATCCCGAATTTGTTTTTTTACCAAATCAATGGTGTGTTGCAGTTTTTCCTTTTCTTCTCTGGCTTCATTTATTTTATTCAGCAAGGCTTTTGTAGGTAAAGGAATTGCCTGTTTGGGAGCAATGGATTTCAGTTTAGATAAAAATTTTACGCATTCCCCATATTCCTGCATCAATTCCAGGTTTTTGGTTTGGGACTCGGTTTTTTCATCACAACTGCGGATAATATGTACTAATCCTAACTTTTGCAGATCAGCTAGGAATTTCTCATAATCCTGATGATAGAGAACAAAGGTATATTTACGCATCTTTTCTATCATACCTGGCTCCCCTGTTCAAAACGGGATTTTAGGATTTTTTGCGATGCTTTGGATAAATTTTCTTCATCTTCCAGATAGCGTTTAATTTTTAATATAGCATCTTCAAATGCAGGAATCTGCACTTTTTCATAAAGATTTACTTTTTGGGTGGTCTTTTTGCGAACCTGTTCCAGAATTTGCATCTTCCGAATGAAAAAATCCCTTTCTATTTGCAACTGGCAGATTTCCTTCAGCAAAGCAATTCCTTCAGGAAACCAGGAAGGAGCTTTGAAAAGGTTATAATCAGCAATTTCAAATTCAATGTTTTCCAATAGCGGGGTTTTTACACCGGCTATTTTGCGGGTTTTGATTTCCACATTTTTGATTTTCAGAATGTTGGGATCAAATTCCACAAAAAGTTTCATAAAAGCATCCAGTTCTGCTGTGCGTTCTTTCACCTTTTGGTCTAAGGCAAATGCTTGATCGCGGGCTTTTTTAACTTCCAGGCGTAAAGCACTTTCTTTGTTTTTCAAGGTAGGCAATGCTCTTTGCCTAACCGCCAGTTGTTTAATCAGCTGTAATTGAGAGATTTTATTATACTGAAATTTCAGGTTCATCCTTTCTTCCAATACAAATTCATAAATTCATCCTTGATACCTATTTCAGCACGGTTGAAATACTTTTGGAAAAGTTCCCATGTTCTATCCAGCATTTCATCAGTGCTGATATTAACATCAACAGCCAGGATTTTATCGGAATACTCTTTAGCAAAATCAAGCACACGCAGATCGTAATCCGATAAGTCAAATCCGTTTTCCAGCTTGGTTTTGGCATTAGCAGCATCAGCATAAAGACGAACTGCAGTATTCATCACTTGCGGATGATCCTCTCTAGTCTTTTTACCTATAACCAGTTGTTTCAAACGCGAAAGTGAACGGAAGGGGTCTACAATAACTTTGCCGATATCCGTATCCCTTTTCAGGAAAAGCTGCCCTTCAGTAATATAACCGGTATTATCAGGAATGGCATGAGTAATATCTCCTCCCGAAAGAGTTGTAACCGCGATAATTGTTATAGAGCCCCCATCGGGAAATTGCACTGCTTTTTCATAGAGTTTTGCTAAATCGCTATAAAGTGAACCGGGCATACTATCCTTGGAAGGAATTTGGTCCATTCGGTTGGAAACAATACTTAAGGCATCACAGTATAGTGTCATATCGGTTAAAAGAACTAAAACCTTTTCGTGTTTTTCCAAAGCAAAATATTCTGCCGCAGTAAGTGCCATATTGGGAACCAACAATCTTTCCACGGTCGGGTTTTCTGTAGTATTCACGAAAGAAACGATTCTATCTATCACTCCGGCATTTTCAAAGGTGTTTTTATAAAGCAGATAATCATCATTGGAAAGCCCCATTCCCCCTAAAATTATTTTATCGCTTTGAGCACGCAAAGCCACCATAGCCATCACTTCGTTATAAGGTTGATCAGGATCAGCAAAGAAAGGTATTTTCTGTCCGGTAACCAAAGTATTATTCAAATCTATACCGGCAATTCCTGTAGCAATCAATTCCGAAGGTTGTTTACGGCGCACAGGATTAACTGAGGGACCGCCAATTTCTACTTCTTCACCTTCAATTTCAGGACCGCCATCAATGGGGTCCCCATAAGCATTAAAAAATCTTCCGCCTAATTCATCGCTAACTTTCAAAGTAGGTGCTTTTCCGAAAAAGACAACTTCAGCATCAGTTCCGATTCCTTCGGTTCCGGCAAAAATCTGTAAAGTAACATTATCACCGATAATTTTAACTACCTGAGCCAGGCGTCCTGCAACTGTAGCCAATTCTTCATTTCCTACTCCTGTTGCTTGAACAGTGCAAGTAGCTTTAGTTATTTGATTGAGTTTAGTATATATCTTTTGAAAAGCTTGGGTTTCCATTATTTAGCTCTCCTTTCCTCAACTATTTTATGAAGTTCTGCTTCGTAGTTATTAAATTCGGGGGTTTGAAATTCCATATAATTCATCTGCTTACAGATATTTATCAGCTGCGTGTAATAAGGCATAACCTCTTCGTAACTTTCAAAAACAAAATCCGCATTGCAGATTTCCAAAATCAATTCCAGCATATATTGTTGTCTTTTCATCGGGGTGGATTGGTCTACTTTATCAAAGCCATCCTGTTGTAAAATAATTCTATCCACTAGTTCGCTTTTCCAGTATTTGTCATGATAGGATAGAGGAACTCCATCATCACCTAAAATATTGATCTGTTCCTGTGCTTCTTTTCCGCGTAAAAGAATATCTTTTGTATGGTTTACATCTTTCACCCAGTGCGGATTTACATTGGCATTTAGGTATTCAATCACTTCAGGATATTCTAGATATTTACTGTAAGAATCAATAGGATCAACTGCAGGATATCTTTTACTGTCTGCCCTGGCTTGAGAAAGTGCATAAAAACAGCGTGCGGCTTTTTTTGTTGATTCCGTAACCGGTTCTTTCAAGTTTCCACCTGCAGGAGAAACAGTTCCAATAAAGGTTATAGAACCGGTGGCACCGCTTTTCAAGTAAACAAATCCAGCACGGGCATAAAAACTGGAAATAATAGCTGGAAGGTCCATTGGAAAAGCATCAGGTCCTGGCAATTCTTCCATTCTATTACTCATTTCACGAAGTGCTTGAGCCCAACGCGAAGTGGAATCAGCCAAAAGTAATACTTTTAACCCCATATTTCTATAATATTCAGCAATCGTCATAGCAGTATAAACAGATGCTTCTCTTGCCGCTACAGGCATATTGGAAGTGTTACAAACAATGATAGTTCGTTCCATAAGTTTTCTGCCTGTTCTGGGATCATCCAGTTCCGGAAATTCCACAAAGAGTTCCACAACTTCATTTGCCCTTTCGCCACAGGCAGCCATAATGATCATATCCGCTTCTGCATTTTTGGAAATGGAATGTTGCAGAACGGTTTTTCCTGCTCCAAAAGGACCAGGAATAAAGCCCGTTCCGCCTTCAACCATAGGATTCAGGGTATCCATTGTGCGGACACCTGTTTCCAGAAGTTTGAAGGGACGCGGTTTTTCTACATAAGCAGTAATAGGGATTTTCACAGGCCACTTTTGGATCATATTAACTTCTATATCGTTGCCGTCTTTATCTGTTAAAACGGCAATGGTTTCAGTTATTTTATAATCACCTTCGGGAACGATGCTTTTAACCGTATATTCATCTTCCATCACAAAAGGAACCATAATTTTATGATTAATCCAACTTTCAGGAACTGAACCAAGCCAATCGCCCGCGCTAACTATGTTTCCAACTTTAGCAATGGGAGTAAATTTCCAAAAGGAATCCTCATCCAGGGGATCGGTATATTCACCCCGGGTAAGAAAAACACCTTTCCTTTTATTTAAATCACCTTGAAGTCCATCCAAGTTTTTGGAAAGCATTCCAGGACCAAGTTTTACTTCCAGCATACGATTAGTAAATTCTACCGTATCGCCAGGTTTTAAACCCCGCGTGCTTTCAAAAACCTGTGTGTTGGCTATGTTTCCTACAACTTTGATAACTTCCGCCATCAATTTTTCTCCACTTAAATTGATGTAGCAGATTTCATTCTGGGAAACAGGACCGGAAACCTCAACCTGAACAAGGTTGGAAATTATACCTTTAACTATACCTGTTGTCATATTTGTTACCTTCTATTTTCTTTGGGTGCTTTTTATATTGAAATCCTCAGGAAAGCTGAAACTATTGTTCAAATCGCTCAAAATGGTATTAAAGACCTCTTTTCCCAATTCCGGGGAGGACTTTATCCAGCGAGCTAAAATACGCAGCTGACAATAGTAACCTAAAATGCGGTCTATATTAAAATAATTGAAAAAGTTATAGTCCTCAACCCAGCGCCAGCGTAAAATATCGTAACCTCTTTCCCGATAGAGAATATTGTTTTGTTCATAAATACGGACAAGTGCATTGTAAAGATCATCTTCTTTACCTAAACCAAAATCTGCAGTATGGCTTTTACTTAATTTTTCTAGTGTTTCACCTTCACCTATAAGATATTGTGCATAAGGCAGATTAAATTTACGCCCGTTTATCGCCGTTAAAATATTTCTGAGATGAGCATCAAAGGCAAACCAATCCCTGATAAATTCATTTGAGCTTTTAGCAGTCCAGGCATAAAATTTTTTTAAGAGTGCCAATTCGGTTTGGGGTAGGGGCTGTAATTCTTCCTGCTGTAAAGTATTTATTACTATTT